>Ga0078894_10004201_pt1 | contig 10994 bp, 12 predicted proteins | sample LauGreSu1BDMLBSD_2_FD_67506 | JGI IMG/M metagenome (GOLD analysis project Ga0078894, IMG submission 67506) | Freshwater lake microbial communities from Lake Michigan, USA - Su13.BD.MLB.SD (version 4) (version 4) | ecosystem: Environmental > Aquatic > Freshwater > Lake | place: Lake Michigan... | reverse complement strand
TAGCGAATAAGGATTTCCCTCTTTGAAAATTCTTTAATTAATTCTCTATGCATCCACCAATTTTGTATTATTTTATTTTTCGAAAAGAGATAATTTAATTTTGTCATTGGCATCTAATTCAGATTTTTTAGATTTTTACAATTTATTAAATAAAATTGCTATAAACAGACCCAAATTCCCTAATAGAGTTTGACGATATATTTTTATATTTTTAATTTTTAATATTCTTTGATTTATTTTTAATTTTCTTAATTGGATGAATTCATTAAGAGTTTTTTTATTTTCATCCGAGAGTAAGTGACTTATTTTTAATAAAGCAGATATATTCTTATCGTTATATTCTTTAAATCTACCCTTCATTAACAAATAGATTCTAAGAAAACGTGATTGCCACGTTACATTGCACCCCACTACATTTGATTCATGCTGCCTATAGCGTAAAGATGGTTGATGATCATATTTGACAAATCCATCACAACCAATAACTAATAAATACATCCACCAGTCGTGTGTAATAACTGGAATATCTATACCTGCTTCTATTAATAGTTTTCTTGCCGATTGATTAAAAAGCATAGTATTGCCGCCACCAATATTTTGTACTAAAGCGTTAGCAAAACTGGGAGGCTTTTCGAATAACGGTGAAAGACCTATCTCATTATTTTTTTTATCAACGATGATCGTTCTAGAACAATAGAGGGCTGGCTTATCTTTTTGAATATCTCTTAAAAAATTAATTGATCTTTCTAATTTATCTGCAACCCAGATATCATCTTGGTCGGAAAATGCAAAATAATCAGCGTTAATAGATTTATTGGATGCAAGTGTGAGGAAATTTTTAACGAAACCTGATTTAGGTCCAGAGTAAATAACTACTCTTCCGTCTTCGAATTGATTTTTAAATTTATGGATAATTGCTAGGCATACCTCACAATTTCCGTCATCTGAAATATGAAGTTTCCAGTTTTTATGCGTTTGATTTTTAATTGAATCTAATTGCTCTTGTAAAAACAATTTCCCATTAAAAATACAAAGAAATATTGCTATGCTTGGTTTTTCTCTGGAAATTAATGGCGCTGAATTAACTATCCTCAACCTTTCGCCATTGTTTATCGGCGCTTCCGGTATAAGATAGTGCTTGTAAGCAATTGATTTTTTTTTTAGTTTATTCATTTCGCAATTAAATTTCTTTAAATAACTCACAAGTCTTGCGGCGAGTTATTTAATTAATAAATTAGCAATATGAATAAAGTAGCTTTAACAAAACACTTTCAAAAATTTAAATACTTTTTTGCATGATGTAATTCCTTTTTCAGCTGTACAAACTCTAATAAGTTTCCATGCTGAATTTTTAAGCTGATTTTTATTTATTTACAGGAATTTATTTTTCTAATTAAACTAATTTTTATCAATGAAAATACTCTCACTTTTCTTGCTTCTCATTAGCGCTGGATTTGCCCATGCTGATTGGATTCCTGTTGCAGCATCATTTAATGAACCTAAACTTTATATAGATCCTGATGCAATCATAATCAAACTACCAGGAAGGCTACAGGCGTATCACATCGCTGATTACGCTCAGCCTCAAATTAAAAATGGTGATGAATTTAGATCAGAGATGTTTGGTTATGAATACGACTGCGATAAATCTCTTTTCCGCGAGATGGGGCACACTTGGTATAAAGGTGGAATGGCCAGTGACTTAGTTGTGTATTTCAGTAAAGGTGATTGGCTATGGACTAAGCCAGAAGTGGGAAGCAAAGAAGAAGTTTTATTAAAAGCGAGTTGCACACCGCGCTAAACTGCCGTAGTACTTACTACGACAGCTTAAATCACAAATCAATCTTGATCAGCATGCGTAGAAGGCAAGGTTTTAACCAAGATCAACGCAAAGAAGCTAATACTAGCCATCACTGTCAAATAGTAACCAACATATTGCAAACCTAAGTTGGTGGCTAACCATGTTGCGATATAAGGAGCAAAAGATGCTCCTAAAATACCTGCTAAATTAAATGCTAGGGAAGCACCTGTATAACGAACTTCCACATCAAATAAATCTGACATTAATGTTCCTAAAGGACCAAAGCACATCCCCATTAATGCCATACCTAGCGACAGCATTATGACAACCGTAGTGCTGCCTGCTTGTAGTAAAGGTCCAAGAAATACTCCCAAAATCATGATGCCAAGTGAACCTAGAATCAAAGCTGAAGTTCTTCCTCGACTATCAGAGAGTTTTGCAGAGAGTGGAATTGCTAAAGCAAAAAAAACTATCGACACTAGTTGTAGAACTAAAAATTCTTGTCGGGTATAACCCAAAGAACTGGTCGCCCAACTGAGAGTAAAAACGGTAATTAAATAAAACAATACAAACTGCCCCATACCCGACAAGGTACCTAGAATGAGCGCACGTGGATGTTTTTGAATCAAGGTGAATATCGGCATCTTGACGCGTTCATTTTTATCAATGACTTTTTGAAACTCAGGCGTCTCAATAATATTCAGTCGAACATACAATCCCACTAACACCAAGACAGCACTCGACACAAAGGGAATGCGCCATCCCCAGTCTAAAAAATCCGCTTCAGGTAATTGCGTTGTTAATATTAAAAACGCAGAGCCCGATAAGAAAAAGCCTATGGGCGCGCCTAACTGCGGAAACATACCGTACCAAGCGCGTTTTCCTTTCGGCGCGTTTTCTGTAGAGAGTAAAATCGCCCCGCCCCACTCACCACCTAAGCCTAATCCCTGTCCAAATCTAAATAGCGCAAGTAAGAGTGGCGCGATGATGCCTATTGCCTCATACGAAGGAAGAAAACCTATAAAAACCGTTGATAAGCCCATAGTTAAGAGCGATGCAACGAGGGTTACTTTGCGACCTATACGATCACCAAAATGGCCAAACAAAGCCGAGCCCAATGGACGCGCAATAAAAGCTAGACCAAATGTTGCTAGCGACTGCAGCATTGCTATGCTTTCGCTAGACGAAGAAAAGAAAATCTTAGGAAAAACGAGTACTGCTGCCGTACCAAAAATATAAAAATCAAAATACTCAATGGTCGTGCCAATTAAACTGGCTATTAATATTTTCCATGGCGAGTTAAGTACCGTGTCACCGGCATGAGATACAGAATTTGGAACGGCGTCCTGATGATTAGTGTTTGTCATTTTTAATAGCGATGTTTACGTTTTTTAAAAGGCCACAACAAAGACTACAGCCAGCTCAAGATTACTTGCCTAGCATACATATCCAAAGCTATGATGTACAGAGCAACAAAATTATTGCCAACATGACTACACTGAGTAAGGAGAGATAATGAAGCCGAATGCAATAAAACGAATCGGACTTGTAAAACGTCGCAAAGATTTAAGTTACGAAGAATTCGTTAATCACTGGCTTCATACACATGCAGAGTTATGTAAGAAGCTGCCTAACATGCGGCGCTACTCAGTCAATCTGATTGACAGATCGCAAGTGGAAGCATTTGGCTATGATGGTTTTTCAGAACTGTGGTTTGATTCTGCTGAAATACTGAAAGCGGCGCTTGAAAGTCCAGAAGGTAAAACACTGTTAGCTGATCTACCTAATTTTACTGATTCAATTCACCCACTATTAGTTGAAGATTATTTAATGCTGAGTTAAAGATCGGTATCGCTTAACTTCGTATGATTACGCTAAGCTAATCATATTTACCATACTAAAGTTTGAAAAATATGCAGTAGGGACGATCAGCTTAGCCTAATCGTCCATCCATTATCAACAGTTAGTTATTCACCCAGCCTAAACTAACAACTGGCTTAGCTTGTAATAAATCATAACTAATAAAGCCAGCAGTATTGTTATCGTTATAACCTGCACCCAGATCTATACCAAATTTATTATCACTCCAAGGATAGATAGATGTGCCGATAGCAGCTTTCCATTCATCCTGCTTGTCTGAATTCATGATTTTACCGGTCAGTCCTATATTTTTTTCAGAAAGATTTCCATCTAACAGAAAAGATAAGCCAACAAAATAACCTGCATCAGCTTGAGCTGAAAATGACAATTCAATAAGAAAAATTTGATTTTTTTTAATATGCTAAAAAATTCAAGAAATCCCTAAAGGGTAATTTTAAAAGTGCATTTAAGAATAAACCTAGAAATGCAAGGAGAGATAATTTTTCTAAGATAGTAAAAGCAGATAATGAAAAAATGATGGAACCTTTGTTTAAGATTTATAAAATTACTAAAGTTAACTATTCATTTATTTAATTTTCGTATTCTTATGATCAACTCGATTTGAAGCGTAACCAACTCCAATTCTTCTTCGGATAAAGACTTTATTTTGGAAAAAATCAAGGCATAGTTGCTTTCTTCAGAATAAGAAATATGACTCAAATCCGATTTGTACATCTGACCCTCGCCAAATCTTAACCAAGCAGGACTCACACCTAGCCAGTCTGCCAGTCTAATAAGCCGCGAATGAATTGGAATCGATTGACTACTTAACCACTTGCGTACTGCATGAGAAGTGATAGATTTTTCGCCAAACAACTTATTAATTTCGCGGGTAATGCCAGATATATTCGTTACTTCATATCCGATGGAATGAAGAGCCAATAAAAGTCTCTGTGTAAATGCAATATTTTCATCTTTGTGAAGATCTATCATTCAATCATGAACGATAAATAATGAAGGAACTACTAAATTTAAAATAATCAATTTAGTCATCAAAACACATTGCATTTAACTTAGGAATATTTAACAAAACTATATGACGATTCTTTACAAAAATTAGTCCACTATTTTCTAATTTTTGTAAAATCCTACTAATTTCTTCTCTTGAGATAGACAGATAGCTACTAATATCTCCACGTGACATATTTAAATTAAAACCTTGATCACTGCTAAGATGGCTTCCATTTTGATTTAAGATACTCATCAAAAAAATTATTATTTTTTTTCTCTTCTAGAATTTTTTAAAATATTAGTCAAATTAATATTCCTATTTATTTCATTAGAGAGTGTTTTATTAAAATTTTTCAGTGCTAGATTTGAAGTTTGAAGAACATCCACCATTAATTCGTAATTAATTACAAATACATCCGAATCAACCAATGCTTGAGCATAATTACTATAATTTTTATTGCCTATACTTTCTAATCCCACCCACTCGCCCGACATTTGAAACCCAGAGATTGATTCCAAGCCATTACTACTCGTTTTAAAGCTTTTTACTACACCTGCACTTACAAAATAGATATTTTTAAAACTATCATGGGCGTTATATAAGACTTCCTTTGATTTAAATTTTCTACACAGGATGCGCGGTCGAATTAAATTAAGGTAGTTGTAGTTATAGCTAACTAATGGTGCTGAATGGTTAGAATTTGAATTTGAATTCGCACTCAATCTTTGGAAGTTGTGATCACCACCCATTTTATTTCTTTCTTTTTTAGTCAATACTAAATGTAGAGACTACTGTTCACACGGAGTTTGTGTTCACAGGAACTGTTAGTTGAGATTATGGATAAAAAGAGTTTTTATAATTGTATGTGGGCATACATACACTCCAAATAAATCAATTTTCTTAGGTAAATTTGGTATGCAAGTATGATTGCATAGGGGAAAAGATAGATATATCAGGAATAATGAATAAAACGGGCAGATGATAGTAAATAAGTAATGATGCTTACTGCTTAGCTCTTGCAGCTTGAGCGGCGATATTAGACATTTTTATCGCTTCCGCAGCTACTTCCGTCGCGATTCGTGTAGCATTCGCAGTCTCTGTAGATGCTTGTAAAGCTGATTCTTCTGCTTGATGAGCAACCGCTTAAATTGCACATTCAACAGCATAATGTATAAGTTTTTTTAATGAAGTTAAAGATTTGATGTAAATCTTATTAATATTGAAGTAGCCTTCTTTCAAATTAGCCATCTCAGATTCTAAGTCAATTATTTTCTTTGTAATCTTTTAATTTCATCATTCATAGATGTATTCTTAAAAGTAATTCATGAAGATTTATAAAAAAATGAATTTAGCTTTCTAGATATTTATTTTTTAAAAAGTTTTTCATATTCTTTCTTTACAACGTCATAACATTCACATGTTTTATCTAAAAGTCGTTCCCGACTATTCACATGAATATGTCCGCGTGAATAATTAATAATATTTAAAGCTTTTAATTTTATTGCTGCATTCGTTACACCTTCGCGCCTTACACCCAACATTCTTGAAATTAATTCCTGCGTTAAGGTGATATCTTGATCTTTTACCCTATCTAGACATAATAGTAATGTTCTACATAATTGTTGTTCAATCGTATGATAGCGATAACATACTGAAGTTTGGGCTGCATGAGACATCAATACTTGCGAATAGCGTAAAATTAGTTTTCTAAAATTTGAAGATTGATCAAATTTTGTCTTTGCAATTGCTGCACTAAGCTTGAATGCTTTACCTTTACATTGAACAATGGCACAACTTGATGTTGTAAAATTACTAGTAAAAATGAATAGCCCTACCAATCCTTCATTACCAATAATTGCGAATTCTGATCCTTGACCATTTTCTAATTCACACATCAACGAAACAATAGAATCGATAGGGAAATATACGTATTTCTGATTTTCTCCAGATTTAAATAAAACCTCGCCTACTTTTAGATCAGCTATGGCTAAATGTGGAAGCAGATCATCCCATTCATTATCTGTAAAAGTACCCATTAATAAATTATCAAATTTATTAATCGCTTGCATTGGCACCTGAATTTTTATTAACTCAGCTATATTCATTTTTATTCTCACTTTATTAATCATCGACTTATTTGGGTCGAACTAGCCTAGTTCATGAGCAGTCTTTTACATTAATAGAGAAAGATGGCTACTTGGATAGATCTTTGAATGATGAAGTACATCCTTATATTGAGTAATGATGATAAAAGAAAAGATTTCTTTTGGTTACAGGACTGTGCGCTTCTTTGTTATCTTTAGCTATTAAATTTTTATGATTTATTACCATAGATCATTTTATTTTTCATAAATAGCGAGTTTGCTTAGTTTTATGCTCTTATTATCTTTAATACCCTAGTAATTTATAGTTTTCACTCTTATGAAAGATTGTCATTTAGGTTAATAATTGATTTATTACCTATCCTTACCTTATTAAATTAAATGTTTTTTTCATATCAATTTAACTAGTCAGTAAATTACGTCATGAAAAAATACTTATCTCTTCAAATTTCTTACTCAGGATTCACGATACTTCACAAATTTCAATTTCAGAGCTAAAAAAAATGATGAAAGATAAGCGAAAATATTTTAGTTAATTCATATTCATTCAAAACACTGGTTTAGGTAATACTGCTTTTTGCTTAGACCAGTGTGGAGTTAGACTCATTAGAAATAAAAGTGAATTGAACTGTCCATGATTAACTCAAACAGGATTAGCAACTTGCATTGGCTTGGTCTGTTATCTGCAGCACATACCGAATTTAATGCGGTACTGCATAGAATCATTTCTACTACTTTAATGATTTTGTCGATCAGCCCCGAACGATTACGCCTTGCTCATCGTTCCTACAAAACCTAATTGAATTCTTTGTGCTGAATATGTTTGTCTGCACAGGGACGATTAGCGCAGCGTAATCGTCCATCTGTCATCAATGACGCTTACTGTCCCTTACTTCGTTTGAGCAATCTAATTTATTGTTTTAATACAATGACTTAACGATTCACCTCTACTACAGAGCTAAATTCGGTCTTGCCATAATGACTAGATATTCTTGAATAATTTTGAGAAATTGACTTGATTTATGCTGTATATTCATACAGTATTAGTGATCGGCAGTTTGCCGTCATTCTTTCGAAATTATCAAGGAGATAACATGATGAAACCGACTCTGGCTTATATCAATCCAATGATTAATCAGGTGGCTAACTTGGCTATGAAAAAACAGAAAAGTGATGTGCAGAGCTTGTGGCGTAAGCGCGGTTGGAGAGCACCTAGTGAATATAGAAAAGACTTTGAAGCATCTTGCCGCCCTGCCATCCTATCCGGAATGGTGAAATTAGAGTTGGTGAAGCTGCATCCTGTTGAGTAATCTAGTCGGTACGGTGAGTAATAAACGTAATCGACGGAATAATTATTCACATTATTGCGGACGAAGTCGCTACGCTATTGGTCTCTATATGACAAAAAAACGTATATCGACTTGATAGAAAATAAAACTCACTAACCATGCTAAGACTAATGGCCATAGCACTGCCAAGATACTAAAGCTCAAGCTCTTAGATTCTGTTCGTATGGTTGCGATGGTGGATAAGCAAGGTGTGTAGATGAGTGAAAAAAGCATGAAGCTATAGGCTTGTATCCACGTGATTTGATGGGTGATGGAATTAATCAATGCATCACCTTCTTGACCATAAATAACAGCTAATGATCCAATCACGATTTCTTTGGCGACAAAGCCAAAGATTAAAGCAATGGTTAATTTAGGATCAATTCCTAAGGGACTTAATAAAGGATCTAACAGCGCGCCAATTTGTCCAGCCCACGTTTCTGGTCCACCTGCAGCAACACCTTGTGGGAAGTTGGTTAATAACCAAACCAATACGACACCCGCCACGATAAAGCGTGTAGCGCGTTTTAGAAAATGTCCTACTTCCGCTGTACCTCTAACGATGATTTGACGTATTGTCGGTAAACGATAAGGCGGCATTTCAATAATGAAGGGATCGTTATTCACATAGCGACGTTTAAATATTAATGAGGTCAGCATCGCTGCGATGATGCTCGCGATATAGAGTGAAAACAAGACCAATGGTGCAGCTTGCGCAGTGAATAAGGCAGCGATAAAAAATACAAACACCTGCATACGCGCTGAGCATAATGAAAATGGAATAATCAACATGGTTAAGAGTCGTAATCCGCGTGAACGTATGACTCTCGTTCCCATTAATGCAGGTACATTGCAACCAAATCCCATCAATAGCATCACAAAGCTGCGACCATCTAAGCCAAAGCGCGACATGAGTGCATCCATCAAAAATGCAGCTCTTGAAAGATAGCCTGAATCCTCTACTACGCCCATGCAAAGGAAGAATAAAATAATGATGGGTACAAAACTCGCCACGGTAGTTAAACCGTTATAGACCCCATCGAGCAATAAGCCTTGCAGAAGCAACGGCAGTGATTGCGTTAAGGGCTCTAAAGCTTGCGCTCTGATTTCTGTAAAGCCCCAAGCAAAAATATCTTGTATCGGTTTGCCAACTGCAAATACCAGTTCAAATAACAAAAACATGACGAAGAAAAATAAGGGCAAACCTAACCAAGGATGTAGTAGCACTCGGTCTATTTTTTCTGTGCGTGTGGTCGACATCACAATAGGAATTTGCACACTAGACTTAACAGTAGCCTCTAAAAATTCTAAGCGTGATGGCCGTACTGGTCTTTCAACTTTATCGCGCTGAGATTGCTGCGCTATCTCTGCTCGCAAGCTAGCCGTAAGTTGTTCCATGCCTTGGCCATACTTAGCTGACAACAAACAAACCGGCACACCTAATCCAGCAGCAAGTGAAACAGGATCTATGCTGATGCCTAAGGCACTGGCTTCATCAGCCATATTCAGTACAACAACAACAGGAAAATTTTGTTTAAGAACTTGTAACAACAAAGGTAACTGACGCTCTATTTGGGTAGCATTCAATACAAATAAACCGATATCGATAGCGTTATCTGCGATGAAGTGTGTGACGACCCGCTCGTCTTCGCTATAGCCATCGATATCATAGATGCCCGGTAAATCAACCAGCTGCACCATTTGATCGCCGATTAATAATCGAGCTGTCATGAGATCAACAGTTAGTCCTGGCCAATTCCCTACTTTGGCATGCGATCCAGTTAAGCGATTAAAGAGTGTGGACTTGCCGGTATTCGGCATGCCTAACATGGCGATACGTTTCATTGTCTTGTCACGCGGGTGATGTGTATGCGTTGCGCATCAGGTAAGCGCATCATTAATTCAGTATTACCGGTTCTTAAGTGCAAAGGACCATTGAAAGCAGCACGTCTTAAAACACGCACTTGTTTACCAATACTTAAACCCAACGCAGTTAAGCGACGACCCAGCTCTTCGCTGACATCGATATCAGTAATCCATGCGCTATCACCTTCTGCAAGATGATTGAGTGTGTTGTGTAGGCTAGAGTCAGACATACGCACCAAGAGTAATTGAGAACTATTCGCAGTCTCTCATGTTATCCCAGCCTTAGCCAGTCTGATTTCTTTGCAATACCTAGAAGCTTTATTGAGTGGTCTTACTCAAGGAAGGTTTAAAGATGCGGCTCATGGAGCTTTTAGTATTTTTAATAATTCGACAATATTTTTATTAATAAATTATTAATAAATAATCTGCTAGTTATAGGTAGCTTTTAGAGCAAATAGCGACTTAACCTACCTTGTAAATTAGCCTACAAACAATAGAGTACACTCACCTAAGCTTGATTTAGTTAAGACATAAGCACGAATAAGATATGAGTAATCAACCTCCCGATAAGAAAACGCCACCGACAAAGTTCATCCATCATGAACAGGGTGAGGGCTTTGATGTTTTCAGGACAGACGGAAATTCTTCTAGGCTTCCAGGACAACATTTTCCTGAAGGTGCAGGTAGTCGACGTGGCGTCGTAGATCATCAGCTGTTAAATCCTAATGATCATTTATCTGTAACAGGAACCACAATTGAAGCGCTCACCAATCCGCTCAGCTTAAAACAGAGAATCGCACAAGCTAAGATCGCGCAACAAGAAGCTTTAAAGCAAATGCATGAAGTACATGATGCAGCAGGTCCTTTGATTCATCATCATATTGTTGATGCTGAAGGCCCGATTCTAGAACGGCATATCGTAGATACTTTTGCCTTTCCTCCCGCTGAGCATGATTTGGTTTCAACCAATCAAGATCCCAACATTGAAGCGCGTAGTTATCAATCAGGATCGGGCCCTACAATAG
>Ga0078894_10004198_pt1 | contig 10995 bp, 5 predicted proteins | sample LauGreSu1BDMLBSD_2_FD_67506 | JGI IMG/M metagenome (GOLD analysis project Ga0078894, IMG submission 67506) | Freshwater lake microbial communities from Lake Michigan, USA - Su13.BD.MLB.SD (version 4) (version 4) | ecosystem: Environmental > Aquatic > Freshwater > Lake | place: Lake Michigan, USA... | reverse complement strand
CATCGACCCCCTGCCCCAGGCCAGCGCGCCCCGCCCCAAGGCCGCCAGCGAGGTGCCCGACAGCGGCAGCTTCCATCGCGCCAAGGTGCGCATCCTTGGCATTCCCGTGCTCACCGTGGCCTCGCGCGTGGTCTCCGACTCCGCTGGACCCACCGCTCGACAGCGGGCGCAGGTGATCGAGGGGAACCTCGAGCAGCTTTACCGCAGCCAGCAGGTTTGCACCGGCCCGGAATCGATCGCTGAGCGGATTGTGGAGGCCTTCGCGCCCTACCCCACCCAGCGCGATCTCGCCTGCGACAGCAACCAGCTGGGCCTGCTGGGAGAGCCTGAGGCCCTGACGGTGGAGGTGGCCACCGATGGCGACGGCCCGCCGGTGCTGCGCGCGCGGGTTCCGGGCCGGGATTTGCCGCTGCCGTTGCTCAGCGTCACCGACGACGATGCGCGCCTCAATGGCACCAGCGCCGATCGGCTCGCCCAGCGTTGGCAGGCGCTTCTGCAGCACCGCCTGCGACTCGCCCGCCACCTGTTGGAACCGGCGGTGCTCAGCCAGCGCCTGCGCACCCTGGCCTTGCTGCAATTGGCCCTCGTTGGGCTGCTCGTGGCCGGGTTGCTCCTCTGGCGTTGGGTGCGCCGCCGCGTCGAGCGGCTGGAGGAGCACCTCGCCGTTGCCGCGGACGGGGCGCAGCCCGGCGATCGCTGGCGGCGTCCGCTCACGGTCGCCGGGCTGCATCTGCTCAGCCGCGGCCTGCTTGCGGCGGTGGTGTTACTGGCGCCGCTGATGGCCGGGGTGTTCGTGCTAGCCATGCCCGGCCAGATTCCCTTGGCGATCGAATTGCTGGTCCAACCTTTAGGGATCCTCATCAAATTGTTGGTGGGCTGGTTGTTGGCGCAGTTTCTCAATATCGTGGTGGGGATTCTGCTGCGTCAGTGGCGCAGCAGTCCCCGGCTTTCGCCAGAGAGTCGCCTGCGCTTCGATCAGCGCTATCGCAGCCTGCGGCGCGCGTCTGGACGGTTGGTGTCCCTGGGCTGCATCGTGCTGGTGGGTCTTTGGATGCTGCTCGGGATCCCCGGGGTGAGTGATCTCTCCAGTCACGCCCTGCTGGCCAGCGGCGCCCTGATCGGTGCCCTCACCCTGGTTTTCCAGGACATCCTGCGCGATTTCGCCTCCGGCCTCACGGTGCTCCTCGAAGACCGCTACGCCATCGGCGATCACGTGTCCATCGGCGATCTCACGGGCGATGTGGTGGATGTGGCGTTGCTCAGCACCGCGCTGCGCGGCGCTGATCAGCGGGTGATGGTGATCCCCAACAGCCAGTGCCGGCGGGTGATCAATGCCACCAAGTTGCGCTCCGGCTGCGACCTGCGCCTCACCCTGGCCCATGGCGATGGCGACCTGCGCCATGCCCTGGCCACCCTTGAGCAGGCGGTTGCCCAGTTCGCCGCCGATCCCGACTGGCGCGCCGACCTCCTGGAGGCCCCCCAGCTATTGGGGGTGCGCGAAGTCTCCCCCCAGGGGCTGGAGGTGGCGCTGGCGCTGGTGACCCGCGCTGGGCGCCAGGGCCCCGTGGGCCGTGAACTGCTGCTGCGCCTGGTGGAGGCGCTCCGCGCCGAGCGGATCCCCCTGGCGGAGCGGCCCTGAGCAATGTCTGGCACCGCACAGCTCAGGCCCCTTACTCCACTGGGAGGCCTGGGGTGGTCTGGCATTCACCCTGCTGCTTGAGGTTGCCGCCGGCCTCCTCATCGCCACCGTTGCCCTCGCCACCGGGTCTTGTCGGTCCGCTGCGCACCTCCCTTCCTTCGTGTCTGTGGGCCTCCAGCATCCGCCAATTAACTTCAAGTTGTCAGCGGGTTAAGGGCAGGGATTTGATGGGCTAAGTGGATCGTCTTTCGGCTTCGCTCCTTAGCAGCAGTCGTGTCCAGCTGTTGTGCCGTTCATGCCTCAGGCCCGTGTTGGCAGGTGCGGCTTCGCGGCCCCTCCCCCCTCCACGATGGGAGCCCAGACCACCCCGTCATGGACCTCTGGATCCTGCAGAAACGTCCATCCGGGGCCGTGGAGCCCTACGAGCTGATGCGCCTGCGGGAGGAGGCCCGCCACCTTGGTCTGCGGGCGGAGGCGGTGGCTCCCGAGGAGATCGATCTGATTGTCAGCCGTGGCGGTAGCCGCTCCATCCGCCGCTGCGGCACCGAGGTGGATCTGCCCGATGGCCTTCTCTCCCGCACCGGCAGCGCCACCGACTATTTCACCCTGGCGATCCTGCGCCAGCTCGAGCATCTCGGCGTGCCGGTGTTCAATTCCAGTCGTTCGATTGAGGCGGTGAAAGATAAGCTCTATTCCCACCAGATCCTCGCCCAGAGCAACCTGCCCATCCCCCGCACCATGCTCGTGCGCTTCCCGGTGGATATCGAGCTGGTGAGTCGTCAGATCGGCTTTCCCTGCGTGGTGAAGCTGCTGGCCGGCACCTGTGGCGAGGGGGTATTGCTCAGCCGCGATGCCGGCAGCTTTCGCGATCTGATGGAGTTCATCGCCAACATGGATCGCTCCCAGGCGGTGATCCTGCAGCAGTACATCAGCAGTTGCCCGGGGCAGGATCTGCGGGTGTGGGTGATCGGGGGGCGGGTGCTCGGGGCGATGCTGCGCAGCAGCACCGACGGCAGCTTCAAGGCCAACATCAGCCGTGGTGGCGATGGCCAGGCCTATCCCCTCAACCCCGCCATCGAAGAGCTGGCCCTCCAGTGCGTGAACGCCCTGCACCTGGACATGGCGGGGGTCGACCTCCTGTTCGACAACCACCACTACAGCGTCTGTGAGGTCAACAGCGCTGCTGATTTCGCCGGTTTTGAGGCAGCTACTGGCATCAATGTGGCCCGGGCGGTGCTGGAGCACTGCCTGGCCCATCTGCCCGTGCCGCTCCGCTGAGCGGCGCTCAAGGCAGCGGAGCACCATCCAGGCGGCGGATCGCCACCACCCCTGGGCGCGGCACCTGCCCCGGTGCGGTGGCTGGCCAGTTTGATCCCAACGGCACCCGTCGCAGTTGCTCGAACCGGCCGCCTTCACGGTCTTGCAGCGTGTAGCTCTGGATCTCTTCCTGCCCCGACTGATGGGTGGCGTTGTCCTCCCCCGGATGCTGCACCGCCAGAAACAATGTGCGCTCACCGGTGTCGAAACACGGGCCCGTCAGCTCGCATTCCATCGGTCCGGTGGCAAACAGCAGCGCTTCGCCCGCGGCCGGGCCCGTGGTCGGTAACAGCCAGCAGGCGTTTTTCCCGAACACATCGGCGCTGCCATTCACGCCGGCTCGGTCGGTCACCATCCAGATGTTGCCGGCCCGATCCACCGCCAGATTGTCTGGGTTCGCAAAGCCCAGGCCCCCTTCCCAGGGGGTACCGCCGGTGGCCACCATCCGCCACTGGAAGTCGCCGCCGGGTTGTTCCAGCGGGGCGGCCGGTCCGTCCTGCAGGCGCATCAGCCAGCCGTAGGGCCAGCGGCTTTCCCCTTGTGGTCCCTGGAAGATGGCGGGATCGGCCTGCCCCTCCCCATCGCCCCCGCCGGCCGTGAAGGCGATCAGCAGATCGCCCGTGCGGGGATCGATTTTGGTGTCTTCCGGGCGGGCGGCTGGCGTGGCGCCGACGGCGTTGGCCGCGAGGTGGGCGTCGATCAGGATCGCCCCCTGCTGTTCTTCCCCCGTCCCCGGATAGAGATCGGCAAGGGAGCGAAAGAGTTCGCAGTACGACCGCCAGGCCTCCTCGCTCTGCAGCGGCTCGGCGCCGGCTCGGCTGCGGTCGCGGTGGGGCACCGTGGTAACCGGTGACAGGCCGAAGGGCTCGAAGTGGGACGGGGACAGCGGCTGGATCGCGGTCTGGGGCAGCAGCGGAATCCACCGCCCCCCGCCGCCGGGCCGGAACTGCGCCACCTCCAAGCGGCCCCGTTCCAGCAGCCGGGAATTGGCAGGATCCTGTGGGTCGCGCACCGGTTCCGCACTCACGAAGCGATACAGGTGGCCCCCGTGCCGGTCGCAGCCGGAGTACACCACCAGCGGTTCGCCGGCGCGGGCGCGCAGTGCCACCGCCTCATGGCGGAAGCGTCCCAGCGCCGTGTGCTTCACCACCGCCCGATCCGGCCGGCGCGGATCGATCTCCACCATCCAGCCGTACTTGTTGCCCGCCAGGCCGAAGGGATTGCCCAGACCCTCGAGCCGCTCCCCGTCGAAGCGGAAGGCCCGTTGGGCCGGAGGAGGGGAGCTGCCGTCTGCGAAAACCGCTTCCACCACATGGCTCTGGACATTCTCCTCGGCGGAGAGCACGGTTCCCCAGGGTGTCTGACCGCCGCCGCAGTTGGCGAAGGTGCCAATCACCTGATCGCCAAGGCCGTCGTCGTAGCCCAGGCGCTGCCGGCGGCGGAACACTGCAGCGGCGGGACCGCTGCAGCGCAGCCGTTCCCGCGGGTTTCGCAGACCGCTCAGCCCACTGATGCGGCGGTCGAAGCGGCCAGGGCGGTGTCGCCACCCCAGGCCCGGCAAGTTTTCGATTTCGGCCACACCGATTCCCACATCCAGCAGAGCTGCCGTAGCGACCTCCCGCAGGGGCGCCAGAAGGGGATCCCCCTCCGCCAGGCTCAGGGCATCCACCTGGCCGCCCCGCCCGACCAGCCCATCCCGCAGCTCCTGGAAGGGCAACTCCCGGCCCAGCACCGAGGCATAGCCAGCGCACCAAGGCCGCGGGCTGATGTACTCGAAGTTCACCGTCAGCAGCGCCCGCTCGCGCGCCAGCGGCGTGAAGGCCACGAAGTCGTTGTTGAAGCCGAAGTGATCGGTGCCCAACCGGTCTCCCCAGCGCAGCACCAGATCGCTCCGGTACCCGGCCGGCAGTTCCAGCCTGTCCTGCAGGGACACATTCGCGTAGGCCTGTCGCTGCTGTTCGGCCCCCAGTCCATCAGCGGGAAGGGGGATGGGCCCCCGCAATGGCAGAAAGGGCCGGGCCCCCCCTGCTCCGGTAGGCGCGCCAGCCACGGCCCGGGCCCTGCCGATCGCAAGCCCTGCCCCTACGCCGAGCAGGTGCAGCAGCAGGGAGCGGCGGCTGAGACCCTGGGGTGGTGCGGGGAGGGCCGACAAGGGCAACCTTCAGCGGAACTGGGGCAGCTTGTTTTGGTCGAAGCTGCGGCGCAGCACCTCGCCGATCGTCAGGCCCACGGGCAGTTCGCCGGCGAAGGCGCTGCCGGTGACGCGCTTGTACAGCTTCGACTCCACCAGGTTGTAGGTGCTGGACGGTAGGGGAATGTCGCCCGCCTTCTCCACCAGCCGCAGGCCGTTGCGCACGGTGAAGCTGGTGAAGCGTTGTACATCACTCCGCTGGCTCAGTGCCTTGTCGTTGATGTAGAGAAACAGGGGGCGCGCCAGGGGGTACTTGCCGGCCTGCACGCTGCTGAGGGAGGGCGGGATCGCCCCGGCCCCTGTGCCGATCGGCAGGGCGCGAAGGTTGCTGCGGTTGGCCTGGTAGTGGCTGAATCCAAAATAGCCAAGCGCCGCGGGATTCTTGCTGACGCAGCGGGAGATTACGTTGTCGTCTTCGCTAGCAGTGAAATCGCGCCGCGAGTTTTCCGCGTCGCCATTCACGGCTTTGTTGAAGAAGTCAAAGGTTCCGGAGTCGGCCCCCGGTCCGCAGAGTTGGATGGGACGGTTGGGCCAGGCTGGATTCACCTGGTTCCAACGGCTCACCCGGCCCTGGGCCTGACGGCCCCAGAGGCTATTGAGCTGCTTCAGGCTGATCTGCTTGGCCCAGGTGTTGCTTGGATGCACCACAACGGTGATGGCATCGAAGGCGATGGGCAATTCCAGGAAAACAACCCCGCTGCTGGCGCAGCTTTTCAGCTCCCGGCTATTGATCGGCCGGGAGGCGTTGGCGATCTCAAGCTGGCCTCGGCAGAATCTTCGAAAGCCATCGGTGCTTCCCGTTTCGCTCAGATCGATCGCCCCCTTGTTGCCGGCCGCCCGATAGGCCTCAATCGCTTCGTTGAGGATCGGAGACACCGTGCTCGACCCTCCAATGCGCAATACGGGCCCACCGGCGGGTACGGCCGATACCGAAAGGGGAAGGGTGGCCAGGCCGAGGGCGAGCACCGGCAGGAGCGGGGGAGTGCGGAACTTCATGGCGTATCGATGCAGATCTTGGTTCAAGCGGGGTTGCTGCCGCCTTCCTTGAGCTTCTGCAGCCGGATCTCCAGGCCGTGCAGCATCTCCAGGCCGAACATCGGCAGCTCCTGCATGGCGAACAGGAATTGCTCGCGGTCCATCTCCAGCAGTTCCGTGTCGGTGAGGGCCGTGGCAATGCCAAAGCGGCGATGATTCGGGTCGGCCAGCGCTCCCGCACCGAAGCAGCTCCCTGCCTCGATGATCTCCACGCGATCACCCCCCCAGCTGAGCTCCACCTGGCCGCTGACAACCCCGTACAAGGTGTTGCCGGAATCGCCACTGCGGAAAATGACCTCCCCGGCTTTGAGGTGCCGTGGTTCCCGCTTGCCCGCCAGGGCTTGGATCGCAGAGAACTCCGGGTGGTTGGCCTGATTCATCACGGGAAGACGGGCAATGAGGGGTGGCCTGGTGGCCCCCCCTCCCATGCTGCCGCCTCCTTGGTTAAGAGAGCATTAACGAAGCCGGCCTGGTGTCACCGTTCTTTGTGATGCGGCAGACCGCGCCCATGGCCAAGTTGGCTAGGGCAACCGGCTCAGGCCAGGCTCGTGAAATCGCTGATGCGGAACTGGCCGTCGCCGCCCAGCACCGCATCGAAGGCCGGGGATCGGCCGGCGATCGTGTCGAGCGCAACGCCAGCGCGCAGGGCGTCGTGGGCGGCACCCACCAAGCTCTGGGCACCGCTGCTGTCGTTGGAGAGGGCCCAGAACATCATTCCGCCCAGCCCGGCTTCTCGCACGTAGGCGGCCTTGCCGGCGATCGTGGCGGCGGTTTCGATCGAGCTCCAGATGCCGTTGGTTGCGTTGTAAGCAAATGCCGCCTTGTTGCTGTCATCCCACACCAGTTGATAGCTGTTGTTCTCGATGCCGGTGATCAGATCCTTCTGGTCGTAGTTGCCCTTCTCGAACGACCCGGGCGCCAGCGAGGCATCGCCCGCCGTGCCGTAGCCGTAGCTCGAGCCGGCCGCCACGCCGCCCCAGGCGCGGGTGTAGGCGGGGGCCCCCAGCACCACCTTGTCCATGGCGATGCCGGCCTGGCGGAACTGGTCGATTGCGGTGACCACGTCGTAGCCGCCGCTGTCGCCACGCATCGCCGCCTGGTGACCGGTGCTCTTCTCCCAGCCGCCGTGGAAGTCATAGGTCATCACGTTGTAGAAATCCACATAGGGGTTGATGCCCTTGAGATTTAGGGTGGCCAGCTTGTCGGCACCGCCAGCTGTTGCGACCGAGATTTCGATCTCCCGGCCGCTGCGCTGCTCCAATGCCGCCAGCTTCTGGTCCAGCAGCTGCAGGGTGAGGGCGAAGTTTGTGCCGTCCTGCGGGCTGGAGGCGTTGGTGGCCAGGCCGCCGCCGCCGGGGTATTCCCAGTCGAAATCGACCGTGTTGAAGAAGTCGTAGTAGCTGAGGTGATCGACGATGGATTGGGTGAAGATCTCGCGACCCGCCGCGTCGTCGAGGTTGGTGCTGAAGTTGCCGGAGAGGGTCCAGCCGCCCACCGCGAAGCCGATGCTCAGTTCGGGATGGAGCTCCTTCAGCAGGCGTAGTTGGTTGAGGTTGCCGGCGTAGAGCTTCTGCCAGTTGGCCGGGTCATCGCCCACCCAGGCGCTGGCGTTGCGCACCAGGTCGCCATCGGCCTTGAGGGTGAGGGTGCGCCCGCTGCCCGCGCTGAAGTGGCTGTTCACGGCGGCGATGCGCTGGCTGGTGGTGCCGCTGCCGGGGGTGAAGCTGCCCTGCCACTGGTCGGTCCAGCTGTACTGCTGGCTGTTGCTCACCAGGTAGGCCTTGCGCGCGTCGCTCAGCCCGTCCCAGTCGGCCTTGCTGAACAGGCGCTGGAGGCCGCCCTGGGAGTCGGTCCAGGTGTCGGCCTTGGCGCGCACCAGGCGGGAGCCATCGGCCTGGGCGATCACATCGAATTCGCCCCCGCTGAGGTACCCCTGGCGCCGGCCCTCGCTCAGGCCCTGCCACTGGCCGGCGTCGAAACGGCGGCTCACCAGCTGGTCGGCCTGGCTGAAGGTTTTCTCATAGGCAGCCCAGGTGTCGTGGATGCCGAGGCCGCCGGGGGTGTTGCTGTTCATTCCCAGGTAGCCCGCCTGCACCATCGCCCCTGGCAGCACGTTGAGCTCCTTGGCCATGAAGGGCAGGTCGCTCTGGGTGGGGGTGATGCCGAAGAAGCTGTAGTTGAGGTGGGTGAGCTGGTCGGCCTGAACGTCGGCGACACGGAAGTCGCGCCCGTAGATGCCCCATTCCTCGAAGTAGCCCACCAGGCGGCTGGGGGTGGTGCCGCCGGGGAGGGGCCCACTGCTGTCGTTGCCCGTGGTGGTGTCGCCTGTGCTTCCCGTGGTGGAGCCGCTGGAGCCGCTGGTGCCGCTGAAGTTGAGGCTGTTCTGGCTGCCGTAGTCGTGGAAGATGGCGCTGAAGCTGCCGGCTGCCGCGTTCAGACCGGAGGCTGTAGCGTCCGCCTGGCCAAGGCTGCCGGGGTTGTCGCGCGCGATCGACCACATCGACAGCATGCCCAGGCCCTTGCTGCGGGCGAACTCTTCGAGCAGCTGGGCGTCGGCCAGCGTGAACACCTCGCTGGTGACATCGTTGACGCCGATCATCGGGGTCACCCCCACCATGTTCCAGCTGAAGCCTTGGCCGAACTGGGCGAAGAGCGTATCCAGCTGTCCCTTGGTGGTTTCGGCGGCTTGGATCGCGTAGGCCCCCATGCTCTTCGCGTTCGGACCGCTGGTGGGGGCGGCCGATTCGCCGTAATCCATCGCCATCACATTCACGCCGTCGAGCTTTACGCCGGCGGCCAGGGCGCTGCGCACCACGGCCAGACCATCGCCGGTGAGGCCGGTGGGCAGTACCGGCAGCGTGTACCAGATCTCCAGGTGAGGGTTCTGCTGTTGCAGCAGGGCCAGGGCCTGGCTGTGCAAGGCAGTGGCGGGGGCATCGGCCAGGGCCGCCCCTTCGATGTCGAAGTCGAGGCGATTCAGCTGGAACTGGTTCACCACCTCCGCGTAGCGGGCCGCCAGGGTGGCGGCGGTCATGCCGTTGCGGGCGCCGACCTGGGCCAGGCTGGTGCCGTTCATGCCCCCCAGGGAGATCATCACGTCGCCGCCGGCTTTCTGGAAGGCCTGGATTGAGGTGCGGATCGCCTGGGCTTGTTCGTTGGCATTGGACGGGCGGATCGCCAGGGCATCGAGGCCGCCCCAGCCCAGCTGGCCGCTGCCGCTCGCCTGCAGGAAGCCGAGGGTGAGCAGGGAGGTGCCGCGGCTGGCGGCGATGGCCGAGAGGTCGGGCACCGGCCAGAGGGCCATGTCCACGTAGGGGGCGAAGTAGGCCTCGCCCCAGCGGGCGTCGCCGGCGTTGCCCGTATTGAGGCCCGTGGGGCCGGAGATCGGCGTCGCAGTGTTCCCGCTGGTTGTGTCGGTACCGGTTGAGCCGGTTGAGCCGGTGGAGTCTGTGGTGCCCGTGCCCGTGCCCGTGCCCGTGCCTGTCGTGCCTGTCGAACTCGTGTCCGTGGAGCCGGTCGTCCCTGAGGAGCTGGTGGTGCCTGAGGAGCTGGTAGCGCCCGAGGAGCCGCTGTCCCCCGTGGTGAAGGTGAACAGCTCCGCCACGCTCTGGCTGCCGCGGTCCCCGCGGGCCTGGAAGTAGGAGCTGAAGCTGGCGCCGGCCGCTACCCCCTGATTCGCGGCCCAGCTGGGGGCGGAGAGGGTCACCCGGGTGCGGCCGTCGGCCTGGAGCTGCTGCTGCATCTGGAAATCGCTGACGCTGCCTAGGGCGTGATCGCTCAGGAAGCTGACGTTCCAGCCGGCGGCGATGGGGCTGGCGCTGGTGTTGCGCACGGTGATGGTGCCCTCGTAGGCACCGCTCCAGGAACCGCCCAGTTGGATCTCCAACACGAGACCGTTGGCTGTGGTGCCTCCGGTGGCTGTTGTTCCGCCACTGGTTGTGCTTCCGCCACTGGTTGTTGTGCCACCGCTGACTTGCGTGTTGGTGTTGTTGGTGTTGGTGACGCTTGTGGAGTCGGTGCTGGAGCTGGTGGAGCCGGTGCTGGAGCTAGTGGAGTCGGTGCTCCCGGAGCTTGTGTTGCCAGCGGTGGAGCCGCCGCCGCTGGTGCCTGCAGCGCCGAGCACCGCTTCGCTGAGGGTCACAGTGGCGTCGCTGTCGCTGTTGACCGTGAAGCCGAGGTCGAGGCTGGCGCCGGCGGCCAGCGGCGCGGCGCCGGTAGCGGCCTGAACGGTGATCGTGTAGGTGCCGTCGCTGTTGCGAACCGCGCTTTCGTCGGCGTTCCAGAAGTCGAAACGGCTATAGCTGGAGACGAAAGAGAAGCTCCAGTTGCTCTTGCTTTGTTGGCCGCTGTTGGTGATGACGAAGTTGCCACTCAGCCCTCCCCAGAACATGCTGTTGCTGGAGATAGAGGCCTGGAGATCACTGCTCAGCAGCAGGGAAGTTGTGGACATGGTGAGAGGTTGGTGAGGAGATGTGCGGGGCTGGCTGTCAGCGCCGATCTGGGTTCATCCTCAAGTGCACCTCCGGATTGGGGAACACTGCATCCGCAGTGTTTTGTTCAGCCCGTCAGCCCCAGCCGCACCGCCAGCACCGCCGCCGCCGTGCGGTCGGCCACCTGCAGCTTGCGCAGGATGCGCTGCACGTGATCGCGGGCCGTCACCTCCGCCACCACCAGCCGCTCGGCGATCTGACGGTTGGTCAGACCCTCCACCACTAGCCGCAGCACCTCCCGCTCCCGTTCCGTTAACGCCCCCGCCACCCGCTCCGCCGCCTGGATGCGCTCCAGCGCCTCCGCATCCACATGCCGCTCGCCC
>Ga0078894_10004196_pt1 | contig 10998 bp, 8 predicted proteins | sample LauGreSu1BDMLBSD_2_FD_67506 | JGI IMG/M metagenome (GOLD analysis project Ga0078894, IMG submission 67506) | Freshwater lake microbial communities from Lake Michigan, USA - Su13.BD.MLB.SD (version 4) (version 4) | ecosystem: Environmental > Aquatic > Freshwater > Lake | place: Lake Michigan, USA... | reverse complement strand
CTAGGCGGATCTTTTTTAGCCAAGTCTTCTTGTGCTTTGTTTAGTTTAGTAAACAATCCATTCTCTCCCTGCAATGCATCGTCTACTGTAGAGCCGTCTACTGTTGCACCAGTGGGTATTCTACCTCTTTTTACTCCAAGCATAGTCTGACCGCTAACACTAGCAGCCTTTATCGCATATTGTACTGTTTTACCATCTAGTCTAAATTTGATATCGTTTAATTGTATATCGTAAAAATTCTCAAATAATGAATTAGTTCCTAATGGATCGATTGGTTCTCCATATAATGCATCTTGAGGTTTCACAAGATTGCCGTCAATGTCGTAACCATAAAATCTTATACCTAATATAAAAAATTGTTTGTATAGATTAGACTGTTTATATCCAGTGCTATTACTTTGGTTAATAATCAATGCCGCAGCCGCTTTGCGCAAATTACTGATAAAACTAAATCCGTAAGGTTCTGTAATAGTAAAATCAAATTCACTTACTGCACTGACAGAAGATTGTGTAGTTGTTTTTGTAGCAGTTTCCGTAAAAAATCTTAAGTTATCAATATAATAATCTAATTCGAAACCAGGTGCTCGTCTACTTGTTTTGTTATTGATGCCGCCGCTTTGTGCGATAAGATAGGCACCTTCTCCTATACTTCCATTTGGTCCACCTGATGTAGACAATGCATCAATTCTTTGTCTACCTGATTCTATAAAAGCAGAATATGCATTTGGTGTTATCATATACAATGAGATATTGTATGTGTAACTTGCTAATTTAGATAGAGGATTGTATAATCTTTTGCCCGGCTTAGCAGAACCACCAAACCCAGACTGACCTGGACTTGCTACTGTACCAGTCGCTTTACCAGTGCTTGATATTGTTGTGGCTACCCCTGTTCCTGCCGCTACAACGTTTTGTTTTTGATTTAAAAATGTTTTAGCAAGATTGTTTAGATCATCATCTGCCTGATTAATATTAAGAGCCATTTATCAAATACCTAAAACTTGTTTCAACGTATCTAACTTAGGTACGTAGAATTCTACTCCGGTCTTAAAATCAAAATAAGGATCAGGACCTAATCTGTTTGGGTTACGTGCGGCAAAGACCCACCATAGTCTACTGTCATTATATAAATGGCTTGCTAATAAATCAGGACGATATTGATATGCTGAAGATAGTTGAATTAGAACATCGCTAGGCTGACTAGGAATAGGTCTATTGAACATGAAGTCTAGAAATTTCTCGTTAAATACTCCCGTTTGATTGTAGGGACTAGTGCGCGGATATATAGTGTTCGATGCCATTACCAGTGTGCTCCTCTTCTAATCAATTTACCATTAGCATAATCTTTAAGACTGAATACGTTACTAACATCATATCTACTTACTATCGGTACTGCGCTGATTGAAATACTAATCTTTGTAGGTACATAGGTGGGTTGTTCTGTCCCGGGTGGTTTAATTGAGTTGAACCCTTTGTTTAACCCAAACCCATTTCTTGGTTGTATGTTGCCCCCGAAACCCAAAACAGATAGTGCGTTATCTACTATTGTATTTGTTGATAATATTTGGTCTATCTTTGGCCACCCAGTTAAACCGGGTTTCTGCGGTCCGCTAGCGTTCGGGACAGTTCCAGGCGCGCCGGGTTGTGTTCCAGCACGTATATAGTCAACATCATTAGGCAAATTATAAGTGAAATTAGTGATTGCTAACGGGCTTCTATTAAACTGAAATTCCCCTAATCCTGACAAGAAACATAATGGAGGAGGTGTTCCGGGTTTTGGATTCTCGTCTTGCCCATAGAACATTTTAGTGACTGATTTAAAAAAAGTGATCACAGCCAAAATATAGTTTGCTTCATAAGTGTCTTGTGCAGTAAAGTCACAGGTTATACTGATGTTGTCTACGTAACTACTTTCATATTGTTGTATCTTGTAATTCGAATGTACTGGAGATACTGCATTATATGTTGCCCCATATGTCACACTGATAGTAGGCGTATAAGGGAATATCACACCGTCAGTGGCTGCTAAGGGTGCTAATAATAAATTAGAGTTGTCTTTATATAGATAGTTAGCGCCCGGTGCTAGTGACAATCTAACACGCCAGTCTGCCTGCGCAGCCGCATTCTCAGCGTCCTGCACTGTGGCTTGCGCTTGTGTATCTGCTGTAGCGGCTTCTAAACCTTGTGTGGCCATATGTAATTCCTTATTTGCGACAGTATAAATAGAGTGTCTGCTGTATTTATCGCTAGAAAAATCACCTATTTTTACCCTATTCTGTTGCTATAACGCAACAGTTAGTGTATCATTGTCTCATCAACATTACATGAGGAAATATGTCTATAACACCAACAAAAAAGCCGGTCAATTACCTAAACAATAAAGATATCTTAAAAGAGATACATGCTAGCAAAACAACTTATTGCTGTTTTTCTAAACAAGAATATCATCAATATGACTTAATCATTGATACTCCAACTGATCCATTAGAGAAATCATTAGAACAGATTTCTAAACCCAAGAATATCAAAGCCGCAAAAGAAGTCAGGGCCGCACGTCTTTTGCTAGAAACAGGGAATGAAGTAAAATTAAAAGACATTCCTACTTCTGATTTAGTGTTTCGTGTTATGACATGGGATCATATTCCCGTTAGTCCAAAACAACCCCGCAAAGTAGTCAAGAAAAAAACTGCTAAAGACATCATAGAGTTTGACGATGTAGATGAGGAAGTCAATCTATTTGCTGATTTAGAAGATCCTACTACCAAAGATGATGTTGATGACATGGTTCATGTCAAAGTTAACTTTCCACCTTTCCAGCATTACAAGTTAGATGAGAACGGTAGCGCAGTCTGCGTAGGAAAAAGTCACTGGACTGGTGGTGTCAAGACCGGAGAATTCAGCAAAGATCACGGCAAACTAACTGACAAGTTAGCCCGTATGTTTATCATGTTATGTGAAAAATATGCCATGAAGTTTAATTGGCGTGGCTACACATACAACGATGAGATGCGCAACAGTGCCATCTTACAGTTGACTTATGTTGGACTACGATTCAACGAAGCAAAGTCAGCAAACCCATTCGCTTACTATACTGCGGCAATCACTAACAGTTTCTGCCGTGTTCTTAATACCGAAAAGCGAAATCAAAATATCCGTGATGATATTCTTGAGATGAATGGATTGAACCCAAGTCATACTCGTCAAATGGCAGGTATGAAGTTTGGTCAATATGAAGAATAACCGAATAAGTTGATTTAATTCAACAAGTTACATACAATATCTGAATGTCTAACCTATTTAAAAAGGCAGCGTGTTTTACCGACATACATTTTGGTCTGAAGAGTAACAGTCTTGAGCATAATCAAGACTGTTCAGATTTTGTTGATTGGTTCATAGAAACTGCTAAAAAAGAAAACTGCGAAACTTGTTTCTTCTTAGGTGATTACAATCACCACAGAGCAAGTATCAACATCCATACAATGCAATATGGCTTACGTGCATTGGAACGATTAAATGACGCATTTGATAATGTGTATTTTATTCCGGGCAATCACGATTTATATTATCGTGACCGCCGTGATATTCATAGTGTTGAATGGGCAAAACATTTGTCTAATGTACACATCATCAATGAATGGTTTAATGAAGGTGACGTAACGATTGCCCCGTGGTTAGTGGGTGATGATTACAAGAAGTTGTCAAAGATGGGTAGCAAATATTTGTTTAGCCATCTTGAACTACCTCACTTCTACATGAATGCAATGGTAGAGATGCCAGACACAGGTGAGATCAACGATGAGCATGTTGTTGGATTTGAGCAAGTATACTCAGGTCACTTTCATAAACGACAAGCACGTAAGAACATTTGGTACATGGGCAATGCTTTCCCGCACAACTATGCAGATGCAGGAGATGATGCACGTGGCATGATGATATTAGAATGGGGACAAGACCCAGTATTCAAATCATGGCCTAAACAACCTGTGTTCAGAGTTTATAAACTAAGTGATGTACTAGAAAATCCTGAAGGATTGTTGTTACCTCGCAGTAGCATTCGTGTACACTTAGACATTGATATCAGTTATGAAGAAGCGAACTTCATTAAAGAAACATTAATACCTAAACATCAACTACGTGAAATGGCACTAATACCTATGAAACTTGAGCAACATCAGTTGGATCTTGCGCCAGGAGAGTTGAAATTTGAATCAGTTGATCAGATAATAATAGATCAGATCAGTAACATTGAAAGTCAGTTTTATGACCCCAAAGTGTTATTAGATATCTACAGGAATCTATGATAACGTTAAAAAATATTACATTAAGAAATTTTCTTAGTATTGGACAAGTAACCCAAGCAGTCAACTTTGATAATAAAGAGTTGACATTGATCTTGGGTGAGAATCTTGACTTAGGTGGTGACGGTGCTAGAAATGGTACTGGTAAGACTACATTGATTCAAGGTCTTTCCTATGTGTTGTTTGGTAGTCCATTAAACAATATTCGCAAAGATAATCTAGTAAATCGCACTAATGGTAAATCTATGTTAGTGACATTAGAATTCAATGTTAATGGGATCGATTACAAGATTGAACGCGGTCGTAAACCAAACATTCTTAAGTTTTATGTTAATAATAAAGAAGAAGAATGTGTCAATGACGCACAAGGCGAGAATAAAGAAACACAAGAACATATTGAACGTGCTATCAATATGACTCCTGACATGTTCAAGCAAACTGTTGCTTTGAACACATACAGCGAACCCTTCTTAGCCATGAAGGCTAATGATCAGCGTAACATTATTGAACAGTTGCTTGGCATCACTTTATTATCAGAAAAAGCAGAACTAATCAAAGAACAAACTAAGCAAACTAAAGAAAAGATACAAGAAGAAGAATATAAAAACAAAGCAATCGAAGAAGCCAATAAACGTATCCAAGAGCAAATTGAAAATTTAAAACGCAGAGCAAAACTTTGGGATGCCAAGCATACAGAAGATTTAGATAAACTTAAAGAAGACCTTGAAGAATTACAGAAGTTAGATATTGAAAAAGAATTACAAGGTCATAAAGATTTGGCATTGTATAATCAGCGTAAGAAAGATCATGCTGATATAGACAAGGCTATCACACGTGCCGAAACTGATATTGAACGTGAAACTAAATCATTAAAGAAGATTGAAAAGGAACTAACATTATTACAAGAACACAAGTGTCATACTTGTGGTCAAGATGTCCATGACGATCAACATGCCAAACTGTTAAAAGAGAAACAAAAGGCAAAACAAGAATGTGATAAAAATATCAAGGAATTCAATGAGTTATTATCTGAACTTAAACTAGGTAAAGAATCATTGGGTCCTGTCGGCAAGCAACCAAAACTATATTATGATACAGAACAAGAAGCGTTTCAGCATCGTAGTTTGGTTGATGGGCTTGTTACAAAGATTGACGAAAAAGATAAAGAAGAAAATCCATATAACGATCAAATAGTTGAAATGGAAAACAAAGCACTACAAGAAATAAGTTTTGATAAGATCAATGAATTAACACGCATTGTTGACCATCAAAAGTTCTTGCTTGATTTGTTGACTAGCAAAGATAGTTTCGTCCGCAAGAAAATTATCGATCAAAATCTAAGTTACCTCAACGCAAGGCTCACACACTACCTTGACAAAATCGGCTTGCCACACCAAGTTGTATTTCAAAACGATCTAAACGTAGAAATTACGGAATTGGGTCGTGAATTAGATTTCGATAATCTTTCTCGCGGCGAACGTAATAGATTGATACTTGGCTTATCATTTGCGTTCCGTGATGTATGGGAAAGTTTATACAGCCCAATCAATACATTGTTTGTTGATGAATTGATTGATAGTGGTATGGACACGATCGGTGTAGAGAACAGCATGGCTATTCTCAAAGATATGTCACGTAATAGAGGTAAGAGCATCTGGCTTGTATCGCATCGTGAAGAACTTGCAGGTCGTGTGCCAAGCGTTCTTAAAGTCGTTAAAGAAAATGGTTTCACATCATATAGTAACTCTAGGGAATTTCTGTGAGTCTAGCATTATGGCACTGGCATATTGAGATCAGTAGCAAATGTACTTTGCGCTGTCCTCGTTGTGCCCGTAGTGAAGTGCCTGATAGTTTGATTAATACCGAACTAGATTTAAATTTCTTTAAAAGAAATTTCACACCCGAGTTTATTACCGATCATGTAGAAAAAATTACTTTCTGCGGAGATGATGGAGATCCTATCTATGCACATGAGTTTGTTGAAGTCGTAAAGTATTTCAAATCAATCAAAGACATAAGCATTGTGATTGTCACTAACGGCAGTTACAAAAAACAAGAGTGGTGGTTGTCATTAGCAGAAGTTTTAAACGAACATGACCAAGTACATTTCAGTTTAGATGGCTGGGACCAATATAGTAACGAACAATATCGTGTGAACAGTTTATGGGATAGCATAATAAATGGAGTCAAAACATTAAGAGCAAATTCTAATTGCTTGATGTTATGGGATTGTATTGGATTTAGATTCAATGAGAACAAGATAGAGTATATGAAGCACATTGCTAAAAGTCTTGGCTTTGATCGTTTTCAACTGACTAAAAGTACCAAATTTGGTAGTAAATATGAACACTACGGCAAAGATGATATACTAGAGCCTACTAGAAAAGACTTAATCAGTTCAAGTCATAGATTTGAAAGAAGATTATGGTATTTCAATGACAAGAATCCAGTAGAATCATATTTGTCTAAGAACAATCAATTGTTTGATACTGTTGAAAACATAGATGATATCAAGCCGATATGTCATATTGGTAACAAAGGATTATTCATCAACAGCAGAGGAGACTTTTATCCTTGCTGTTGGGTAGCGAATAGATATAGCCACAACACACATTGGGCTGATCTAGGAAAGAAATACAATCTCAATAATATGTTATTGACTGATGTAGTACAGGATTCATTTTGGGACAAAGACTTTGTTACAAATAGTTATGAATGCTCTACTAAATGTTCATCAAAATACGTAAATAAAAATTATGCCACTGAGTGGTAAACGAATACATATAACATGCCTAGTCCACAGAAACAAAAAGGAAACAGTTTTGAGCGAGAAGTCGCTACGCACTTATCTAAACTCTACAATGAGAGTTTTATTCGTGCGCCTGGATCTGGAGCATACGTCGGTGGTAAGAATCAAGTTCGTACACAAATACTGCACGAAGGACAGATTCGCAGTTTCAAAGGTGACATAGTACCCGGACAGAGTTTCAGCAAAATGAATGCTGAATGTAAAAGTTACGCAGACTTTCCGTTTCATTTAGTACTTGCAGGAGAATGTAAAGTATTAGATGGATGGATATCACAAATGATGGATGTAGCAGATAATTCTGATCTCAACATACTTTTTATGAAGTTTAACAGAAAAGGTAAGTTCGTTTGCGTACAATCAAATCTAACATGGGTAACCGATCACTTCTTATATTATTCATCTAAAACACACAAAGATTGGCTAATAATTGAATGGGACAACTTTTTTAAACTTAATAAAGAATTACTTAAGGCATACTGTTCAGGCTCAACTGAGACCAACTCAATACACACTATCACCACCGATACACTTTCAATTTTACATCAACTATAAAAAATTGTTTGGTCGAGGTTCCTCGACCCTCCTTGAGTCAGCCGAGGTAAGGCTCGTTGCCGACAGATTCTGGAGTAAGCGTAGAATAACATCTACGGAATACCGACAGGGCTCTCGACAGGTTTGCGAACCCTGAATGAGTCTATAGCCAACTTTGTCTTGCGGCTATAGAACATGCGTTGCCGAGATATGTAACAGTATCTCACTACAGTCCCAATTAACTTTATAGGGCAACCGGTAGCGTTGAACAGCACACAGGCTAGTTTGACGGGGAACAGACAACTATGGATGACAGGGCATGGCAATATCCCAACCATTGGTAGTGCTGAATAGCACTACCATGGCTTCTAAAGCGGCAATTAAATCCGATATGAAATTAATTTAAAAGATAAGTCTGAGCGATAGCGAAGACTTAGACAAACGAAGTTTGTCTTCCAAAGATAATCTAAAGTAATTTAAAAAAGTCTAAGGATTAAAAGAAGGGAAGTTGAGTTTTCTTAACTGTTTCCAGATGTTCATCAGCCATTTCATTAATCAGTTGTCTTTCAATGGTTGACATATTAAGGACATCTTCATATGTGGCACCACCTCTAGTATACCAAGCCATGGATAGTGCTGACTTTCTGATGTCCCTAACTTCTTTTTCGTAGGAATCTAATAACTTCTGTACTGCCTCGGGACTAGCCGTAAGAAGTTTTATCCGAAAAAATCGGCTGGATTCAATGTATAAGGTTGACTGTATTCATTATTACAGTTTACACATTTTATTTCTAGTGGTTTTAACTCAGTTGTTGCTTTGAGTTTAGCATTATGATCACGTATAGCAATATAGATACTGCCGTCACAATTACGTAAGAAATCTAAAATAAATTCTTTATTGGCTACGTTAGTTTCGGGTGTTGAAATGAATTCAATAGTTTGAGCCAAGATGTTCATTGTCAATTCTGTGACAGACTTCAATGCTTCTTGTGTCACTCTAGCACGTTCTTCTTCATTTTCAATACTTTCCAAATTAGCAAATTGCTTTTGTACTTGGAATTGTGCTGTGGCTGCATCATTCATTTCTTTATAAGTCAATGGTCTAAACTTTAACTTCAAGTCATTAACTTCTAATAATGAATCATAATCACCCTGCTTCATTGTAGCCAATATTCCTACTAAGTTGATACCATAAGTAGCATCATTGTTACATTTTGGGCAGATAGTTTCTATATCTAATGTTTGCTGTCCACCTGCGGCTTTGATAGCAATCAATACAGCATCTAAGTCGTTGCTGTTTAATTTCCAAGGGTCTTTGATGTTTGGTATGCAACTCTTGACCAAATCAACTAATGCGCTTCCATTGAACAATGCGTCAGGAGTTCTCATGCTGATCTCATCGATAGCAGTCATTGGATAGACCGGTAATTCACCGTTCTCTGGCATCTCTAATACCCCGGGTTCATAGTTTTTACCCTCACTAGGTAATTTAAAGAATACTGCCGGGCGGCGGAAGAATTGTCTCAGTGGATTATTTTGCATGTATTAGCCTCGTTAAAATTAGGGTTTTTTCCCAAATATAAATATAGTATATTTATAGGTTAAAAAACCCCTCGAGAAAAAGGCACTATGGCACAATTAAACGATCAAGAAGAACAGTTACGCCAAGCAATGGAAAACATGCAGAGAACTGTGGATTCCGTAAACGCCGGTATGGCGGGTATGGCATCTGGTATGTCCAAGATGGCAAAAACACTGGGGGTCGATGATGCTGAGTTAAAGAAATTCTCAGAAAGTATCGGTAGGGCAAAAATTGCCACTGATGCAGAGACAGAAGCAGAGAAAGCACAAGCAAAAGCCAAAGAGATTGTAACTCAACGTGCTAAAGAGTTTGCACAATCATTAGAAAGTGGTAAAGCCGCATTAGGTTCATTCGGTAAAGCAATATTAGATAACAATATAAAACTTACTAATTACAGCGATACTATAGGTAAAGCCGGTGACGCTGTATTTGAATTTGGTAAATCACTGGGACCTGTTGGAGCGTTAATCGGAGGTTTGGTCAAGGGCATTACTATGCTCAATCAGGCTCAACTACAACAGACACAGAATTTACTTGATACTAAAAATGAATTAATCAAGATAGGTGGTGCAGGTGCGCATACAACTGAATCTATCTATAAGATGGCACGTGAGGCGGACTTAAACAGTGAAACACTAAGTCGCATGACTAAACCAATAAAGGATCTTGGATCCAACATCATGGTTTTAGGTGCTACCGCCGGTGATAGTCAAAAAGAATTTGCAAAATTAATTAAAGCAACGGATGAAGAACGAGCAGCCTTCATGCGTTTGGGAATCTCTCAAGAAGAGATGATGAAAGGTAGTGCAGACTACGTAGCATTGCAAGCAATGTCAGGTCGAATGACCAAGAGTGAATTGCAAGATCGTGAAAAGTTAAGAAAAGCAAGCCAAGATTATCAATTAAATCTTTTGGATTTAGCCGCTATCACAGGTAAGGATGTCGCTGAACTAAAAGAAAAACAAAAAGAAATGGCAAACGATGCCCAACTTCAAATTGATAATATACAAAAGAGAAGAAAAGCACAGAAACTTGAAGATGAGGCCAAACAAGCAGAACAAGCAGGAGATACTACTAGAGCAAAAGCATTAAGAACGTCAGCACAGCAATTAGAAGATGAAGTAAAAAATAGAGGCATGCTGATAGATGGCCTGGGTGATGCACCAGACGCACTGAAGAAAGGTATCAAAGAGATAATGACCACTGGATCATTATCAGGTGAGAATGCTAGAATACTTGCTAAGATGGGCATGACTGGGGAAGCAGAAAGACTTGTTAAGGCAATGAAGTCTGGTGCAATGACCCAAGAGCAAGCAGCCATAGAAGCCGGAAAGGCTAAAGACAAATATGTAAAACAGCAAGGTGAAATGTATGACACTATGGGCGACTCACTGAAATTCAGTGAAGACCTCAGAAAGAGTCAAGGCCAAACCGGAGAGGCTATCAAGTTCTATCTTGAGGGATCCGCAAAAGAAGCAGAAGGTGGATATGAAGCGGCTATTAGAAAAGCACAAGCAGATAGAAAAGCCGCTCAAGCCGCTGGACAAGATAAACCTTCTGATCTTGCGGCAATGGCACAGAATGCAACAATAGCCGTAACAGGCAAAATGGATGATTTGGTTAAAGCAACTAATCCATTAATAGGTGAATTCAATTTCTTAAAAGGTGCTGTAGTAGCAATCACTGCCGCAGCCGGAGCCGCCGCAATTGCATTAGGTGCATTAGGTGTTAAGAAAACACTAAGTGGTGCTGCCGGTATGATGGGTGGTGGTGGTGGT
>Ga0078894_10004193_pt1 | contig 11000 bp, 10 predicted proteins | sample LauGreSu1BDMLBSD_2_FD_67506 | JGI IMG/M metagenome (GOLD analysis project Ga0078894, IMG submission 67506) | Freshwater lake microbial communities from Lake Michigan, USA - Su13.BD.MLB.SD (version 4) (version 4) | ecosystem: Environmental > Aquatic > Freshwater > Lake | place: Lake Michigan... | reverse complement strand
CTGCTGCAAAAGAGGCTGCTGAGAAGGCTGCACGGGAAGCTGCTGCAAAAGAGGCTGCTGAGAAGGCTGCACGGGAAGCTGCTGCAAAAGAGGCTGCTGAGAAGGCCGCAAAAGAAGCTGCTGAGAAGGTCGCAAAAGAAGCTGCTGAGAAGGTCGCAAAAGAGGCTGCTGAGAAGGCCGCAAAAGAAGCTGCCGAGAAGGTCGCAAGGGAAGCTGCCGCAAAAGAAGCTGCTGAGAAAGCTGCTGCTGAGAAAGCTGCTGCTGAAAAAGAGCAAGAACGATTACGTGTAGTAAAGGAAAAGGCCGCTGCTAGAATATCTGCTTTTGTAGCCAACAAACGGGCCCAGCAAGAAGAAATTAACGAAACGTGGCGTGATAGTGAACCAGATAATATTCAAGTTAACGCAGACGAAGAATTGGTGGAAAAACTGGCAACAAAAGCACAAGTAACTGAAAATTTAAAACAGATTCGTCTTGGATTAGATTCTATTATAAAACGCAACAGATTAATACACGAAGAATTTCAGTCAGACATTAATAATATAACCACCTCGTTTAATGATTTGAATGCTATAATAAAAAATAATCAAGGTTCAGATATTATTGCAAATCTAGGTCTTGAAGATAACGACAATATATTAACCAAATTAAGTAAGTTATTCTTGGCTCTCGACCAAAAACGTAATGCAATTGGCGTGCCAACATATTCAATTTCCCAAAAAACAGACATAAACGAACAATCCAAAAAAATAGTAGTAGACATTGACAATATTCTACGACAATTTAGCAATAATGAGAGTAACACATATCCTGTACTGGCGAATCGTCGACAAACCGATGACGTAAGAAATGAGCTCGACATATTAAAAGCGGCGAAACCTGGAAGCGATAAACTTGAAGATATTGAAATATTCACAAACAAGGTTGGCGAGGCAGTTCTCCCTACCAAAGAAGTTGCAAAATCGCCAGGACCAGTTTTCAAACCAAGAAGCGCCCTTAATATTACAAATCTCCCCAAGCCTCCAATAAACGCAGCAATGACAATTAATCCGCCTCTTCCCCCAACCAAAGCAGTGACGCAACCTCTGGTCCCAGCCAAATCAGTTACGGCACAAGCGTTAACCCCGCGTACCAACCCCGCTAGATCGAATGTATTTGACCGGTTATCCCAAGAAAAAACCGTTGCATCGCGTAACTGGGAAAACGAGGAACAGAAGCATCGCGAAGAGATTGAAAAGAAACATTGGGAGGATATAAAAGCACGTCCAGTAAAAAAGCGCGGCGGCCAATCAACCAAAAAGAAATCCAGGAAGTCATCTCATAATAAACGTCATACAAAACGAGCAATTCCAGAAAAACAGCAAACCAAGACACGCAATAAGCGAACTAAACGCATAAGCAATCAAACACGCAAAAAATAAATCCACGCGACGCCTAATGGTACTGGCGTAAACATTTAGAAACATGGGAGTTCGCATTGTAGAATGCCGACGTAGTCTAACAATTCATTCATAACAAATTAGTTTCGTTAAAGTAATTTGTTTACTTATGTTATATCCGTTACAATTATTTTATTTAACAATGGCAGATCTTGATTCTAATATAAACCCATTGCCAAGAGCCGCCGGCAAGTTTTTTGCTGGCATTCATATTGGAATACGGGCAGCTGATAAAAATGCCCGTGATAAAGCTGAGGTAGAATTATTACCGACCGATGTTCGACTGCAAATTAATAATTATAGAGAGCAAATTAAATCAAACGAGCAACTTATTCAAAAGAATACTCCAAGACTTCCGGAAAACAGCATAACAATCCAAACATTTAAACGACGAATTGATGTTGCTAACCGCAAGATTAACCAGTTATTGACAGACAATAAATTCGAAGAAAAATACGCCAACACGCGAAATGAGAAACGCACGGCTCGAAAACGGAAGCGTGAACAAATTAGCGTACAAGTTCCATTGGAAACAGGATTGCTCGAAGAAAGTGAACAACCATCTAATGTAGAAATGCCATTGGAGACAAATTTGGGCGAAGCAAGTGAACCATCTAGCGTACAATTGCCATCAGATGCAGAAGTAAGCGAAGCAAGTGAACCATCTAGCGTACAATTGCCATCAGATGCAGAACTACGCGAAGCAAGTGAAGAAGCTGACGCAGCGATGGCGGCTGCTGACAAACTATTAGAAGAACCTGAAAATGAACTACAAACCGCTCCTGCCATAGCACAAGCAATACCACCAACCGAAACTGCAAGTACCAATGCAAATAAACTTGCGAAGGTGCTGATAGACACGCTATTGTCTGCTGCACAATCTTCAGTCTCAATTCCATCAAAATCGCCACTCAAAACAGAAGATGTGGAAGCTGATGAAATTGCGCCGTTTAACGTTACAACAAAGCCGCTTCCGTCAGAGCCAGCACCAGTCATTGAAAATGCCAATGCAACCACTGCGACAGAAGCAATATCAAACGCAGGCGAAACAGCCCCAACAATAGAACCTGGTGCACTTGCAAATGTAATAGTAAACGCGCTTAAATTAGCATCTACCACACCAATACAAGCACCAATACAAGCACCAATACAAGCACCAATACAAGCACCAATACAAGCACCATTACAATCACCATTACAATCACCATTACAAGCATCATTACAAGCACCATTACAAGCACCAACAATAGAACCTAGCGCACTAACAAATGTAATTGTAAACGCTCTTAAATTAGCATCTACCACACCAGCAATTACAACCTTACCATCAACTGCACAAGAAAGTGTACCATTAGCCACAACAGACATTGATAAACGTGACCAATGCAACGATACCCCTGGATTTATTGCTTTAATCCAAAAATACTTAGACCCTATTATTGGTCAATTTACTCCATCTGAAACTAAACCACAAAAAGAGTTTGATAAAACACAATTGCCAGAAGATATGCAAAAAATATTGGGTGATCCCAATATTAAATATATTGGCCGGTATAGAACAGAAACTAATCTCGGCAAAAATGAACCATTAAATGGAGCAAAACAACAAACGACATATTTATTTTGGGATACATCTAAACACGATTATATATCACGCACATTAATAGATGTTGATAATGTAGTTGTGGTTGAAGAAACAGAACCAACCCCCCTCTTGCAAGCACCACTGACACTAGCACCAACACTAGATATATTAACCACACTACCACCAACCCCACCGAATGATACAAAACTATCACAACAAACACGTACTGCGAACGAATTATTAGAAAAACTACCACCAGTACCCACGAAACCCCCGCAAGTGACGAAGAAGAGACGCATTGAAGAACCCGCTGCATTGCAAGCTAAACTAGACCAATCGCCAAAATCAAAATACATTCCCGCTATGATTTAACTCGCAAATTCAATATAATACGCCCAAAATAGTTAAATACAACAATTCGTTATATTTAACAATCAAAATGACAGACCGATATGTAATAGCAAATGTTAGTTTGCCATTATGCATTCATCCAGATGGCACTATAAGCCATTTAACCGAATATATGTCTGTTACATTAGAGCCGCGTGATAAATTGCCAGACAATCTCCCACCAAGTAACGCCGGTTCCGAGTTTGCAAAACTAATGCAACAGTTATTCACTGATCCTAAGCCCACAGATGTCCATACACCGACTGATCCGCAACCAAATAACTATACTATTCAAGAACGACCCACAAATACACTCACTATCACCCACCAAGAACTAAATAGCCGCTCGGTCAAACCGCCCGTCTATAATACATCGTTTAAATCCAAACGACCCACATATAACCGTCATACTGTAAAGAACCGATCTAATTCATAAAATACGGACGCTGATTTCTTTCAACTACCAGCGGTTCCGGAATAAAAACTGGCAGTTTCTCTATCACATTCAATGATTGTATCGGCTTTACATCCGGTTTCACTTCACTCTTTGGATTAACCAAATTAGTTGACCCAATTCCAAATAACTGAGACTCAATATCGCAAGCATTGAATGCCAAGTGCATATGAGCAATTCTGCCAGGAAGTAGTCCGTCTCCTGCATAATGCGTTTCAGCCGGTTTACCGAAACTATCATATGTAGAATATTTGCAGCCAGCCTTGTATGAATGTTGTTCTAGGGCATAATCGCCTGGCATATTTTTATTGCGGGTGGACGACATTTTGTATACAGGATATACATTCTGTATACAAAAAAAATCTTTATCTTTTCTTAAAAAGACGAATATGAAGTAATTTATAATGTTCATTTTCTATCGTAAACGGAGTGTCGGTACGCGATAATGATGCAAAAAACTCCCTTAGACAGTTATGAAACAGCAAAAGATAATCATAACTAAATAATACTGCCATCCCAATATTTATATCGGTTGAAAACATAAATGATGCGGCTTGTTCGTATATTGCAATGAATAATGGTATGCGTCTCGTTTTATCAAACACATAATCCATTGCAAAATTGGCTGCATTGTTGTCATATTCAAGTTCATCACGACTAACTGGGTCAATGTCGGAATGAACAATGTCGGGATAACTGGCTGAATTCATTTGAAATACTTGTCGTATACATTTTCGATACTCAGCGTCATTGGCATATGAAATAATTAAATCAGTTGGATAGGAGAACATCGGACTGCTCATTGGTATACACTTATACTAAATGTTACGTATTGTTTATATAGATTTTGGCGGAGATAATCAAAATCTATACTGATGGGAAAAATTCCCAATCCAAGTCTTGGCAGACCTTTTTCCAAATCATATCTTGTTCCAGTTGTTTCTCGCGATCTTTCATCATAGGTATATATGGCAAATATTGCGTCTGGTCTAGTAACACACATAGTTGATGTAGGGTATATGTATAATTGAAGAAATTGGTTCTGTTAGCGGGGCAGTGAACCGCCCAAGGTTTTTGTATCTCTATGAAGAGAACACACAAGGTTTCGTGCAATTCCTCATTCATAACCGGTGGTTTAATTCCAAACAGAGAATTTATATACTGAATATGCTCAAAGTATTTATTTAAACCCAATTTTCGTAAAATATCGCGCATCTTATCGTAGTTAATTAACGACATATCCGTAATACGCTCTTTTGTTATGCGTGCCCGAATTGCTTCTAATACTTCTTCCGGGATTTGCGTCGTTTCTTTTGCCTGAAATTGCGAGAGGATTTCTTTGAAATGGTTCAATCTTATGTATGCCGTATAAGACACTTCATTGGGGGGCTCTTTGTTATTTGGCTTTGAACTATCTACAATATAGGTAACAAACCTTCCACAATTTCGATTATTGCAAATAAGAATGCCCTCTTCGTCTTGCGGGATGAGTTCACCTATATTACATCCGTCACATACGTCCGTTTTAATGTTGTAGTCTTGTATATTCGTAAGGTCATTTGTTACATTTCGCCAATACTTTTGGCAGTTTCTCTTTAATTTGGCGTATTTATTGCTAGCTTCATTATCTGATGTAGGATTTGTGGATTTAATTTTAAAAAATGTGTTTACTGAACTCATATTCTGGGACTTTTCCATTTTGTTTGATATCTGTTGCTTTTGCTCAAAATAGTCAAATATATATTTGGCGTTGTTTAACATATAATCTTTGCTCTCTTTCTTATGCTTACGGATTTCTGTTCGGATTTCATTTATTCTATCTCTGGCGTCTAAGTATTCCGAGATTTGGTTCGTATGCAATGTACGAATGTAACTCTTTAATTTCTCCTTTTCGGCATTTAACTTGGGAATAATATCGGTATCAACTGTACTAATCTGCTTTAACATATCAGTATGCTTTTCATCAATCGTATTCAGTGATGGTTTATGTCCTGTTTGTTTTACATTATGAGAACCGGACATTCAATCTATTGTGTGATAATAGAATATTTATTCTAGTGTTTTTATGTTGATTTTATGACAATTCAAGTATATTAGACATACTAACAATAAAATGATAAAAATATATTTTGCGTTGTTATTTTTATCATTTGCACCATCTTGTATTTATATAGGTTGTCGACAATTTAAGAGCGTAACTCAATTAAATTGCGTCATGCACGTATTAATCGCGAGACGGTTGATTTATCCACGGAACCCCTTTTTAAAACCCTTGGGCACGATTTGTTGCTGACTTTTGGTTCCTGTGCGTCAGGGTTTGATCCGTTTTCTATGACCAAATTCTTGTTGATTTTTAGCAATTACAACATTATCATTCTGTGAATAATTGTTATTATACTTATTTTGATTGCAAGATGTAGGTATATCACCATCGTCATCAAAAAAATCGGCTAGACAAGCCTTGCGAGAAAATGGGCGATGAGCAGTATTTGCCTCCGGCATTATACAAAACTATACATAGTTAGTTTTATATATTTTACATTGCATCTTCAATTGCGTATGCATACATTGTTTGCATTTTTTAATGTATACAATATGTGTATCCAGTGAAAACACGAAATAGCAAAATAAATCCGGTCTAGATTATCTTATTTTAGTCAATGATTGGAACTCGTAATTGTATGCGATTTGTTGTATGTGTAATTCTATATCTATATGAATAACAAACAGAACCATTTGGTTGCAGACACACCCAATAATATAAAGGTCGACAAATCAGTTTTCCAGAAACTAATCTTTTTAGCAAATGCACTAGAACAAGGGTGGACTGTGAAAAAATCAAATGATACCTATATTTTTACAAAGAAACACGAGAACCGCCAAGAAGTTTTCCAAGAGAATTATTTAGAAACTTTCTTGCTATCTAATTACAATGCTGATAATTTCATATTGTAAATTCAATGCACTTTGCAGCAGATTATGTAGTGTCTACCACAACATAATTCAAAACCCCCCGTATCCTATATTATGTGACACATTCCTTCACGTAATATATTTGTAACCCGTCATTATTTAGGAATAGTTCACCAAATTACAATTATTACTTACAATGTTATAATTGTAATACTAATTGGTAGGGGTCATCGCAGTGCTTATATACGAATTAAAAATTATGTAAAACAGTTTAGCCAATTTAATTATTTAATTATGTTATTTATGTTAATTCTCCAAATTTTTTTCTTTACACAGTATATAATTCCATACAATGGCTGGTGGTTTGATGCAATTAGTCGCCTACGGCGCACAAGACGTGTTCCTTACCGGAACCCCCGAGATTACTTTCTGGAAGGTGTCTTACAGACGCCACACCAACTTCGCAATGGAGTCCATTGAGCAGACCTTCTCTGGTCAGGCTGATTTCGGACGCCGTGTGACCTGCACGATCAGCCGCAATGGTGATCTTGCCTACCGCACCTACCTCCAGGTGACCCTCCCCGAGATCAACCAGACTATGGGTGCCAGTGGAACTGGCCCTGTCTATGCCCGTTGGTTAGATTTCATCGGTGAGCAGTTGGTTGCCCAGGTTGAGGTTGAGATTGGTGGTCAGCGCATTGACCGTCAGTATGGTGACTGGATGCACATCTGGAACCAACTGACCCTCTCCAAGGAGCAACAGTCTGGTTACTTCAAGATGATTGGTAACACCACCCAGCTTACCTACATCACCGACCCCGCCTTCGCCGAAGTGTCTGGTCCCTGCGCCGCCTCCTCTGCCCCCAACCAGGTGTGCGCTCCCCGCAGAGCCCTGCCCGAGACCACCCTTTACGTGCCCCTGCAGTTCTGGTTTTGCCGCAACCCCGGACTTGCCCTTCCTTTGATTGCCCTTCAGTACCACGAGGTGAAGATCAACATTGATTTCCGCCCCATTGGTGAGTGCTTGTGGGCCGTCAACACATTGGCTGCCGGATCTGCCACCGTGTCTGTGTCCTCGGCTTACCAACAGTCCCTTGTTGCTGCCTCTCTGTACGTGGATTACATCTTCCTCGATACCGATGAGCGCCGCAAGATGGCTCAGAACCCCCACGAGTACCTCATTGAGCAGGTGCAGTTCACTGGTGACGAGTCTGTCGGATCTTCCTCCAACAAGATCAAGTTGAACTTCAACCACCCTTGCAAGGAGCTTGTTTGGGTTGTTCAGCCCGATGCCAACGTTGACTACTGTGCGTCCTTGATTAACTCTTCCACTCTGTTCAAGACCCTTGGTGCTCAGCCCTTCAACTACACTGATGCCATTGATGCCCTCCCCAACGCCGTGATTGCCTTCGGTAACGCTGCCCAGTCTGCCACCGTTATTACCAGCGGTGTTTTCCAGTTGGATGGTATCCAGGACGCGGCATCCGGTAATGCTGCTGATGGTGCCTCCCTCACTGATGCCGGCACCTTCGTGCTTGCTGAGACTGCCCTCGATATGCACTGCTGGGGTGAGAACCCCGTTGTCACTGCCAAGTTGCAGCTCAACGGCCAGGACCGCTTCTCTGAGCGTGAGGGTTCTTACTTCGACACTGTTCAGCCCTTCCAGCACCACACCCGTGCCCCTGACTGCGGTATCAACGTGTACTCCTTTGCATTGAGACCTGAGGAACACCAACCCAGCGGGTCGTGCAACTTCTCTCGCATTGATAATGCAGTGTTGCAGCTCGTTCTTTCCTCCGGAACCGTCTCCGGAACCAACACCGCCAAGGTGCGTGTGTATGCCGTCAATTACAACGTTTTGCGCGTGATGAGCGGTATGGCTGGCGTGGCGTACTCAAATTGAGGGACCTACATTTTATGCGTGACCTTCAAACTAATAAAAATTAACCGTAAAAAACAAAATAAAAATATTCTAATGTAAAACTTAATTAATTTATAAAAAAATTATAAATTAATGCATCATAATCATCACATATTAGTCTCCATTTTCTATTTTTTCTATATTCTGCCAACTTTGCTGCCTTTTGTCTGTTGTATTCGTCATTGCCATACGTGTCCTTTAATCGCTGACGTTGGTTTACCTTACGAACGCGTGCTGCCTCGCGTTTTTCTTCATCAGTATTTATTATTTCTTTATTATTTGTTTGTATATTCATCATTTTAACGACATTCAAATCTTCAATTGTTGTTTTTTGGTTATTAAATCAAAAAACAACATAAGAAATACTGATAAATAATGTATAGAATGAGCATAGACATTGTAAATCTCATAGAAAGCAATCCAATTACCAAGTTAAATGGTAATTATCAGTCAAAATTAGTGGAGAAGGTGCAACAACACTTTAATAATTATGAACAACAGATGTTTTTAGCAAGTTTTTATTGCTATTTGAAGCACGACAATAAGAATGATTTTGTAATTGACCTTGATAATATGTGGAAATGGTTAGGTTTTGGGCAAAAAGTTAAAGCAAAAGTGCTTCTTGAAAAGAATTTTGTGTTAAATAAGGATTATACAATCTTGCTTTCCCAGCCGGGAAAGCAAGATGATAAGATACACGGAGGTCACAACAAAGAAATATTTATGTTAAATGTTGAAACGTTCAAAAAATTCTGTTTAAAAGCCGGAACAAAAAAAGCAGATGAAATACACGATTATTATATTAAGTTAGAAACTGTTTTACAAGAAGTTTTAGTAGAAGAAAGCAATGAATTAAAACTTCAATTAGAAAACGCAAAAAATGAAATCCTTCAAATAGAAGATAAACAAAAACAAGAATACGACGCCAAGTTAGCGAAACAGAAGTGTTTAGAACGGGAAAAGATATTAATGCAAGAATATGCGACGAGCGGTGCCCTTTTTTATATAATGAAGGTAAAAACATTTGAAAACGGTCAATATATCATAAAAATCGGCGAAAGTCGGAAAGGAGTATTGGGTAGATACAATGAACATAAAACGAAATATGACGAGTGTTTGTTATTAGATTGCTTTGCCGTTAATCGGAGCAGAGATTTTGAAACATTTATGAAAGAGCACGATTCGATTAGACGAAATAGAGTAACCGACCTACCTGGACACGAAACCGAGCTAGAACTCTTTCTAATAGGAAAGAACCTGTCTTATCCTGCTTTATTAGATATAATCAATAATAATATCAAATATTTTAACAACAATGATACGCATAAGTTAGAACTAGAAATTCAACAACTAAAACTAATGTTGGAAATGAAAACATCAAATAATGACAATGTATTAATTCACGAGTTGCTTCAAAACGTAAAACAGTTATCGTGCAAAATAGATAATCTAGAAACAATGAACCTGGACATCATCTCCAAAATGAATTCAGCACAAATTAAAACGACCACTGGGTTCAATGAACCATTAATAACGGTCGGCCCGCGTCTCCAAAAAATCAACCCCGAAACGATGGCTATTGTAAAAGTGTACGAATCCGTGGCAGAATGTTTGAAAGAATACAATTTCAAGGTTAAACGACCGAGCATTGATAAGGCGGTGAAAGAAAATACCGTTTACAATGAATATCGTTGGTCTTTTGTAGATAGAAGTTTGAACCCGAATGTAATCCATGATCTGCCCCCAACCAAAGAAACCAAGACACAAAACCTCGGCTATATTGCAAAAATGAACAATGACAAAACCGAAATTTTGAATGTGTATATCGACCGAAAAACGGCGGCTATTGAAAATGGTTATGCTTCTCATTCTGCATTAGATACTCCTGTTAAAAACGCATCGCTAACCAACGGACATTATTATGCACTATATGATAAATGTGCGGATGAATTAAGAAACTCATTCGAACAAAAATATGGCACCCCCTTATTGTATAAAGATGGCGTCGGGCAATATACTGACGACAACAAATTAATAAAAGAATTTGTTTGCAAATATGATTGCATAAAACAACTAAAAATGAGTGATAAGACATTGGCAAAAGCGTTGGACAAAAATGTAATGTATAACAATTATTATTTTCGTATGATTGGTAGTAAGCTGAAATGTCACAATTAAACAAACCGCACCGCTTAATTCGCAAAAGTATCTTCTAAGTGTGTGCAATCCCCCTTATCAAAATCCGCACTATACACTACTTTATTGGGCATTGTATGGTTTGTGCTTTCATATGAGAAT
>Ga0078894_10004192_pt1 | contig 11000 bp, 8 predicted proteins | sample LauGreSu1BDMLBSD_2_FD_67506 | JGI IMG/M metagenome (GOLD analysis project Ga0078894, IMG submission 67506) | Freshwater lake microbial communities from Lake Michigan, USA - Su13.BD.MLB.SD (version 4) (version 4) | ecosystem: Environmental > Aquatic > Freshwater > Lake | place: Lake Michigan, USA... | reverse complement strand
TCCTTCCGCATCATATCGCGAAACAAATGCTTGACATCCACCTTCTTCGGGTAGTTCATATGAATAATCATATCTGTCCGTCCCTGACGCAGCAACGCATGATCCAAATTCTCTGGATGGTTCGTTGTAATGAACGAAATGAGACCTTTCCTCGAAAATACACCGTCTAACAAGTTCAAAAGATGACTGAATGTGAATTGGCTCTTGTTTTCGGTGGAACTCGTGCGTTTCTCGAAAAGACAGTCGATGTCCTCAAAGAGCAAGACCGACTTCGGCGGAATATCGCGGAACGCTGCGAGAGCAGTATTATTATCCACATCATGGTTTATCGAGAATATACACAGGCTATATCCAATCTCTCGACACATCGCTTTAATAATACTCGTCTTTCCACTCCCTGGAATACCCGTGAGCAGATAATTCTTCTTATACGGAATCCCGAATTCGTCATACTCCTTCTCCTTCGTTAAGAATTCTTTAATATCAGAACGGAATTTCTGTTTTAATTTCTCATCGAAATAAACAGTGTCTAGTGTGCGTGATGGGATTTTGTTATAACGCATCCACTCGCCATATTTCGACATTACGAACACATGAAGTTTTGAGTCGTCTTGTTCGTTGTTTTCGAGAAAGTTGTCGCTTTCGCGGTAGAAATGGTGGAAGAGTTCTGGGGAATCTGTGATAATCGTCATCGATTCGAACTTCTCTGCGCCATCATGACATCCAACCGTCGTCTCTTCTTGGCGGTATGAGATTCGGAACTCGGTTGTTCGTGCTTCATCGGTCTTCGTCGCCGGCACAATATATGTATATTTGTATTCACCGTATCCCATCTGTGCGTAGCAGAAATCATCCTTGTCATATTTGTAAGGGCGACGGCGGAGCTTGATGGGGGTCGGTTGCTGTGCGGCGGGGGGCACGTCGGTGTTCGCGTCGGGCAAATACACCAAATTATGTATCGTGTGATAGACGTAGAGCAACATTTGATTGATGATGGAAGAATTCTCGGTATAATATTTATACTGTCCTACAGGCATTTTCTTCAAGTCGATAACCAGTTTCATGGGTGGGTGGTCGGCTCCGATATCGCTGTCAGTATCGCTTAATTCGTGGTTTTTTAGATATTGTTGTTCATCGCCGCTTTTAGGAGACTCGGAATTGGCACGTTCGAGAGACATCGTAATGGATTCGTTATGTATATCATACGAAAAGTGTTTATATCATATCTAAATAAATGCAGACAAAATACACCGAATGAAATCGGGCAAAAACCGAATGAAATCGGGCAAAAACCGAATGAAATCGGTTTAAATACTAACCCTCTATGTTTATTACACGAAGTTCTTCACACACACGCAGATATAATAATGTTGGCTTGTCAGCACCCTCCAAAGCATACGCCCACGATGACGCCGCCACCGACGATGCCTCTCGCCCATGGAACCAGTATCTACAATACACAAAATGATCTCCTCCTTCATAAAGTCCTCCGATTCTACCATGAAAACGGCGGCGAAAACATGGAGAAAATGCTCGCCGTCATCAACGGAACCACGAATATATCTCTCCGTATTATGGACTGGTTTGTTACGAATTATTCGAAAAAGCATTATACGGTATATGACCTCGAAGGCAGCGGAACACCCCCGAAACGATTCAAGGTTTATGTTGATTATAAGTTGAAGCTTCGAGCATATTCGAAGAAACGTTTCGACCCTTTCTGTCGGTGGGAACGAATCAACGTGCCGCATATGAGTGGAACTACCTATATTCAAACCACGCTAGGCCAACTGAATTTCTTCAAATGGGCGATTGAAAATCAGGTGCTTCGGTATATCCACGAGAATTATTCAGTGATTGAGTCGGATATGAATATTCGGAATAATACATCGCGTAAGATGGCCAAGTCGCATCATACATCAGCGGCCACCGTGGATGGATGCGAAATAACGGTTGATGCCGCACCTAGCACAGATTCGCAAACGGTTATAATGACAAAACCGAAAAACCGTAAGAAACGCGAAGAGTTATCATCCTCCGCAACCAAAAGCATTAAGAAAGAATTCGTGGATATTGTTATTACATTTGATTGATTCGGTGCGAGTCCTCCGTAAATTAGATAAAAACAAATAATATTGTTAGTATAACTAAGAACATTATTTATTGTATTGATTCTAAAAATGGGCAACCAAGTAAGTCTCGTTCCAAAAGTGAGCTATGAAGATATCCAAATGGTCGTATATCGGAACTCACATGTCCAACATTCTACACTACTCATCAATACGCTACCTCCAAGTCTACAACACTGCCTTATAAAAACTACACTCGATATTCGTTTCGAAGAACGTGTTATAAATGCCATCATACATAAAAGCCCCGATATTATGATTATTGTCTATGGAAAGAATTCAAATGATATTACGATATTACACAAATACGACCAGCTGGTGAAACTCGGATTTACGAATGTTCATATTTACACAGGCGGTATATTTGAATGGATGCTTCTTCATGAAATCTATGGGAAGGACCTTTTCAAAATAACGAAATATGAAATCGATATTCTGCGGTATCGTCCGAAGTCGGTATTGTTGGCTGCAATGACGGGGGGCGGTGGTGGTGGTGGTGGTGGTGGTGTTTTTATCGAAGACGGATGCGGGGTTGGCGGCGGCGTCGGGGGTGAAATGCGATATCCGAGAGATTTTAATAATGAAGATATTGATAACAATGATGATGAAGTTCGTATTCACATTTCAGATGAAATAAATAATCGTGATGGTGTAATGGGTGGCGGTGGTGGCAATGGAATCATCGCAAATGGAATAAAATGGTTGTTTGGAACGTAGCAAATAATATAAACGATAACGTGAATGAATAATATATATACATTCATCGCACATCCACTACTACAAATGAAAGTCTTCGTTCTTCATTACGCCAAACTCACCGAACGTAAGCACGACATTATAGGGCAGTTCGAGAGACACGGTATTACCGACTATGAATTCATCGAAAAGTTCGACAAAGACCTCATTACCGATGACGAATGCCCTGAATTTAGCCGTGACTATATCACCAAGCGCCGCACGGAATTATCGATTCATCTTAAACATATCTACGCTTATAGATTAATAGTTCGAGAGAATTATGACCAATCTCTCATTTTTGAAGACGACGTGATTCTCTCGGACGGGTTTATGCCGTTGTTGAATTTATACATGACACAATTGCCGAAGGATTATGACATGTTATTCATTGGTGATGGTTGTAATTTACATATTCCGATAAGCATGCAGACGCTTAACAAATATATATACGAGAAATGCCTTCATGAGACGGCGTGGGGTGGAAATGGAGGCACACGATGTCTTGATAGTTATTTGATTCGGCATTCATGTGCGAAAAAGATATGCGACTACATTAATGATACGTATAAAACGGCAGTTGATTCGAATAAAATCGACCTCCCTGCGGATTGGTGGCTGAATGAAGTTGCGAGAGAACTTGCATTTAAAGTGTATTGGGCAGAGCCAACGATTGTAACACAGGGGTCGCAGAATGGAATGTATCGCAGGTCGATTTCATGAAAACATCTTCGTATAATACGCCAGTTCTAATTTTTCATATTTGAGTTCATTCTTGTCATGTTTGTCCTTGAAATCAGCCAACGCAGTCACCAACAATTGTAATGAAATGTCGGTCCATTTCTCTACAATGAGCACCGGCAATCCTTCAAATAATTCATTGAATACGGAGGAACGCACAACGGGAATACATCCGCATAATAACGCTTCCCATGTTCGATGACAGTCCATTCCATTTCCGAAAGGTGATAATACGAATGCGAACTCGGTCATCGCTTTCCATGTCGGCGTGCGAGGTAGGAATGTAGTTTGCTGAGAGATGAGTTCGGTGGGAATCTCTCGAATCGCGCTTACACGGTCGTTGAAACGGTCTGGACACAGCATCACGTTCGAGAATATACGAATTTTACGTTGGTAAAATGGTTTCATGGTATCGCGGATTTCATGAATGAGGGTGCATTCTTGGCCGAGTGGTGTGGTTCCTTCATGTAACCCTTCTCTGGCAATCCATGGATGCCGTGGATTCGCGCTAATCGTATGATAATCCATCCCAATCGGGATTTGTCGCAGTTTTTGTGTCGCCTGATGTATCGCGTCTTCGAGTGTTTTCGGCGCATCACTCGTTTTATATATCGCCGCATTTGCAGTCCATAGTTTGGTTATTTTATCGGTAAGAAATACGCGGCAAGCTTGAATATCCATGTTTTGAGAGAATAAACCGCGCAGGTTTGAGCTTATCATAAACATCGCGAATGTATTGTATTTCTCTCGAGAGACCGCTTCATGGAACATCGTTAGGTCGCCGTCGCCGCATACAACAATATACGGAACTCTGATTTGATTCGCGTAGTTTTGTATGAATTCTTGAAATGCGTCACAACATACGTAGATGGATACTGGTGGGCGTTCATTCAGCGTGTTTGTGCATTCTGATTGTCGTGCAATAAACTGGCGAACATGTTCCAAGTCATTTGTGCTACTCGAACGTGGGGTTAATGAATGAATAGAACACGATTTCAATAAACCGCGACTAGATACGAAGCGACATGCGGCTTCATCGAACGACGACGCCATGTAAATAAAAAATAAAAGATAACAATTCACTAATGAATAATGAATTGTTATGTTTAATTCGGTTTATACTTATTCGACAGTGGCGGCGACGGCAGCGGCAGCATCCCGAACCAACAAACCGCGTATAAATTCGGTAATACGCTCCATTCTGTCTGACATCACAGTCGGACTTTGGTCCATATCTTCATTCGCTGGTAATTCAAGAAGCGGACAGTTCCTTCCGCGAATCCAATCCTCGTGATACTTGTGGCATCTCTCTATATACTCCGGCTGGATTGTTTCGCCTGACCGTGCACGTTTGTTAATACGTTCCACGCATACATCCGGTGATGCGTGAATATAAACAATCCCAGACAAAGGCACATCTGTCAAGAATTCATCAAACCACAGCGTATAAATCTGAAACTCGTCATGCGAAATATCTCCCGTGTCATACAACATTTTGGCGAACACATTTCTGTCCGTTTCAACACTTCGTTCTGTTATAATAAGCTTGATTTTGGGGTCCTTCACCGCCTTACGCAGCAAAGAAAGGCGCGAAATATATGCCATCATCTGGAATTTAAACGCATTGGCTCGAATATTCTTGTATAAATTTGTCAGTATATTCACGCCGTTTTCGTCACATACTTGATTCCATAACGCTACAGGTTCATCTAAAAAACAGACCTCTTCTTCAAACGATGTTATATTCGGGAATAACGCTGCTGCTTCGTCTCTCTGATTCATTCCTTTTTTAAGATATTGTTCGTATTCTTCACATGTCGTTGATTTTCCAGACCCGATATTCCCATCAAAGCTTATTATAAGAGGAGCAGGCATGTAATACGACTCGATAAAGAGATGGCGGCGAGGTCACAATCGGCGAGGCTGATATACAATAAACCGTTATATTTAATTCAATTTACGCACGCATTTCGGTTGTAATACTTATATGTCTAAAATTGATATAAAGATACATGCATAATGTTAATGTATTGACGTTAATTTTACGTGACAAACAACACATTATGGCGACCACGCCCACGACGACCGACACCACACTTTCCCAAGTCAAGCTAACCGGCGAAGAATGGAATGGAATCGAAATTATGGAACCGGAAGCAGAAATGCGTATCTTGAAGCTTATTATCGATGGATTTCATGATGTGAATCATGTGTTCAATCTTCATATGTCTCTTCTTTCACGACTGAAAATCACGCTCACACCGGAGATTGAGGACTACTTATTTCACGAATATTTCAGAAAGCGGGTTGAATGCGTGATAAGTCGGCTGAATAATATCGGGTTATGTGATTTCGAGACAAAATACGATATTCGCACCAAATCGAAAAATACGATGAAAAAAGTGGATTTGATGAGAATTCAGAATATGAATACAACATTTGGAGGGTCAGGCGATACATTCGACCATCACATCATCAGCACGATTGAGGCGATATTTGATGCGAAAGAGGCGGCAGCGGCCACCAACGCCAACGCCAACGAATGGATGAAGCATTATTATACATTGAAACTCATGCTTCAGAAGTCGGTGGTCGGCGTGAATTCACACATCATCGATTTCGCCAATTACGTGGTTGAAATGTTCAAAGACCACGTTCAAATCATCGGATTTCTTCGTAACGCCTACCGGTTCATCGAACAAAATGACGCTGTATTCAAATATGCCGATTTTCAGTTATACGACCATCAAAAACAATTATTCACGGTCGCGAAACGGCCACAAGCCAAGCTCATTCTTTATATCGCACCAACTGGCACCGGAAAAACGCTTTCACCTCTCGGTTTGTCGGAAAAATACAAGATTATATTTGTATGCGCGGCACGACATGTAGGCTTGGCACTCGCTAAGGCGGCTATTTCGATGAAGAAACGTATCGCATTCGCATTCGGCTGCGCCAATATCGATGATATCCGTCTTCATTATTTTGCGGCGAAGGAGGCTATTCGCGACAAACGCAGCGGTCGTATCCGCAAAGTTGATAACAGTATTGGTGATAATGTCGAAATCATGATTTGCGATATCCGGTCTTACCTGCTTGCGATGCGGTATATGATGGCATTTCATCCGCTTGACCAGCTATTGATGTATTGGGATGAGCCGACCATATCTCTTGACTACCCCGACCACGACCTTCATCCGATTATTCATCGCAACTGGAGCGGGAATATGATTCCAAATGTGGTTCTTTCGTCGGCTACGATGCCGCGCGAAGATGAAATCGTTGATGTGATTCAGGACTTCAAGGTGAAATTTCAAGACAAGAGTGCGGAAGTGTATAGCGTGATTAGTCATGATTTCAAGAAGTCAATACCGATTGTGAATCAGGGCGGATTTATCGAACTGCCACATTATATGTTTGGTGAGGATTATGACCAAGTGTTGGAATGCGTGGAACACTGTAAGACATACAAGACGCTGATGCGGTATTTCGATTTACGAGAGATTTTGCGATTTATTGCGTTGGTTACGAAGCCGGTTAAGCCTGATGAGGACGACAGCGATGACGATGACAGCGATGACGATGACAGCGACGACGGTGACATGAAGAAAAATGATACGGTGGCGGAAGCCGACCCCGACACCGATGACAATCGCGGCATCATTCTAACCTCTCAGCGATACCTCCCCGAAAATATGTTTTCCGATATCGGTGAAATCACGATGACGAGTATTAAGGAGTATTACCTGCTTCTTCTTGAAAATATTCGCCCGAAATTTTGGCCACGCGTCTATGAAACGTTGATTGGTGTTCGTCGTCCGAAATTCGAATCCGTTGTCAATCTCTCCACAACTGACGCACATACGCTTACGGATGGACCCACGATTTATCTTACCGAAAATGTCGATAAGGTCGCCGCGTTTATGCTTCAAACCGCGAAAATACCGACCGTTGTCATGAGCGACATCATGGATATCATTGATTTCAATACACGCGTCCTTGAAGAAATCGCGAAGACGGAGAAACTCATCAAAGATTTAGAAGGGGAATCTGCTCCGAGTGATGCCAACGGCGGCGGTGGTGGAGGCGGAAGTAGCGGCGGCGCCGACGAGAAGAAGACTCGGAAATTCACATCCGATACTCGCGTCAATCCTGAAACGGAACGACTTCACATAAAAGTAGAAGAATTGAAGAAATCTGTGAAATATACCGCGCTTCATGAACTCTTTGTGCCAAACAGATTGGAGCATCTGAAACGTTGGACGAAACGCACCGCAATCACGAACGAATTCACGTCGTTCGTAGAAGATGACGTCGTCGAACAGATTATGCTTTTAAACGTCGCCAACCACTGGAAACTCTTGCTTCTCATGGGGATTGGTGCCATTACGAACGCGACCGACCAGAAATATACCGATATTATGAAGACGCTTGCGAAGCACCAGAAGTTATACCTCATTATTACGGCAACAGACTATATCTATGGCACGAATTATCAGTTCTGTCATGGATATATCGGAAAAGACTTGGAAGGAATGTCGCAAGAAAAGGCGATTCAGTCGATGGGACGTATCGGACGTGGTGCGATACAACAGGATTATACGATTCGGGTGCGTCACGACGCGATTATCCGCCATATCTTTACAGCGTTGCGAATCTCGGAGAAGCCTGAAGTGTGTGCTATGAACCGGTTGTTTGTTACGGATGCGTGAAATATCATTGTGTTACATTATTATTATTTATCACGAATATATATATTTTTTATATGAACAGAGGATTTTTGACAGCAAATAGACAAGCAAGAGGCGACGATACACAGTTTCCTTCTATTCAAACGTTAAATGAAGATAATTGTGTTTCGGTCGATAATTTTGGATTGGATTGTATGTTAAATATGTGCCGACATATAAAGATTTTTCAGACTATTTTGATTCAGAATTAAAATCGGCAATACAAAAAATTAATGATGGTATGCCCGGAAATTTACAAATATGGTTAACAGAACATGAACAATATATTATTAAAGAAATAATCAAAATTATACAATCACAACCACAGGAATATTTTGGTAGAAAGCCTAGTCCTAGTGAGCAAAAACTAAAAACAGTATGTCCAACCTTATTGGCTTATCTAAAAAGTATGAATATTATTCAAGGCGGTAAAAATAGGCGATACACAACGAAACAAAAAAGAAAAGGATACTCGCGTAAATCTAAAAAAACAAATAGATCACGTTATCGCAAACGTAAGTAGTGACATTTTTCACTCACCAAACATCTCCTCTATCAGTTTCTCCAGCGTATCGTATTGAAATGTCCATTTCAACTTTTCCCGCGCTTTTGTCGCATCGCCTAATAAAAATTCTACCTCACATGGGCGAAAATATTTCGCGTTTATTTTTACTCGGGTGACGCCCGTTGCTGCGTCTTTGCCGATTTCATCGATTCCTTTACCGGTCCACTCTATCGTAATGCCTTTGAATGCGAATGCTTTCTCGACGAAGGTGCGAATCGTCTGTGTCTTTCCAGATGCGAGGACGAAATCTTCGGGCGGTTGATGCTCCTGCTGTGGCTGCTGAAGCATCAACCACATCCCGTATACGTAATCCTTCGCATGACCCCAATCTCTCTGACTATCAATATTCCCCAATTCAATACACTCTTGCGTTCCATTTAAGATATTCTTGATTCCGCTTACAATTTTCATCGTAACGAAATTCTCCACCCGACGACTGCTTTCGTGATTGAATAAAATACCATTTACTGCGTATAATCCGTATCCTTCGCGATATACTTTCGTAATATAATGAGCATATACTTTCGCGGCGGCATACGGTGAAACCGGATTAAATGGTGTGTTTTCGGTCTGTGGAGTTTCTTTCACCGCTCCAAACATCTCACTTGTTCCCGCTTGATAAAATCGGATTTTGTTTTTGATACATGGAGGCATAGTTCGTATCACCTCGAGGATTCGTAGCACACCTGCGCCATCGACGTCATTCGTATATTCAGGGATTTCAAATGAAATCGCAACATGAGATTGCGCAGCCAAATTATAAATCTCGAATACTTCAAAGTCTGGGTGCGTTTGTATAATATTGTGTATAAAATTCGTTAATCCAGTCGTATCGGTCATGTCGCCATAACGGAGGTTTAGTTTATCGCGAATATGTTCTATTCTCGTGTGCGAGTATAAAAGGGATGTTCGACGAACGATACCAAATACTTTATACCCTTTGTTCAGTAATAATTCGCTAAGGTATGACCCATCTTGACCGGTGATTCCGGTAATAAACGCGAGTTTCGTCATCGTATGTATTATTTATATTTCGATTTCTTTATATGTAAATATTATATTGCTGTATATCATAAAATATTCATGTCTTCTTCCATCGCTGCTCCCACTTCCCGCCCTCCTCGCCGCACCGCCTTGCTCGTCGGTATCAACTACAACAACAACCCCGACGCCACCTTAAACGGTTGCTATAACGACATTGTGAACGTTTCACAGTATTTACGCTCGGTGTTAGGGTATGACTCTGCGGCGATTACCATGCTCACCGACGGAAATCGTGGTGCCGCTGGTGCTGGAACTGCGTCGGCTGTCCCACCCACCCGCCAAAATATTCTTTCGGGTATCTCCGCACTCGTGAGCGGAATGGTTGCTGGCGATGAAGCCGTATTTCATTTTTCTGGCCACGGGTCGCTCGTTCGTGATACCAACGGTGATGAAGCCACCGGACTCGATTCATGTCTTTGTCCTCTCGACTATAACGCCCCCGCATCCGCCGCGGGCGGCATCATCACCGATGATGAAATCCGCGCACTTCTCGTAAACAAGGTGCCTCGTGGTGCTCGCCTCTACGTTATCCTCGACTGCTGCCACAACGGCACTGGTTGTGATGTCAGGTATAAATACGAGGATTTCAGTATTCTTCTTCGACCACCTTCGGGACGTGCAGCCGCTATTTGGCGCACCCAACAGAAGGCATTCACCAATGGTAGATATACAAACACTGTTGGCGAAGTGTTCATGATTAGTGGGTCGCGTGACGAACAAACCTCCGCCGACGCATATATCAATAACGCATTCGCCGGAGCACTCACCTACGCTGTTTTCGCCATTCTTCGCGCCAACCAAGCCACCATCCGCACCTATTCATGGAGCACACTTCTCCGCGATGTCCGCCACTTTATGCGCGTTAATAGATACTCCCAGATACCGCAGGTAATGACCGGACAATTAATTTCTCCGGCGAGGCCGGTGTTCGCGATTGCGGCGGCGGCGGCGGCTGGAATTAGGGGTGTTGAAACAGGTGGATTACAACTGAGTTCCGGTTCTAATTCAGGTTTTAGGAGTGTCGCTGAACCATCAGAAACCACCTTATATTTACTG
>Ga0078894_10004191_pt1 | contig 11000 bp, 9 predicted proteins | sample LauGreSu1BDMLBSD_2_FD_67506 | JGI IMG/M metagenome (GOLD analysis project Ga0078894, IMG submission 67506) | Freshwater lake microbial communities from Lake Michigan, USA - Su13.BD.MLB.SD (version 4) (version 4) | ecosystem: Environmental > Aquatic > Freshwater > Lake | place: Lake Michigan, USA... | reverse complement strand
TTTCACTACTCAGTGGATGCAGATTCTAATCCAATAGTGGTAGGTAAAAGCCACTGGAAAGGTGATCTAGAAACTGGTGTTTTTAGCAAAGACCACGGACAGATGACCAACAAGCTAGCACACATGTTTATCAAACTGTGTGAACGCTATGCCACTCGTAGCAACTGGCGCGGTTACACCTACAATGATGAAATGCGAAGTCAGGCATTGTTGCAACTGAGCCAAATTGGCCTGCAGTTTGACGAATCAAAGTCACAGAATCCATTTGCTTACTACACTGCGGCCATTACCAACAGCTTTACCCGAGTTTTGAACGTAGAAAAACGTAACCAAAACATTCGCGACGATATTTTAGAAATAAATGGACTAAACCCCAGTTACACTCGTCAAGGTATGAGCAGTGGTAGTCAACACTACGACGAATAATTCCTAATAGGTTGCACAACGTTGCACAATCTGCTACTATGTAACCTATGAGTAATCTATTTAAAAAAGCTGCAATTTTTACTGATATACATTTTGGACTCAAGTCAAACAGTCAACTACACAACGAAGACTGTTTGGCTTTTGTTAAATGGGCCACTGCCAAAGCACTAGAAGAAGGCTGCGAAACAGCACTGTTTCTTGGCGATTGGCACAACAATCGGGCCAGCATCAATATTGTTACTCTAAATTACAGCCTGCGGGCGTTAGAACATTTAAATGCTAATTTTAACCAAGTCTATTTTATTCCTGGGAATCACGATTTATACTATCGCGATAAGCGTGATATTCAAAGTGTGGAGTGGGCACGTCATCTCCCCAATATACAAATCGTTAATGATTGGTTTAGTGAGGGTGACGTTACTATTGCTCCTTGGTTGGTCGGTGATGATCATAAACGCATTCCTAAAATAAAAAGCAAGTACGTATTTGGTCATTTTGAGTTACCACATTTTTACATGAACGCCATGGTGCAGATGCCCGATCACGGTGAACTGCAGAGAGAAGATTTTGGCAAAATCGATCATGTGTTCAGTGGACATTTTCACAAACGCCAAACACATAAAAATATCACCTATATTGGTAACTGTTTCCCACACAACTATGCTGACGCCGACGATGACGAACGCGGACTGGCTATCTTAGAATGGGGCCAGGAACCTGTGTATCATGCATGGCCCGATCAACCCACTTATCGAGTACTGGGCCTGGGTGCTATTTTAAACAATGCTGACAGTATCCTCAAACCCGGAATGCATGTCAGAGTAAATATTGACATTGATATCAGTTACGAAGAAGCAACTTTTATCAAAGAAACATTTATGACCAGTCATAAATTGCGAGAGATTACTCTCATTCCACAAAAAAATGCCGACTTAAATGAATATGCTATTCAAGGCAATATTGAATTTGAAAGCGTGGATCAAATCGTGACCAATCAACTTACTGCCATTGCCAGTGAGCACTACGACAATAAACTGTTGCTAGACATTTACAGAAACCTATGATTAATAATGCCGGAAACATTCTAATTAGTTACCCGTCTGGTGGATTCGGAAACTTTATATTTCATGTACTTACTGAATTTTCGGATGCAACTTATAAATCAAATAATAGTTCTTTTAAATTTTCAAACAACGGCAACAGTCACTCTACATTTAAATATACCAATACATGGTTTCACGATCCTGTTAATTATCAACATAGTGAAATAGAAACTGATAAAAAAATAATAATATTATGCGACAACGGAATTAATAACGATTCATATATTAATATCAAGAAACAGTTTATTAATCCATTAATTATAAGAGCATGCATAACTCCGGCTATAAGACCGATTATATATAAAACCTGCGTTACAAAAGCTCAAAAAACCAATGTAATAGACGAAACCAAAAGTCATGTTGACCAATTTTGGCACGACTCGGCAGAACCCTATGCTGTAAGAGAAAATTTTACTTTACTGTATCACAGGTGGCCATTTAAATGGGAGCCGCTGATTGAAAAAAATATTATAAATTTAGATTTAGAATCTTTAATTCTAAATCCAGTCGAATCACTAACCAACTTGATACAAAGGTCTGGTGGAAATGTTATTAAATATGATCAATTACTAACATTGTGTGATGAGTGGAAAGAAGCCAATAGTCAATACTTTGAAATATATTATAACTGGCTAAAGATAAACAATGCATTAGATTCGAAAGAATCTTTACAAGTTGATGATATAATCAATTTACACGATCAAGGATATTTAAACTATTGCATTGAGAACAAGTATTCTGTTACAATACCCGTATACGATTATAAAGATTGGTTTAAAAATACCAAAGAAATTCTTTATATGATTAACAAATTAAAATATGTTCAAAATTAAATCGTTGTCAGTTAAAAACTTCATGAGTGTGGGCAATGCTACGCAGGGAATCGACTTCGATCGTCGAGATCTTACTCTTGTGCTAGGCGAAAACTTAGACTTAGGCGGAGATGACAGTGGTGCTCGCAATGGTACTGGCAAGACAACTATTATCAATGCACTTAGTTATGCGCTGTTTGGTCAAGCATTGACCAACATCAAAAAAGACAACTTGATTAATAAAACCAATGTCAAACACATGTTGGTTACCATTGACTTTGAATGTGATGGTCGCAGCTATAGAATTGAACGAGGTCGTAAGCCCAATGTGCTCAAATTTTATGTTGACGAGCAAGAATTAGAAAGCAAAGACGACAACAGTCAAGGCGACAGCAGGGAAACTCAACTAGAAATTGAACGACTGCTGCGCATGAGCCATGACATGTTCAAGCACATTGTTGCGTTAAACACTTACACAGAGCCGTTCCTCAGTCTCAAAGCCAATGATCAACGAACCATCATTGAACAATTGTTGGGCATTACCATGCTCAGTGAAAAGGCTGATGCTCTTAAAGAACAAAACAAATCCACAAAAGATCAGATTCAACAAGAAGAGTTTCGTATCAAAGCAGTGGGCGACGCCAACAAAAGAATTCAAGATCAAATTGATTCGCTCAAAAGACGTCAAACTCTATGGCAACAAAAGAAAGATTCAGACGTAGCTGCACTACAGAGTGCGTACAATCAGCTGGCAACGTTGGATGTTGAATCTGAACTAGCTGCACATCTTGCTTTGACCACATACAACGAAAAAGCCAAGCAGATCAAAGACTTAGTCGGTTGGATCAAACGCTGTGAACTAGATGAAGCCAGAGAGCTTAAAGCAGTTGACAAGCTCAAAGCAGATATTGCCAGCCTAGAGAATCATACTTGTCACAGTTGCGGACAAGCCTTTCACGATGTCAAACAAGAACAGTTGCTAGAGGAAAAACGCCAGGCATTACAGGAAGCCGCACTACAAGCACTAGCAACTAACTCACAGTGGATGGAACATACTGAAGCATTGAAAACTCTGGGTGAGTTAGGTACCAAGCCCGAAACTTTTTATGCTACTGAAAGTGATGCTTTTGAACATCGAGCCAGCATGGCCACTGTTTTAACACAATTAACAGCCAAGCAAAATGAATTAGATCCTTACGCTGACCAAATTAAAGAAATGCAAGAGCAAGCACTTCAAGAAATCACTTATGATTTAATGAATCAATTGACTCGAGTCAAGGATCATCAAGAATTTTTATTGAAACTGTTGACCAACAAAGACAGTTTTATCCGTAAAAAAATTATCGATCAGAACCTAAGTTACTTAAATGCTCGATTGGGCTATTACTTGGACAAAATTGGACTGCCACATACTGTGAAATTCAACAACGATCTGTCAGTTAGTATTGAAGAACTGGGACGTGAATTGGATTTTGACAATTTAAGTCGTGGTGAACGCAATAGATTGATTCTAAGTTTAAGCTGGAGCTTTAGAGATGTATGGGAAAGTCTATACAGTCAGATTAATTTATTGTTTATTGACGAACTAGTAGACAGCGGTATGGACAGTAGCGGTGTTGAAAATGCACTGGCTATTCTTAAAAAGATGAGCCGTGAATCACAGAAAAGCGTTTGGCTGGTATCACACAAAGATGAATTGGCCGGGCGGGTAAATAATATTTTGACTGTTGTCAAAGAAAACGGCTTTACCAACTATAACACAGACATAGATGTTGCGTGATATAAAAGTCTTACACCTAGAGCCCACAGACGTATGCCAAGCTGCATGTCCTTTGTGTGCTCGAGAAACAGACGCTGACTTTGACCAAAGTCAGCAGCATCATCTTGACATGTACAAAATACTAAAAGTGTTTGATGCTGACCGTATTGCTGATCTTGACAAAATGTTCATGTGTGGCAACTACGGTGATCCTGCTGCTGGCAGACACACACTCGATATCTACAGAGAGTTTCGCCGACTCAACCACAACATTGTGCTAGGCATGAACACCAATGGTGCTCTTCAAAACACCCTGTGGTGGCACGAACTGGGCGCTATGTTCAATCAGCCACGAGACTATGTGGTATTCAGCATTGACGGACTAGAAGACACCAATGATGTCTATAGAAAGAATGTCAACTGGAACAAACTCATGGCCAATGCCAAGGCTTATATATCAGCAGGCGGGTCAGCACACTGGGACATGCTGGTGTATCGACACAATCAGCATCAAGTTGATGAGTGTGAGCAGCTGGCACGAGACATGGGATTCACTTGGTTCCGTGCCAAAGTTTCAAAACGTGGTTTTACAGATCGGTTGGAACAGCCCATTGGTTGGACTGTTCCAGGTCGTGTCAGTTCAGCAATAGATTGTCACGCATTAAAGGAACAAAGCACGTTTATTGATGCATGTGGACGGATAAGTCCGTGCTGTTGGATAGGCGGAAGACAAAAAGATTTTATAACCAACATTGAAACATTACAGACTTCTTGGATCAGTGATCGACCAAATACCACATGTGTATCCACGTGTGGTACCACGCGAACCGGCACTAACTTTAGTAATCAATGGCAAAGAGAAACACAACTATGTTAGCCACTTGGCATTTTCACATTGAAGTTAGCAGCAAGTGTACATTAAAGTGTCCTAGATGCGCTAGGCAAGAAGTGCCCAACGGTCTTAAAAATACAGAATTAACATTGGATTTCTTTAGAAAAAACTTTACCCCCGAGTTTGTAAAGTCAAATGTTGAACGTATTACTTTTTGTGGCGACGATGGTGATCCCATTTATGCGCACGATTTGATTCCTATTATTAGATATATAAAAGATATAAAACCAGTTAAGTTTGTTATTGTCACCAACGGAAGCTATAAGAAACCTGAATGGTGGAGTGAGTTAGGCACGTTGTTAGACAGTCAAGACAGTGTTCATTTCAGTATCGACGGCTACGATCATGACAGCAACAATCAGTATCGTGTAAACAGTGATTGGGATAGTATCATCAACGGAATCAGAGCGTTGAGATCCGCCAGCAAATGTGAAATAGTATGGGCTGCAATTGCTTTTTCATTCAATGAAGACTTTCTTGATAACATGCAATCACAGGCAGTTGAGCTGGGCTGTGACAGGTTTCAAATTACAAAAAGCACTAAATTTGGCAGCATATATCCAACTTATGGTGTGTATGATGCACTGGAACCAAGCGTAAAGTGGCAAAGCACTACCAAGAGATTTGAAAGAGAAAATCGAGCGTTAACAGATCGCGGAGCACAGAGAGACAGTAGTATAATCAGTGTGCAGCGATACAACACAGTCAAGGATATGTCGCCCGTTGTGCCATTGTGTGCCATTGGAAACAAAGGACTGTATATAGACGCTCAGGGAAGATTGTTTCCCTGCTGTTGGGTGGCCAACAGATACACACACAATGCCGAATGGCAAGAAATCAGCAAAAAATTTAATTTAAACAACATTTCATTGGAACAGGCACTGGCAGATTCTTTTTGGACTACAGAATTTCAGACGTTTGAGTGGCACGAATGTAAAACTAAATGTCATTCTTCTGTGGTAAATCAAGAATATGCATCATCATGGTAACATAAGATAAATTAAAGTACAACATTATGGATTTAAAGCAAAAACAACATGACATGGTTATTCGAAGGCACTGAAGTTGAGAATCTACCCGAAGATTGTGTTGGATTTGTATACATTATTACAAACAAGCTATCAGGCCGAAAATACATAGGCAAAAAACTAGCTAAATTTTCAAAAACATCTACTAAAACAGTAAAACTTAAAAACGGTACAAAGAAAAAGAAAAAAGTCCGCAGCAAAGTGGACAGTGACTGGCAAATTTATTATGGCTCAAGCCCCGAACTACTCAAAGATGTAGAATCATTGGGTACAGAAAATTTCACTCGTGAAATCCTGTACTACTGCCGATCCAAGGCAGAATGCAGCTACGTTGAAGCTAGAGAACAGTTTTTAAGGCGTGTTTTAGAATCAACAGATTATTACAACGGCATCATCAATTGCCGTATCCATGGCTCCCACATTTTAAACAAATTAAGCAGTTAAGACTCGCACAGGTCAATCACGTGTGCCGAACAGAAGACACCTGGATCCAGGATCGCAGGGAACCGAAGCCTCGCCGCTGCCGCGAGCACTCAATCACTATCCTTGACAGGACGACGATCGCTTAACACCTGCGATTTGATTGTTTGAATAGAATTTTTAAAAGGGAAAAAGACGTAGCAGTGATGCTACACGATCAGTATATGTGTTAGCGTATGTATATTGACCCGCCGTTGTTATAAGACGCAACTCGAGGTACCGGACAACCGCCTCTGTAATTGTTGTAACGCTAAGTGACTTGCCGAACTCGGATGAAGTTTCTTTGCCCTGTGCGGGCAAAGTGTGACCATTAAATCTGGATGAATACTTAAGTCGCTTCGCTCTAAGAAATAAAAAAAATATATCACTGAGTGTAACGTAGTGGAACGAAAGTGATAGATGTGCTACGCACATCTTAAAAGAATGGTAATCTAGTTTCTTTAGTAGTTTCTAAATTCTCTTCGATAATTTGATTGACAATTTCACGATCTTGATAACCCATAATCATTGCTTCGTCATAGGTTAATCCACCACGCATATACCAGCACATTTTGAGGATTGTTTTCTTAAGGGCTTTTGAATCTTTTTCGTAACTGTCGAGTAACTCAACAATTTCCTCAGTTTTTAACATCAAAAGCCTTAGCCGAAAAAATTTGATAGCTCGAATACCAATGGTGCTTTGTATTCTTTTTTGCAGTTATCGTTGTCACAGGCTACATCTAGTTCCTTGATGGGATTGGCACTGCCCAGCTTTTCCAAATGATCTTTGATGCTATTCCACATAGTTTTGTCACAATTGTGAAAGAAGTCCACAATGTGTCCGGGATCAACGATGGTGTCGCCGTCACTGGTTTTGATTGCAGCAACATTGTCTGCAATTTTGTTTACAGTCATGTCCAGCAGTTTCTTAAACATCACTGTGAACTGGTTTTCTTTTTCTTCGTCGGAAATGCTGTCATTGGCAATTGATTGTATCAAACGCTGTTCTTCAAAATTACGCATACTGTTGGCATTGTAAGTTCTGAATGTTTCGGGTTTGAAATAAAATTCAAGTGCACCAACTCTAAGAGTAGTGTCAAAATCGGGGCAGCTGACTAGACTCATGATCATTCCAAGATCAGCAGTGTGTTCGTTTTTGTATTGGCAGTGTGGACATACACTGACATAATCCATTTTATTACCATAAGTTGCTTGTCTAATAGATATCAGCACAGCATCTAGATCCACCACAGGCATATCCCATGCGTTTTTTATGTCAGGGATACAACTGTGAATCACATCAACTGTGCTTTGCCCATTAAGCAACGCATCAGGTGTTTTGATAGCTAACTCATCCCGGGCAGTCATGGAATACACCGGCAGTTCCCCAGTGGGCGGTATTGACACTGACCCCGCGGTCCACCATCTACCTTTGCTGGGCAACTGAATGTAAAGTTGTGGTTGTCTAAAGTGTTTTTGTAACGGATTACTGCTTTGAATTGGCATGTTTGATCACCATAAATAATATACTAGTACTTATCTGGACAAATACCTGGATTTTTAAATATGGCAGACATTGACCCAATCGCAATGCAAGAAGCATTAAACGAATTAGCAACAAAATTCGGGATGACCAGTGCGCAAGCAAATAGTGTTATTAGCAGTTTAAATCAGCTCAGCGCACGATCAAATTTGGCAGCAGGAGCAGCCACTGGCCAGGCCGGTGCATTATCAGGGTCTACAACAAAACTGTATGCTTTTCAAAATGCATTATCGTCTTTGGGCGATGTGATGTCTTCAGCAGTTAAAACATTTGTACGAGTGCCCTATGACATGGCAAACACATCGGATGCCTATGATGGTGCCAGTGCAGCGATCAACAGATACACTGAAGTTTTGGATCAAGTAGGAAAAGCCCTGCAGACCACAGGCACAGCACTGCTAATAACTTTGCCTGGTTTAAACGTAGCATTTAACGCATTATCTGAAGTCATTGGTGGTGTAGTCGGCATTGGCAAAGAGCAACTGGCCAATCAAATGTCTCAAATGCAGAAATTGACCAATGTGATGCAAGGACTATCTGCTGCAGGTATTACATTTGGACATGACTTTCAAGCAGCAAGACTAGCAGCATCTGAAGCAGGCTTGAGCCTTGAAACTTTCAGCAGATCATTGATTCAAAACGCTGACAAGTATGCACAACTAGGTGGCGGAGCAGTGATGGCTGGCATGCAAATTGGTAAAACAGTCAATAATTTTGATGATGGCGTGCTGACCATGCTGGGCGGATTTGAAGGCGCCACTGAAGCAGTAGCAGATTATATGGTCACTCAACAACAACTGGGAATCAATGCTTTTACCAATCAACAGCAGCTTTTGGCCAGTAGCCAGTCTTATCTTGCTTCGCAAAAAGAACTACAGTACATAACTGGCAAATCGATCAAGCAGCAAAACGATGAGCTAGCACGTAGAGCCAATCAAGCGGCCTATCAATCCATGGTGGCCAAAATGACAGTTGATGAACGCAAAAACTTTAATGCAGCATTGCAACAACTACCACCTATGTTGCAAGAAGCATTTGTTGACATGACCATGGCAGCAAAAACGGGACAAACAGCAATCAATAGAACAACTTTGGCTTTACAGGCAATGAATCCTGAAGTAGTTAAAACACTGCAAGGGTTGGTAACAGATCTCAATGTAGATCCTGAAGTTTTTTTAAAAAATACAGCTGAAAGCATGGGTGCTGTGGTGACTCAGACTCAGGATGCTGCAAAAAATATGAATGATATATTTTACATGATGGCTGCTAGACCCGAGGCATTTTCAAATGCACAGGTGTTCAAAGTGTTTGAAACCAGTGTGGCAGAAGTAGGACAAGCAAGCGGTAAATTGTCAGGAGCAGTTGCAACCACAGCAGAAGCAATAGCTCAAGTCAAAGCAGCATTGATGGATGTTGCAGATTACGGTAAAATTTTTGTTGGCCTACAACGCAGTCTTGAAAACACAAAAAACACTGTGGAAGGTATCACAGTTGAGTTATTTAGACCCACAGCAGAATTGATCAAATACACCTACACAGTGGCTCAAGCACAAGCTGAAATTTTACGAACAACACTGTCATCTATATTAGAACTACTGCCCAGAGACGTACAACCAAGAGAAATTGACAAAAATCGTTATCCGTTGGTGCCTCCGCGTTCTGCACCACCAACGCCAACTGAACCTCCTGCTGCACCTCTGCCAAGACCACAAGCCGAACCACCGGCTGCAACCACACCAGCAGCCCCAGTTTCACAAGCGCCTGCAGTTAATGAAACACAGGCCGCAGCAGGTAATCGACCGTCAGCTGAATTTACACCAATGGTGTTGGCATTAGCAAATATGTACGACGAGGAACGTAGACAAACAGATCTGCTGAATAGAATCCATAATGCGCTAGCTTAACCTTAGGTAAATAAGCTACGAAAGAACATTTAACATGGCCTGGAAAAAATACTTTAGAACCGCAAACGTAGCTGGAGCACTAAGCCCAATTTCGGGTAGCATTGCCCCGGGCAACAACCAACCTAGCTATAGAAATTTCCAAAGTAATCTACCAGAAGTGTATATTGGGCATCCAAACCGTATTGAACGATACAATCAGTACGAGCAAATGGACATGGACAGTGAAGTCAATGCTGCACTAGACATTTTGGCAGAGTTTAGCACACAGCAAAACGAAGAAAACGGCACAGCATTTAAGCTATACTGGAAAGAAAAACCCACAGACAGTGAAGTTAAAATTATTTCCGAACAATTGACACAGTGGACAAGTTTAAATGAATTAAACAAACGAATTTTTAAAATGTTTAGAAACACCATCAAGTATGGTGATCAAGTGTTTATTCGTGATCCTGAAACATTTAAACTGTTTTGGATTGAAATGTCTAAAGTTGTCAAAGTAATTGTCAACGAAGCCGAAGGCAAAAAGCCAGAACAATACATTGTAAAAGATCTAGCACCCAATTTTGAAAATTTAACAGCAACTACTGTAAATGCCAGCGATGTTAGTGTTCAAAGTCCACAGGTTGGCGGATCCAGCGGTGCTTATATACAGCCTGCTAATCCCTACAGCGGTGGTTCAAGATTCAGTCGTGCACAAAATGAAACCACTATAAATTCGGAACATATTGTGCATTTGAGTTTAACTGAAGGGTTAGACTTTAGTTGGCCGTTTGGCAACAGCGTACTAGAAAATGTGTTTAAAGTATTCAAACAAAAAGAATTACTTGAAGATGCTATCATTATCTACCGTGTACAACGTGCCCCAGAACGCCGTGTATTTTACATTGATGTGGGTAACATGCCAAGCCACATGGCCATGAGCTTTGTTGAACGTGTCAAAAACGAAGTGCATCAGCGTAGAATTCCTACGCAGACCGGTGGCGGGCAAAACATGATGGATGCTACTTATAACCCATTGAGCACCAACGAAGACTTCTTCTTCCCTCAAACTGCCGAAGGCAGAGGTAGTAAAGT
>Ga0078894_10004189_pt1 | contig 11002 bp, 11 predicted proteins | sample LauGreSu1BDMLBSD_2_FD_67506 | JGI IMG/M metagenome (GOLD analysis project Ga0078894, IMG submission 67506) | Freshwater lake microbial communities from Lake Michigan, USA - Su13.BD.MLB.SD (version 4) (version 4) | ecosystem: Environmental > Aquatic > Freshwater > Lake | place: Lake Michigan... | reverse complement strand
ATGACCCTCCTATCCTAAAGTATACCAGAATGCTTATTCAAATCCCATCCAGGCTAAAGCTTTTAAATCTTCAAATACTGTTGAGTTTGAAGAAATAATACTGTTTATATTAGATGCAGTTACTATTGCTAACCATTGACCCTGGCTTCTTACGTATGCCAGACCGCTTGATGCGTCTGAGGCAACAAACCCATTAGGTGCATTTTGTGGAAAATCTGCAACTGTTGCATAATTAGTAAATGTTAAATCTTTATAAAAACTTGGAGATTCATTTTCATTTACATCTACCCAAAGCTGAACATTATTTGGGTTTGGAGGAGTAGCACCAAACTCTACAATTGCACCGTCGAAATCATCTGTATCAATCCAAAGCTCTCCAGGGTAGGACGGTGTGCTTGGTTCATTTGCGCTATAAATTAATTCTTGAATTGGCTCAACATTGTCAACCCAAAATTCATATTGAGCTGGATCTGGAGAAACTCCACCTGTGTAAAATTGATTAAATGGAGTATCAATATCATCAACATCAATCCACAGGTCACCATTTGCTGTTGCACCGCCTGGTGGGGCAACTAGACCAACGAAGAATGTGCTTGGGGCTGCAGTTGCATCAGTTGGTATTAAAGTTAATCCTCCGCCGCCTCCTGCTCCCTGAATATCTTGCCAAAGTAATCCGTCCCAAACCTTAAGCTTATCCAAAGGCTTGTTGTAATAAATTTGTCCGTGTACTGGCGATGCTGGTGCTGCATCTAATCCAATAATTACACCGTTGGTGTATGTGTTTTTAGAAGTCCATGTGTTTGTTGTAGACAAAGAAAGATCTGATGCTACATATTGCCAAGACGAGGTGGATGCTTGCCAAACCTTCAGGGCTCTCGTGTTTCCAGTTCTATACTCGTCAGAATCAAACCAAAACATTCCGTCTACTGGAAAAGCTGGTGCGGAGTCAGAGACAATTGCTTTTGATGGAGGAATAATTGTTTCTAAAATTAAACGATTTGAAGCATCGTCATAAGTCGCTGTAATATTAGGGTTTAGTCCGTGTGTAAACAGTGGAGCAATATAATCTTGTGCTTGCTCTTGGGTTAATTGTGCTGTCACTGCAAGATTAATTTTATTTGCTACGTCATCATATGTTGCAGTTACATTTGTATGTCCTGAATGTGCAAATAAGCTTGCTGCAGAATCTTGAGCCGCCTCAGTAAATCCTGGAAGATTTGCTGTTGTTATTTCAAAATTTAATTTACCTGTTGGATCATCATAAGTTACGGCAAGACCTGTTGATTCTGTATTTCCAGAAACCATCCCGCCAACAACATCTTGAATTCTTTCATCAGTATCTGCAAGGGCTAAATAAGTGCTTGCTGCAGTTGTTATATTTAACTTAGTAGCAAGGGCGGTAGTTATAGTTGTTACAAAATTTGAGTCATCGCCAATAGCTGCTGCAATTTCATTTAATGTGTCTAGTAGGGCTGGTGCGCCATCAACAAGATTAGATATAGCGGTATTTACATATGCTCTATCTGCAATTACAGAAGTGTCTACTGCTACTGTTATTGTGTTAGCAACATCATCATAAGTCTTTGTTATTCCATTGCCAGCCGTTAATGATGTAGCAATTGCATCCATTACCTCTTCATCGTCATAGTTTGCGCTTAGGCTTAACGTAGCATTTGTATCATTATATGAGACGGTTATATTGTAATGAGTTCCATCTGTAATTAGCTTTGCAGCTACATCTTGAACTCTCTCATCAATATTTAATTGTGACTGTGGAACAAAACCATTTTCATCAAGCTCTGCAACTCCGTCTGCATTTCCTAAAATAGAAAGTGGAATATATGTTGTTGACGCAGAATTGCTTAAACCAGCTACTGCTGTATCCACATATGACTTTGAAGCCATTGTATTTGTATTTGTCCATAGCCCTGTTGTTGCGTTATAGATTAATACTTCGCCTGTAGCTGGTGCTGTAATTGCAACATTATGCAATTCTTCTAGCTCAAAGCCATTTTGAACCTTAACAAATATTTCACCATTACTATTGTTTGAACGTGTTACTATACCTATAAAGACTAGGTGGTTTGGTGCCTTTGGTTTATTAGTTAGACCATAAATTAGTGAGCCGTCTACGCCTAACCAAACTGGATCTCCAGCAGTTGCTGAGCTTGTATCTAATCCTGCAAGCAAGCCCTCTGCTATAACAAATCCAGATGCGTCTGTATTTAAAGGCTGTGCAAGTAGTCCTATTGTTTTTGAAGATGTAGGCTCTGAAGAATATGAGGCCTTTGAAACAATAATATTGGTTCCATTAGCAGAACTTACATAAACTGGTGTTCCGATTGGCATTCCTACTGACGCCCGTACCGTGTGCTTTAAAGTTGATGTATATCCTGCGGCTGGTACCTGAGATACATTTAGCACAAGCTTATTAGCTATATCATTATATACAACGCTTACGTTAGAATGATCAGAATGGTCTAATAGGGTTGCCGCAATATCTTGAACCTCTTCGGTATCAAGAAAATTTAATTCAAGTTGTTTTACTTTGTAGTCAAGCGAGTTTGGGTCGGTAGAGTTATTAACACCGACCTTTGTTTCAAGGGCTTCAATGGCATCATTTGCGTTAGAGTGTTGAGCAGCATGGGATACCGTTTGTACTGAATCCGTAGATTGCGGATTTACAAAGTCATCCTTAGCGGTTGGAAATGAGGTTGCCATATATTATATTATACCCCCTGCTTAGTTATAGTTCTTACGGTTCCAATACTTCTTCTTGTAATAGCCTACTTGTGATCTATCTATTTTGCCATCAAAAAAAGCTCTTGCTTGAAGAACTTTACTTATAGACATTACCCAGCTATCTCTTTTGTACGGAAACACATGTGCAAAAGGAGTTCCTTTTGGTATTACCCCGTTAAATCCTTTTTGAAGAAAGAAAGGTATGTTTCCTGGTGGAACCCAACCATCACTGTCAATAATCCCAGATGTGGTTGTAAATGGTAAATCAAATCTATTCAAAGGATGTGTTATAAGTATTGAATATCCCCTAGGGGCTTTCATTCCCCAAACTCCAGACCAAACAAAGTGATTTTTTAAACATCCCGCTGGTCTTGGAATAGTTGAACCGCTTGTTGAAAGTCTTTCATTAATCATTCTGCTTCTTATATCATTATCTTTTACTGGATGATCGTGCTCATGCTTTTTAGATTTTGGAACAAAGGTTCCGTCTTTTTGAATGTCTCCGTCTTCTATTGTTATAACATTCTTTTTTTGTGTTATTCTTAGATCTTCCCAGGTTGTTAAAACATAACCAGAAAGCATTGCGTCTAAAAATGGCACACAGGTTTTTAATGCTGCTGCACCTTTATCGTCATACATTTCAGCGTCTTTGTACCAACCAGGTATATGATTTTTAACTGGAGTTGGTGCAAGAGCGCCTTCAAGTCCTTTAGAAGGAACAAACTTAATTTTTTTCAAGTTCTAACCTATTCTGCTGGAGGTGTAAATGTTGTGCCGTCGTAGTTCCATCCAGTTGTAATTGAAACCTGTACCACTGAGTCTTCAGTTACTTCGTCTGGAAAATTAATATCAGTAAAATCAACTACTGTTGGATTACTCATAATAATTGCCCATAGCCTTTCGCTTGTCTTTAATGTCTCAACTACTTTACCATCAATAACATATGCTATTTTAAATCTATTTTCTTCTGGCTCTGGAACAACCTGTTGTGCTGCTAAATATTCATCGTATGCTGTCATATTAGTTCCTCCTTCTCTTTAATTTGTCCCCATTTTCCAATAGGGCATTCTGCGTTTGGTAGCTTTGTTTTTGCTATCATCATGCATCCACACTTTTTACACTGTGTTGTTGCTTTTATAAAGAACTCGCATCCTTTACAAATCTCAAGTCTTTCTTCTGCCGTTGCTGGAATTACTCTTCCTATTTTTTTATTATATAGGTCCCAGGGTCTTGCTGGCCTATCAAAAGGATCAGTCATTTTTTATATCCTCGGCCCTAAAGAAATCTTTTTCTTCTTGGTTATATACCCAGACAGGCTCTTCTGGTTTAAACTGTAACTTATGCTTAGCCTCTTGAGTAAGCGGAATAAAAAATGGACGAATTTCTAATAGATCTCCCATTGATTCTCCACAGTGCATAACATCTTCTACTACAAAGGTTTCTGGGTTCACAATAGCATAATGTCTTCCAAGCTTGCTTTGATCTGGAACAAACTGGTGGTCTTTAGGAACACGATATCCTATTTTTACCTTATGCCTTATAGTTTCATGAGCTTTATTTTTTGCAAACCAATTTATATCTCTTAGTCTAGTTTTTATATCATCAATTAGTTTAATCTTATTATTCATTAGTTTACCCTGAATTCATCTATTGTGTAGCCTTGACTTGTAATTGAAGCTTTAGAAATTATACCATGCTCTTTTGACTTTTGTCCAGTATTTGTACCAGATATGTCTGATCCTATTTGAGCAGTATAATTTGTATCAGAATAAGCTGAGGCTGTTACATTATCCCCAGATGTTACAACTTTTATTCCAGCCACGTTTGATAATGAATTTGCTGTTGAAGAGACAACAGTTTCTGTTCCGCTTACTTTTTTAGAAAGGTCAATTCTATGATAATCCTGGCATCCGCAGTCATACGTGTAATATGATGCACATCCACATGCGCTGCTTACTCCGTTAGAGTACCCTGTGCACCCATAAGTATAATATGTATACGTGCCAGCTACACAGCAGGTATAGGTGTAGTCGTAAAATCCACCTGGGCAACAACTAGTATAATATAAAAAATATCCGCCTGTGCAACAAGTATAGTAGTATGTTTCTAGCGAGCCTAGGCAGCATGAAGTGTAGTAGGTTGTGTACTCGAAACACAAAAATGCGTAATAATAATAAGGATAACCGCATACAGTTTGATATCCAGTAGAGTATCCTGAGCATGTAGATCCACCTTTGTATGTGTATGAATAGCTGCTGCAGTATGTATAAGAATAGGTATAATAATAAGCACAGCCAGACATTAGTACGCTTTGATATGCAGTACAGAAAGTATTTGCACATGTTCCGTAGCCTCCAACACATACAGTTCCAGAACATGATCCATATGCCAAACATCCCTCTACTGGACATGTAGAATATCCGCCATTGCATGTCGATCCACTACAATTGCCATAACCATTACATCCAGATTGTGCAATTTCGCCGTATGATGAACAATAAGTACAAGAATTATATGAACCACAAGCTGTGCAGCTTTGACAAATATTTACAACATTGTGAGCTACTGACCAATAGTTACCAGAATCAGTAACCCAAAAAGCTGGTCCGACTCCTGCGGCAGGGTTTTTTGCTCTAATCATTACATTTGCAGATGCAAATGTTGTTGATATTAAAGCTCCTATGGCAGTTGATGTTCCTTTTCCTGCGGCCACTACCCAGCCTGGAACAATATGCTTCCATTTTGCAGATGTTGCACCTGCATTGACAAGTGTTAGTCTACTAAAATTTTCTACAAGTGAAAGTAATGCCTTTAACCTTGAAACGGTAGCAATGTGTAGTCTTCTGGATGCTCTTGGCATTATGCAGTTGTATCTCCTGTTATTAACCAGGAATTAGCTGAGCGCTTTTCAAGCATAATTGTACTCCACTGAACTCTTGATTTAAATTGAGAGTCTGCTCCAACCATTGTTACTGCCGCATCCTTTGTTACAGTAATTTGACCAGTTCCCGACTGTCTAAGTTCAACCATTGATCCAACTGGCCACCCAGGGTCTTGGGTGTCATTTGGAATTGTAACAGTGCAAGCATTACTAAATTCAATAAGTCTATTTTTATCTGTACTAGAATTTATTGTTCGTATGCTATCAGATACTGCAATGTAAGAAAGTAAAGCCTTTGTCTCATCAGAGGTATTATCTACATTTGATAGGTTTGATAAAGATTTATAAGTTTGGCTTGTTGTGCCTGTTACAATTGATCCATTCATTGAAGAATGAAACTCGCAAGCATAATATAGTTGAGGGGCATTTGCCGCAAGCTCTACAATTATGTGCCCGTTTTGGGTGCCGTTATTTGTTATTCCAGTGTTGTAGACATTGCTATAAGAATATGCAAGTGGCACTGTTTGAATCCAAAATGGGTGCCCTGTTGCATTTACATGAATTCTATATTTCTTACCTTTTTCAAAATACATTGTTCCATTAGAAATACCGTTTACCATGTACGATCCCATACCAGCATTTGAAACGTAATAATCTACTGATGGTTCTGATATTGATAAATATGTGGTTGCCGCTGTAGATGAATTTAGTTTAGTGCCTAAAGCTGTTGTAAGTGTAGCTGCATATGAAGCATCATCATTTATTGCTGCTGCAAGCTCATTTAAAGTATTTAGTGTTTCTGGAGCAGAATCTATTAAATTTGATACTGCTGTAGATACATAAGATTCTGTTGCAAAGTCTCCATCTGTAAGAGCTGCATTAAATTCAGCAAGAGTTCCACTAAGAGTATTACCTCCTACAGTTATATTAAATCTTGTTCCGCCAGCATTTGTTACTAAGCCAGATACGTAGCCAACTCCAGAGTTTGCTATTGATATGACTCCTAGAGAGCTAATGTTTATTTTTCCGCCTCTATCAAGACCCGCCTGAAAAATTGCTATGTTGTTTTGACCAAATAAACCTTGAATATTATCTACTGCAGAAATTGATGTAATACCACTTCCTAGGCCTATTGTTTTGTTTGTTAAAGTTTGAGCAAGTGTATTTCTTGTAATTTCTGATGGGATCTCTCCATCTGGTATTTTTGCATTTTCATCAAGTGAGGCAACTCCATCAATATTTCCAATTAGACTTAGTGGGACATAGGTTGTTGAAGAGCTACTGCTTAGGCCAGATACGGCTGTGTCTACGTATGTTTTATTTGCTATCGTGCTATCTACAGCTATTGTTAGTGTATTGGCTGTGTCATTATAGGTCTTTGTTATACCTGTCCCTGCCGTAATTGCTTCTTCAACAAAATCTTGGGCCAGCTCTTTTAATTCGCTTGGGATAACATTTAAATATGGAAGAACATTCCACCTAGAGGTTTCATTTGAAGCAATTCCAACTTTAAAACGATTTACTGTTGTATCAAAGCCAAATTCTCCAACTTGTAAAATTGGATTGTTTGTTGACCAGTTAGTAGATGTGTCTCTTCTTACTTGTAGTCTGATTGCCATTTCTGCCTCCTAAATCTTTTATCCTATTGGAAATATAATACTAGATAGCCACGCAGATGTTGCACTCGGTGAAACATCTCCATTGCTACTAACCGTTACATATATAATATTATTTGTTCCATATTGCTGTGCTGGAATTACTGTATCTACTGTTGGGCGATATGCTGCTGGTAAATTAAATGCTGAGGTTCCAGCGGTTCCGCCAGATACTCTTCCACGTAGATAGACCACATTATTAATTCTTCTATAAGCTGGAGCTATTCCTGCTGAAGTAAAATTATTAGTAAAACCTGGTACTGTGTTCCAACCAGTGTCGCCTATTGTTGCTGAATTATATGTTCCTGAGATATTAAGGTTGCCTGCGTCGCTAATAGAAAAAATTCCTAATGTGTAAGCACTATTTACTAGCTCTAATGTTCCTGAATCTGTTATTCTAAAGTGCTTATTAATATTTGTTGCACCAGATTTTGAATTAATTAATTTTAGAATATCTGAATATCCTGAACCACCACCTTGCTGATTTGCAGAAGAAATTGTGAGTGGATAGCTTGCATTATCTGCAGCCTGAGTTAGTGTAAATGGAGCATTAACTTCTGGTCCTGTAGCCCCTGTTGCGCCTGTAGCTCCAGTAGGCCCTGGAACTGTGCTTGCTGCACCTGTTGCACCATCAACTCCGTTTGATCCTGTAGCCCCTGTTGCTCCCGTTGGTCCTGTTGCACCTGTTGCACCATCAACTCCGTTTGATCCTGCAGATCCCGTTGCACCTGTAGGTCCTGTAGCACCTGTTGGTCCAGTAGGACCTGGAACTGTGCTTGCTGCACCTGTTGACCCAGTAGGTCCTGCAACTGTGCTGTCTGCACCTGTTGCGCCTGTTGCACCTGTAGCTCCTGTTGCGCCTGTAGCACCTGTAGGTCCTGTTGCACCTATTGGGCCCGCAATTGTACTTGCTGCACCTGTAGGTCCAGTGGGACCTGGAACTGTACTTGCAGCGCCTGTTGGTCCTGGAACTGTGCTTGCTGCGCCAGTAGCGCCTGTAGGTCCTGTAGGTCCTGTTGGGCCTGTTGGTCCATTATTATCTGCAGCAACATATGGAAGTTGTGACCAAGTCTTTACTCCATCACCAACTTTAATCTTATAAAGAGTTGTGTCTACTCCAATTTCGCCATCTTTTAAAATATAAGTAGCAGTACTCCATTGTAAAGTAGTTCCTCTTTTATGTTTTACAGATGAATTGATTGTCATAATGAACCTGCATCAATATCTTTTGTTTCGTCATATTGAGATTGTGAAGTTCCACCGTCAAATATTGTAAGAGAGGGATTATATGCTCCAGCGTATACCGTGTGAACATCTCCGTCGTATGTGTGAATATGATTTTCTAATATATACTGATCGCCAGATGAACCTACTGGCAGCCAAGATGATCCTGACCAGACTCTAAGCTCTTCAGATACTGTATTGTAATATATATCTCCAACACGGCCTGGAGCTGGGTCAGATGTTAATTCAACGGCGTTAAGGGGAACTAATCTTTTTACAGACATTTAAATCTCCTTAACCAGTAATTACGACTCTGTATGCTCCACTAGCTGGTGCTGTTGCAAATCTTAATGTTATTGCGTCTGTAGATGTGCGCTCTACATCTGTTTCAACAAGAGCTTTTGATCCCGCTGTTTCAAAAACTTGAACGGTTACGTCTAGTGATCCTAAGTTATGGTTTACTTGTAGGAAAGTTTGGCTTGATGGATTTGCTAAATCAGCAGCATATTTTCTTGCAATTGCGTGATAGTTTGTTCCATCATTTGTTAATGTCCACTTGTCAGAAGCTTCATTCCATAGAACTTCTACGTCAGATTCTGTTCCACGCTCTACACGAATACCAGCATCTGTAGTTGGCGCTCCCGTAAAGTCGGTATTAAGATTAATCTTGTTATCAACAATATTTACCTGTGTTGTATTAACTGAGTTAATTGTTCCAGTTACATTTAGGTTTCCGCCAACTGTCAAGTTGTTAGTAATGCTTACATCATCTGGCAAACCAATTGTTACTGTGCTGCCCTCTCCTGATGTTGGGCTTACTGTTACTTCATTAGCAGTTCCTTGAATATTTTGTACATAGTCTCCAGTTGTGTCTGTTCCCAAAGCAACAGAATTTGGTGCAACTGTAGTTGTAATTGTTACATCGCCAAGGTTTGTCATTGTTGCAGAACCAGTTACATCTCCTGAGAGAGTAATTGTAGGATCTGCTACGTTAAAGTCTAATTTTCCATTTGTGTCATCGTATGTTACAGAAATTCCTGACTCTGTATTAGAATCAATCATTCCACCAACAATATCTTGTACACGCTCAGCATTTAGTGTTACTGCACCTGATGCTACTGTAAAGTCTGTTGAATCAAATCTTGCAATACCTTTATTTGATGAGGTTGCATCTTCTGCTGATACTGTAACTGTATTGTTTGTTACAGCTACGTCAATTCCTTCTCCACCTGCAACAGTTAATGTGTCAGTTAACAGATTAACTGTATCTGTTCCAGTATCTCCTGCTATTGAAAGGTTAGTTGCTACGTCTGCTTCGCTTGCAGCAGTTAAACGACCTTGTGCATCTACTGTAAAGGTTGGTATCTTTGTTGTTGAACCATATGAACCAGCAGTTACTGCTGTATTGTCAAGGTCAACTGTTAATATGCCAGTTGAGTCAACATATGTTGATGTTAAACCAACTCCGCCAACAATTGAAGATCCAAGGATGTCTTGAATAACTTCTGTTGAGCCAGACATCGGCATCCATGGACCGTTAGGAGAAGTAAGTCCATTGTAATAATACATAGTATTATTTGATGAGTCATAATAAATCTGACCTAATACTGGGCTTGATGGTGCTGAAGCCAAATTCTGAATTCTTGCATTGAGCAGCTCATTCTTGTTGAGGTCAATGTTGGTTACAAATAATCTTGCCATTTTTTATTCTCCTTTAGGACAGGTACGCTGTCCCTGAAAATGGTTGTGCCATCGTCAGTGTTATTTGGTTAATACTATTATAGTCTATTCCCGTTTCTAATATGTCGCCTGCGCTATTTTTCACGGTTACGTTTGGGTTGTATCCCAAATTGTGTGTTATCTGAAGTGAATATATTCCACTAACTGGCCCTGTAACCTGATTAATGTTCCATGGATATGTAAGTGTTCCAGTGCTTAGAAGGTAGCTATTTGCTCCCTCCCATGTTAAATCATTTGGCTTTGGACCGTAAAACCTAGTCGTATACTTGTCATAGTAAAAGTCGCCTTCAAGCCCTAAGCTGTTTGAAGGAGCGCCAGATCCATTGAGTATAGTTTTTCCTCTAGGACCTTGGGGGCCAGACGTAGAAATAACTACATCATTTTTAATTTCGGTTACTATTACTCTTTCGTTGCTCATATTGTCACCGACCTACTTAATGTGATATATCCTTCAAGAAGCTTTGTTCTATTTCCATTTGAATCTGTGACCATGATGTCGTAAGAAGACTTTGGATAAAAAAGACTATTTGTTTGTGCTTGAGACATTGTTACTGTCAATTTGCCTGCTGGCTGATCTATAACAATTCCGCTTGTTGGTGATGATAATGTAAATGCTAATTTAGATCCGCCTTTTGTATCTCTAACCTGCATTTTTGCAGATGCTGAGGTTAGCGCAATTGGAAGTCCAGCATTGTCTTTGTACTCGACAATAAATGAAAATGTAGTGTTTTGGTCAATTTCAAAATTTTTCTGCGCTGAC
>Ga0078894_10004188_pt1 | contig 11003 bp, 10 predicted proteins | sample LauGreSu1BDMLBSD_2_FD_67506 | JGI IMG/M metagenome (GOLD analysis project Ga0078894, IMG submission 67506) | Freshwater lake microbial communities from Lake Michigan, USA - Su13.BD.MLB.SD (version 4) (version 4) | ecosystem: Environmental > Aquatic > Freshwater > Lake | place: Lake Michigan... | reverse complement strand
TGTCGCGGATTTGGCGCAGGATGTCACCGTCTTTCATTACGCGCAACAGGAGGGGTATTCTACCGAATTGGACAGAAGTAGGAGTTATTTTGGACCGGTTGATATTCAGAAGATGCGCGTCACGTTATACGACGAATACGGTCGTGTCTTAAATTTGAATTATATGGATTGGTCAATGGAGTTAATGTTTGAGTGTGTGTACTCTTAAAAAAATGCTTCACTCGCGGTTCGCTCGTTCCACATTTTTTTAAGAGTACATATATTGCTCCGCCCCTTTGGGGCTTCGCGGGGGGCTGCGCCCCTGCGCCGGGGTGTTTTTTTTGGTTTGCGCGAATTATTTATGCTCTCATTACCGTCATAAATAATTCTGGGGGGGGTTAAAAACAGGGTCGGCGGCGGGGGCGAAGCCCCCCAGGCGAAGCCCCAGAACGAGCGCTTGCGCGAGTGGAGGGGCGGAGTCAGCGTGCCGGGCGGCGCAACGCCCAGCGCAACGCCCAGCGCAACGCCCCCCCTTAATGCCCACAAGCCCCACAACCGCCACTACCTGCCCTGATTCGGAATAATGCTGAAACGGAAAAAATGGGTTGGGTGGACCGCGCGAGAAAGTCGCGTAACGCGGGTTGAGGTGGATTATTTGGATTCGCTGTATTTGTATCTGTTGGATCTCTCGCGACTGTGGGACGGAATTGTCGTAGAGGCTCGGATGCTGGAACGGGAACGGGAACGGGTGCGGGCGCGGGCGCAGGCGCAGGCGCGTATACGGGACGATGATTTACCATCGTTGTAAACAAAAGACCTTGTTTCATTCTATATAGTATAAATAATACATATATCTTAATTCTCTCGTTACTCAACTATCAATCGGTAGAGAATCAATGTCGTCAATGTCGCAATGATGATGGATAATAGTAGAATCAGTATCTCGCAGCAATAGTGAATGAACTCAATCATAAAGTATACTACTTCCGCGACGGTGACATTTATGATATGTATATAATGCGGGGTGTATTCACGGCGGCGGCGGTTGCGGCGACGATTGTCTCCTCCGTATTGCTGACGCTCCAGACGGTATTTATTAAGCTCTCGTTGTTGTCGGTTTGTCAATGGTGTTTTAGGCCATAATTGCTGGCCGGTGATTGCGAAGTATACCGCGGGTTTGTGAATTTCTGGGCATTTATCGTGGTCATTGTTATTGGGTTTCCACCGATAATACATATAGTAATCATTGTAGACTTGTTTTAGATATTTCTCTCGGAACCACGGGACGTGAGCGGAGACGGAGGCGGCATTTGTCGTCGTTGTTGTAATGAAGAATAAGAAGAGCACGGGTGTGAGTTGTGTAGTCATTGCACTGCGTTAAATGATGAAATCAAATAATTCATTTCAATTGTTTGTGAAAATACGTTGCGCCCGGTGAACCATTATGTCACGTCAATATGAAACAAGGACGTTCCTCAAATAAAGTGGAGACCTTGAACCATTATGTCACGTCAATATGAAACAAGGACGTTTGTGAAAACTTTTTGTGAAAATACGTTGCGCCCGGTGAACTATTATGACGTCCGTATCGAACAAGGACGTTTGTTAAAATAAAGTGGAGCCCTTGAACCATTATGTTACGTCAATATGAAACAAGGACGTTTGTTAAAATAAAGTGGAGCCCGGTTCACCGGGCGCAACGTATTTTAACAAACAACAGTTAACAAACACACTTCGTGTGATACGCAATCCCGTAACTCTGTGTCTTATTGCCTTGAAGAGGTGTCGCCGCTGCCTTCGCCGGTGCCTGTGTGCGAAGAACCGACTTCCCCTTCAAACGGGCTAAATACCGGTCATAAGAACCGTGCTTGACATCAACACCCGCACCCGGTGCGGAAGTAGACCCAGGGCGGCATCGTGTGATACTGCGGTGGGTAGAACTCGCGTGGGATGGGATATTTGCGCGGACGACACCGGCGACGGCGCGGTCGCTATACTGGTTCCAATTCACACCGATGGGCAGTGTTGGCGCAGTATATACGTGTAAGGCCGCGCGGTTCATCGTATACTCGCTGGCTGGGACGCGCACGGTGTTCCATATTTTCTGCTGTGTACTTACAGTCGCTGATGCGACACTACTCGCAGGAATGGTGGCATCAATATTGCGGTCTTTCAGAGGGACAATAAAATTACAACTGGGGCAGTTTGGGAATAATTGCGGCATTGATGGAATATATAAAATATATATACGAAAAGATTATAAGATTATAAGATTATAAGATTATAAGATTATAAGATTATAAGAGATTAAATTGAAATAAGAATTTCACTATGAGACGTATGACATTAGTGATGACACGCGATATCAATAGTAGTAGCGACGGTGACGACGACAGCGGCAGTGGTCGTGGTAATGGCAGTGGTAACGGCAGTGGTGCGCCTGTGTCGAGGAATAACCGGAAATACGAATGCGATAATTGCCGCGCAGAATTCCCCAATAAAACCACCGCCGATCGACATATGTTATTTTGTAGGACACTCGCGGAAATACGGCGCGGGGGTGGAGCGGGTGGTGGTGGTGTATCGTCTGGGACACATATCGTCGCATCCGACGACGACGCATTGATGCCGACCCCCCGCGAGATGTTTATCTTGATTCAGGAACTCGCCGCGAAATATAATAAAGTCAAAGATGAATTGGATGTAATGAAGCAGTGGGCAAAGATGGTCGGGCGGCGGATTGGCGGCGGCGCGGGCGCGGGCGCGGGCAGCAGCACTCTGGCGGCGGGAGCAGGCCTAGACTTTACCTCCATCTCACGTCAGAAACGCCAGAATATGGAGGTCATACTAAATGAAGAGGACGCCGAACACCCCGACCTCGCGGAATTGCGCCCGGCATTCGCGGAATGGCTCACAACAATCACCGCCGCCGCCGCCGCCGACGCGGATTTGAATGTCGTCTTCAATGAAGACCTCGTCGCAGGTATTACCGCCGCCATTCTCCGCGTCTTGGCCGGATATACCGCCGAGTCCCGCAGGTCCCATCTCGTCCCTTTCAAACTGGCCGATATAAAACAGGGCGCATTCTATATTTACGACACGGCGTTCAGTGTGGGCGTCGCTGGGACTGCGGAAAATGCCACAGACCCCCCAACGCAGGCGCGGAAGTGGCGCACGATGGAGCCGTGCGAGTTTCAGTTGCTTGTTCGGACATTTCATAAACTGTTACTTAAAGAGTTCAAGAAATGGCAGGATTTGAATTGGGAGGCGCAGCGCGAATTGACGAAACAGAGGCAGAAGGCGGCGTCGTCGTATCAGCAGATGATTCAGTGCTCGCCGGCGATGATGTCGTGTGATGGGATGTATCCGATGCCTGGGGGGGCGGCAGAGGCGGCGGACGTGGACGTGGAAGACTCAACGACATCGGTGGGAGGCATCGCATTATCGGAAGATTTCGCTACGCTTTACAATAAATATGCGGATAAGATGTTAGGGGGCGCTTTGTCGGATGAAACGATATTGTCGCGGGTGCGGGCGAAATTGTGGAAGGATATGAAAGCGTGGCGGCTATGAAGGGGGGTTCCGCCCCCCAACGGCTGTTGTACTCCAGGGGCGGCACCATGTAATATGCGTTTGGTTGCGCGGGGTTGGGGTGGTGAGGGGGTGGTGGTGATTGGGGGCGGCGGGAATTGGGCGGTATTTTTTCTAATATTCCGCCGCCCTCGCGCGTTGTCCGATATAGAACAAGGGTGGGGGTCAAAGGGGGAGGATCTCCTCCCCTTCACGTTCGGGTGGGTGGCAGAGAATCTCAGGACAGTTGGATATGAATAATGCCGGCAAAATCATTCAATTACTTAATCCTGGTGACCCCCAAGATGCTGCTACCAAATCTTATGTTGATACATCAATTCCAATCGGGGGGATTATCATGTGGAGTTGGGCGTTCACGCTACCGAGTAACTGGAAGTTGTGTGATGGGACGAATGGAACACCGGATTTAAGAGGGAGATTCGTGTTGAGTAGCGGGCAAGGAAGCGGATTGACTGCCTTTATGCAGGGAGATGCTGGGTTAATCGATTTGTCTCGGCTCTACTCATTCACATCGCATACGTTTGATAATGCAGGGGCGACTGGATGGGAAGGTCCTCAACTTGCTACTGTCAGAACGTCGTATACAAACAGAGGCGCGACATGGGCGACAACATACCTCAATATGACAACACAAGGTATTCAAGAATGGACTGTCCCTGAAACGGGAAGTTATACGATTGTGGCGGCGGGGGCATCATGCGAAAACCCATCATCTTTTGGGTTTGGTGCAAGAGTTACTATAACTACAACATTAACAAAAGGAGAAATTATCAAAATACTTGTAGGACAAAAGGGACAAACGGACGGCAGCAGAGGAGCTGGAGGTGGTGGAACATTTGTAGTGAGAGGCACGAATACCCCTATAGTAGTAGCAGGTGGTGGTGGTGGTAAAGGTCTTAATCGTACTGAAAATTTAAACCAAAACGCAGTATTTTCAACAAACGGTCAAAATGGAGCAGGGAATTTTGGCGTTGGCTTTGGTGGAAATGCCGGTGCTGGTGGAGGTTCTGTTTATGGAGCAGGCGGTGGTGGGTTAATTGGAAATGGTGGAAATTCTACCCAATCCTCAACAGTTGCAAGAGGAGGTTTATCTTTTACAAATGGCGGTATTGGAGGACAGTATGGAGGTGGATTTGGAGGAGGAGGTGGATACGGTGACGGTAGTGCTCCAAGTGGTGGAGGTGGTGGTGGCTATAGTGGTGGTGGAGGTGGTGGTTCGAGCACTAATTGGGATGGTGGTGGTGGTGGTGGTTCATTCAGTATTACAGGTAGTTTTACAGAAACTCATTATCATAATGGCCACGGTTTCGTCGTCATCACATTAAACCCCGTAGACCCCGCATACAGACCCCCATCATACGTACTCCCCTTCTACGTCCTCGCCTTCATTATGCGAGTTTCATAGAAATATCGTCTCACAATTTTCACGCCTTTTCTAATGCATTCAATCTCTCAAGTATGTCGTTGATGAGAGATTGTTGTTGAGCGACGGTGGCTTCCAATTCCGCAATCCGCACCTTGTCCGCCTGCTGTTGACGGTCGACTTCTTGGAGCGCGGCGGTGGCGATATTGTGTATATGGTCGTTATCTATTTTATGGAAATCATCCACCGTTTGCCCGTATAGAAAATAAGTATCTTCTTTTATGACGGTATTTTCACCTTTATCGTTCAACGGAACCTCAATCAAAAATGAGAAGTCATCAATAATCTGCGTTGTCATTACTTCTACGTCGTTGTCAGAAATGTCTTTGAGTTTAACTTTGAAATTTTGATTTCCATTTGCGTCCGACGCAGGCGCACCTGACACCGTCTTGTATTCAAGACCCGTCTTTATATCGTGATTTCCGGTGAATATCAACTTTTTAGTATCATTCGCTGGTATAAATACGCGAAACGTTTCTGTTTTATCGTTATTTTGTATTGAATGTTTCTCAACAAAACACATACAAAAGAAATTCGGGAGGTAATCGGGGAGATATTCCACCGCTTCAGGAACAACATCTTTGATGTCTTGAGCGATGAAACCATGAACTTTATAAGGTGAGTGAGAGAATTTATCAACGTATTCGAATGTAGAACATTTGATTTTTCGAAAGAGTTGGAGCGACTTTGTCCCGTCCGTTATTTCTGTTATATTTTTTTTCATTCGTTTATCTGAACCGACATATAACGCAGAGGCTTGAATAGTTCCTTCAAAAAAAGCAACCGCGTTCATGCTAAAAGCAAAACTGTCAGCCCAAGAAAAAAAATTAGCATTGGTACGTTGCGCGCTTCCGCCCTCTGCGGGTGCTACTATTCCGGATCCTTCGTTATTAGAACTAACAAAAGGTGCTGTCCACCATGTAACCGGACGTATTTTTTTTGCGTTACTTAATGGTTTGACAACAAGAGCAACATCACTATTTCTGTCGGTTGCGACGCCGTCAACCGAGGTTCTCGCAGATGTCAACCAAAAGGAACCTGATGTAACGTTATTACCAATACAAAATGTTGTATTAGTGACAGCATATTGTGCGTAAACCGCACTCCCCGCGTTTGACGCATACGTAGCAGTTCCATTAAACGTCCCAGCATACAACGTATTCGTGCTCGGTTTATAATATAGATCACCGTCGCATCTCATTAATGCTCGTTTTGATGAACCGGCCGATGGGATATCAGTATCATTAATAAATGTAAGATACTGCCAAGCACCGTCAGTATCACCTCTTTGAACCGTAGGTATATTCTCCCCGTACCCCGCACCGCTACTCCCCAACGCAGTTGTAATCGCCGAAGAAACGGATGACGATGTCGCCATATTGGTTGTAGCGGTATCAACATAAGATTTGGTAGCAGCATCTTGGGCGTTCGTAGGATTAAGTAATTGAATGATTTTGCCGGCATTATTCATATCCAACTGTCCTGAGATTTTGGCCGCACCCGCTACATCGAGTGTGGTGGATGGCGAAGTATGCCCCGGCCCGATTCCAACATTACCGGTTGGAGCAACATACACTCGGTAATTTCCATTCGTAAAGATTGCTGCGGGGTAGTTGGTGGCCGGATACAAATATTGTGCCGACGAGGTGGCGGTCCCTTGTTGAAACGCCGGATTTGATACTCCTGCTGCTATCGCACGTGCTTCCGCACTATCCACATAAGATCTGGTAGCAGCATCTTGGGACAACTGAGGATTAACCAAATTAACGATTCGGCCGGTAGAATTCATATCCAAATTTCCTGTGATTTTGGCCGCACCCTCTACATCGAGAGGAACAATCGGCGACGCTTGGTTAATCCCTATCCGTCCCGTCGTGGTCAGTGCGGTGTTCGTCGTCGCACCGGAATTCACGCGTGCTTGACCCCCCGTGACGTCCAACCTCACCCCCGGCGTCGTCGTCCCAATCCCCACATTCCCGCTCCCATTTATTAAGAGTCGGTCCGTCCCCCCCGTGCTCATCCGCACCGAATTCGTAAATCGGGACGCCTCTCCGCTTGAAATCGTTCCAACGAGGTCAATACAACTGTTCACCGGGGTTTGCGCTGTCAACCGCAGAAACCCGGTATTTTCGGCTGTATTCACTCCGCGTATTTCATTCGCAGTGCTTGCCTGCGACAGAGATGGAATATCGGCATTAGGACTAATCGTAGTAGATATCAATTTCATACGCGGATTATCGGTATAACTACCAGCATTACTTGTAATATGTAGGATTCCGCTTACATCCATAGTCGGCGCCACGCCATTATGTGACGTAACCGCGGCGAAGCTCTTCCCCACACTCACCGGCCCGTTCAAATTCGCGCGCCCCGTCACCGATACAACCCCCGCCTGATTAATCACAATGGAATTGTTCGCGAGTGTGCTTCCCGTCTGGAATGTGATGAAGTTCGGCGAAATGAATCCGAGACCCGATGCGTCCGTGGCGATACTATTCGTGCCGCCTCCCAGTGCGGCCGTCTCGCCGCTCGCAATACTGCGGTGATACACGCCAGGATAGGACGATAATGGCGCAGTCGGAGTAGTCGTCGCTTTATTCAATAGAATCATCGCGGATGTCGCCTCGGTTGCGCCTGTGCCAGGGTGTGTTCCCACCATTACATTTCCGCTCACGTGAAGGCGTCGGTTTAGTCCACTTTGTGCAGGTGCGGTCATTTGGTCCGGCGTCATTCCGCCCACACCCACTGCGCCAGTCTGATTCACGACACAAAACTGGTCACTTGCGGCACTAACATTACCATTTGTCAAGTCAAACTTCATACCGATGATGGATGACGCTTTATTATTATTATGGAGGTTGATTGTAGCAGTGGGCGGAGTTCCATCTATATTATGGACCAGTTTGAATCCGTGGGTGATATCCGCCACGGTCGCGGGGGAATTCGTTGAACCGCCATCGCCCGCAGTATTTTTACCAGAAGCAAGCACAATATATCCGCCTCCGGGTCCGGTCACATTTTCGCCGCCTTTGATGAATGTTCGTGGGCGAATATTGGGCGCATTGAGGGAGGGGTCTTCTACATAAAACGACGAATGGATGGATCTACACGCGAGGTCATTGAGAACCACTGTTCCAGAGGTCGCATTGGACGCATTCATTGTATAACCGTCGGGCATAAACCGGAAATTCGCGTTTCCTGCGAAACTCCCGCTTATATCATTGTCGTTGTTTGGGTTACCTAGCGGCGCATTTGACCGATATTGTACGGTGTATTGCCGACCCACCGAGTTGGATTGTCCGGCGGGACCCGTCGGTCCGGTTGGGCCTACCGGCCCTTCAGGGCCTCTTGCGCCCGTCAGTCCTGTGGGACCGGCTACTCCGGTAGCGCCTAATATACCCGCTGGACCTGTGGATCCCGCCGACCCTTGTAATCCAGCAGGCCCCGTTGTGCCTTGAATACCTTGAATACCCACCGCACCAAACGTCGTCTGTAAATAGGAATAGGTTGTTACATTCGTATTCAAGTCCGTCTGATAATACAAATTAATATTTGCGGTCTGGTTGGCCGCCTTTGTGTTTTTGATATAGATTTGTAATTGGACGTATACATTTTCGCTATTTCCGCTCGCGTCTTTCAGTGTCATAAAATCCACTGGCATTTCAATCTTGTATAACTTGCGTGTTGTGCTATCTACGATGGCGCCTAGACTGGTGGTTGTATCTGTAAGAACATTATCTGTCGCGGTCCAGCTCTTTCCGATATATTTCACGTGGTCGGGCAGATACGCCGCGCGTGGAGGATAAAATCCCGCATCACCGCCATCCTTGGTTTCTATGATTAAACTGTCGGGGGATGGTTGGTTCAACGTTCCTGAAATCATAAAAACCGCAGCATATAACGACACCTGATTCGCGTCGGAGTTGGACGGCACATTTGCGTATAAGTTAAGGACCCAGACACCACTCGGAATCACGGCCAGGGTTGATACCTTTTGCGCGGTATTCCAGAACCGATTTCCAGGAATCATTTTATTAGAATTACCGTAGGTAGCACTGACGGAAATGGGTCCAATGGTTCGCAACGTGCTAACAATGGGGACGGTAGAAAGCATATAAGAGTCGGTAATGAGCTGGTTCACGGTGGAATCACCATCGGGATTGAGCCATAAAATTGTGCCGTTGGATCCTTGGATACCTTGAACGCCTTGAATACCTTGGTCGCCCTTTGTTCCCGCAGGTCCGATGGGTCCGGTAGCACCCACCGCGCCATTTGCGCCCGTAGCGCCCGTAGCACCAGATTCGCCTGTGGGACCCTTAACACCGATGACATTACCAGGAGGTCCAATTGCGCCAGTACACCCGGTCGCGCCAGTGGGTCCATCGGACCCGTTTTGTCCGGCAAACCCGACACCTGGCGGGCCTTCTGGGCCGGGGGGTCCTTGAATCGCGGGTAGTTGCGTAATTGCAGTGATGGATTTGTCCACATAAAATTTGGTTGCGACATCCTGGTCGGCGATAGGGTCGCGGACATTTCGCACACGATTGATGGGTGCGCCTACTCCCGGTCCTCCTGACATATCAATATCGCCGTTTATGAAAATGACACCTGCGTTGTTTCCGATTCGCATCGTAGTATTTCCGGTATTATTGGAAATATCACTGGATCCAAATATCGTGCCGCCCATTGTTGCGTCATTGGTTCTCACATAATTTTGGGTTCCGGTGCGTGAAAATCCGCCGACTCGTTTCCAACTGTTGTTGTTGTTATTATTATTATTTGACATCGCGAATTATATATAACGCTTTGATGTTTGCGCGCGTGATATATAATAGAAGGTAAAAATAAAAATGGACGAAAACACGCGATTCTTGTCTAGAATGGCAGACCAAATACGTCTTTTCGTCGGGGATTGTCGTCGGCGATGTCATTGACAACGAGTCGCATATTTTCTTGGTCATTGTCAGCGCCGCGCCTCTCGGACATTCGTCGGGAATGTCGTCGTCGTTGTCGTCGTCGGGATTCTCTCGGAGGTAACAATCCTAAATCGGCCGGGTTCGGCAACACTGAACGAAATGCGATTTCTTTCGGAATCGGCTTATTTATCGCGTGAGGTATTTTCCCATCTAAATGTTCTTCTACGAATTTACCTGCGAGTGGAATCTCTCGTTTTAGTTGTTTTAATGTATATACACGACGACGCATCGGTTCATCATCTTTTTGCGATTCAGAAACAAGTGTTTTTCCGTCAAATGCCATTTTTGAATAATAGTGGTGTCGCGTGGTGCGTTTGGTTTTTTTCGCCATTGTCTATATATAACACATACAAAATATGAAATTTCAACGATTGGATATACACGATAAAGAGGAACACGCGCATATAAAGATCACAACTAATGATGTCTATCAATATTTAGACGATTTGCTTGATAAAACGTTTCTCACGGATTATTTTCTGGACCGTTCTTCGGACGCCACCGACACGGCCACGGCCACCGCCACGGCCACGGCCGGTACTACGCCCTGAATTACAATCTCACGATATACTAATACTTCCGATGTATCTCTCCGATCTAATCGCAGTGGCTGTTATTATATTGGCGCTGGATGCCGTGTTTTTAACCCTCGCCAAAGACTTATTCGCGCGTCAGGTGATGCTCGTTCAAGGAACGGCGATGAAGGTGAATATACCGAGTGCGGTGGTTTGTTATATTCTGATTGTCCTTGGGTTGTATTATTTTGTCCTGCGTCATATAATTGTTCCGAATGCGACATCTGCCGCTGCGTCTATCCAAACGATGCGTCTTGGTGACGGTATTCGCACAGCATTCTTCCTTGGTGTTCTCGTATACGGTGTTTATGAGACAACGACCCTTGCGATTCTGCGAAACTGGAGCCCGATGACAGCGGTCATTGATACGACCTGGGGTGGAACATTGTTCGCGCTTTCAACGTATTTGTTTTACAAATATAAGACATTGGTCTAAGCGAAGCGAAGCGAAGCGAAGCG
>Ga0078894_10004187_pt1 | contig 11004 bp, 4 predicted proteins | sample LauGreSu1BDMLBSD_2_FD_67506 | JGI IMG/M metagenome (GOLD analysis project Ga0078894, IMG submission 67506) | Freshwater lake microbial communities from Lake Michigan, USA - Su13.BD.MLB.SD (version 4) (version 4) | ecosystem: Environmental > Aquatic > Freshwater > Lake | place: Lake Michigan, USA... | reverse complement strand
GCATCAATTTCTTCCTGCGTGAAATGACGGGTCTTTGTTTCGCCTGTCTTAACATCAAGGATTGTCTCGCCATATATTGTAGGAATATATGGCTTTTTAATAATTGTATCACTCATCCTCTTTCTCCCCATACATAAATGGTTCCACCATCAAATCCATTAGTGCCACTTGTGTTGAATGAAAATCCACCCGAACTCTTATAGATTGCAAAAGGATTTGCATTAACAGTTGTTCCGTCATCACAATAGATTCCTATTCCACTATACATATCAATCAATACAAATCCACTCCATGAACCCGCACCAGTATATGATTGAGAACATGTCTGACTTCCACCTGTCGATGGACTATATATTCTAAAAGTACGAGCTGTGGTGCCGGCGCCGTTGTGTGAAACTCCCACAGCAGAGACCCATATTTTTCTATATGGATTTAAATCAGCACCAAATCCAATTGACGTTGCTCCGGTATTCATAGCTATAGCAGCAATTAATTCATCGCCGGCAGTTAACCAACCTCGAACGGCAGCCGGACTACTACAGTATCTTGTGTAGTTATCAGTACCTGCTCCTGAAGCAACTCTAAATGCTAAACCACCATTCATATAGCCTTCAAATGGATATTCAGCCCTAAATAATCTACCCGTGATATCGCCCGCACCATCACGGCCAGCTACACCAACAACATTTCCAAACTGCAAAGTGTAACCACTAAGAGCATTTGAATTTGTTGCCGTACCAACCGTAAGACCGGATGGAGAAATCCAACTAGGTGCTCCAGTTGCACCTGACTGTAATAATTGACCCGCACTACCAACAGCAGTTAAAGTTAATCCAGTTGAAGTGGAATAAGTAACAGCGCCAGCACTTGCGTTAAAAGAAGAACCGGTACCGCCATAAAGAGTGCCCACAATTGTAGCAGTCCATGTACCAGATGTTAATGTCCCTACGCCTTTAATACCTGTATATAAACCGTCCAAACGAGCAAAGGGTACAATTCCACTTGTTAGGTTATTTGCAAATGATGCATAAGTGTTTGATCTGGACCATACAAGATTAGCATATGCATTAGCACCTGCTCCTGCGTTTATTCCAACAGTATTAGCATAAGAATTAGCACCCAGACCGACAGCGGCATTAGCTCCTAATAATGTTGCTCTCATAAAGTTATTGGCGCCATTTCCAACTGCTGTGTTGGCACCAGCTATAACACTTATTAAAAATGTATTTGCTGCTGTTATATTAACATTAGCATAAGTATTAGCACCATTTCCAACTGCTGTGTTGGCACCAGCTATTGTAGCCGAAGCAAAAGAGTTTGCTTGTACACCAATATTATTAGCATAAGTATAACTTGGACTGTTGTTACTTCTTCCATATAAATCTATAATAGAACTTTCAAAACTATTGCTTTGAACGGCTATCTGATTTGTTCTAGTGCGCCAAACATCAAATGTGTCTGATAATGCTACGTTTGCTACTGCCATTTGTCTATTCTACCAACTTTTTTAATAGTGATTTAATTTCTTCCAGATCGCTTTCTAACTTATCAATCTTGGATACTTTTTGCTCTAAAGTATTTATCTGATTCTCAACTCTTCTCTTAGCATCGCGTTTCTTTTTATACTTAATGAGAGCATCGGTATCCCTATTAACAAGGATACCTTCTTGCACTTTGTATACGCCTGGAATTTCAGTTTTTTTCATATTCTTAAATCTGCAACGCTATTGTTCTTAGATCAGCAACTCTTGGAACAACCGCGCTATTGTTACCTATTAGTCCTACCTTAAGTTGGAAAGATTTAAAGGTTTTGAATGTAATGTTGTTTTGAACATATGTAAATATGCCATTAGAGTCGAGAGAACTTGCCGGCATAGTAAACTTATATTCTTTGAAATCATCCCTATTTGCTATCGAAGAATATGTGATATCGCCACCAAAACTCTTTTCCATTTCAATCCAAGTTTTTTGAGCCATAGGATCAGAATCGTTACCATTCAGCAATTTGATCCAAACTTTAACATCTGTATCTGGTGGGCGATAAGCCGTTAAGAATACGTTCATATCTTCCGCATCTTGATAGTCTGCCAAAGTTACAATCTTTGAGATGTACTTATTAAATAGCTGACCGCCCTGCGTTGAATTTTCACCAACGGTATTAGCATTTATTAAGTTATCTACAATAATTGAGTGTGATCTTCCAATATCAAATATAGGAGACAGATAATCCGTAGAAGTTGATATTGTTGTTCTGATCTTATTAGAATAATTTGAAGAAAGATACTTTATTTCATTAGAACGAGAGAATACAGCTTTTTCTTCATCAAACGTATAATTTTCACTAGGATCAAATCTGAAGTATGCACCTGGTGTTCCTGTATTTGATGTTGTTAACATTTCATGAGAAATTCCAGTTTTTGAGAACTTGATAATAGCAGGCTCAAAATCTATGACAGAATATCTTAGATTTGCAACACTACTGATAGTTGCGGAACCTTCATCCGATATATCAAATATACATTCTCCATTAGAGAACTTGCCATTTGAACTTGTCAAGATCATCTGATTCGAGAATGGCGATTCCTTATAATATTCAAGATATCCAGCACCACGATCAATAGTAGCGATTGTACCTGATCCTGTTTTCATCATGCCGTTGGCGTGCATTACTGTTACCGATTCAGAACCTGTATATCTGATGTTTGACATGTAATATGTGCCGCTAACAACTTTTATAACTCTGGCATTAACCTGAGATGATCCGCCAATAATATACTCATCATTAGCCGCAGTAATTCCAGATAGAGTTATTCTATCGCCAGTTACGAATGGTTCACCAAACCCTTCTAGTCCGCCTCGAATATCGGTTAGATATAACTTTTCTTTTGGTTTATTTCCAATTTCAAATGTTCCTGATCCTATAGGGAATGATGCGCGATACCACTTACATGTTAAATCAACTTTAGGTTCAATTACCCAAATAGTATCATTATTTGTTGTGAATGTAGTACCAAAATTAACACGACCAGTGACTGGTTGTTCTGTGTTTCTATCAGTCTGTCCAATTCTTGAAATCCAGAAATAATAATTTGGATTAGCTGCTTCAGGATGAATAATGAAAGCATATGACTTGTTAGCATACAAGAAGATTGGAGATTCAAATTTAACATTTAATGGATTATCTATACCATTAGTAGATTCGGTAATTTCTCCATTAGTAAACCATACCTCAGAGAATGGTACTGCGTTTCCAGTAATACCGCCACCTGCATCCAGTTCTCTTACTTCACACCACATACCAAGTGTAGGATGCTTTTGAGCAACAAATATATCAACGGAAGTTAAGAATATTCCTTCTTCTCCATTTGGAACTTTGATAGGTATAGCATAAGCAAGACAGGCAGTTGATCCTTCTCTTCTATTATTTGGAATAGAAATATTAATATTAATTTTAGGAGGATCTCTCAAAGGAGGCAGTGTCTCAAATGTAGCACTATTGTTTGTTTCATACAATGGAACACTTCTTGTGTCAACCTGTCTTGTTGAAAGAATAGTATCTTGTTTTGTTTGAATCACACCACTAGCATAGAATGTCTTTGATGCATAAGAGGTTTCTTCGTCAGTATTTGTTAGACTGTCTGTGATTTTAACAAGCTTAGAGCCTACTGTAAATCTTAGATTGTCTGTATTTGGTAAGCGCAGTCTAAACCACACTTCACCATTTTCATTGGCAAAAATATCAGCAGTTTCATTATATGTCCAAGATGTAATACTACCTGGTGCAGCCGCAGAACTTGTATATTCAGCATATGTCACAGGTCTTACAAAATCTGTCATATCAATATTATCAAAGAATACCTTATATTTCGCATAAGGTTTAATTCCAGTTACAGAACCAAGTAATACTTGTGGACGAATATATGGAATAATCTCAGTATTAACAAGTTTAGTGCCTAATGATACACTATCGGTATCAGCAAAAGTATAACTTTCTGAACCAGTTCTTTCATTTTTATAATTGGTTTCAATTGTTGCACCAAACTTTGTTGTTCTAACACTTCTAGCAGCCTTAGAAGCAGCATCGTATGTTGAATATGTTCCAACTAAAGTTCTATTATCTCCTGTGCCTTTATAAACTTTATAACCAGAAACATATGTTTGCCAAGCATTCCATACTGTTGTGACGCCGCCGACTTGTTGAGCATCACCCATACCATCAATATTAGCATCTTGAATTTCAATAACATTAGGAGGTAAAGTAATTGTATCAATCCAAATATCGCTTTCTGGAACCAGAGTCATATTTCCAACAAAACTATATGTTGACTTTTCTGTGTTCAACGTTGCTGTAACAGAAGATACGTTTGCATACTCAACTTCTTCATATTTGAGAGTTATAAGATCGCCGTATTTTTCAATATTTGCATCGCCTGATAGATAATCATAATTGATTGATTGCATAGAATACAGTGGACGAATGCTGTTTTCTTCAGGATCCACAACGATACGATAGTCGGAATTTTTTGTATCGCCTAATGCGTGATTACGGAAAGTATCAACGAAGATACCATTCTTAAATCTATCCAGACCATCTTCATCTTGAATCAACATATCAGCAGCACTCTTCTCTAGTAGACTTAGTGAAGCGTAATATTCAAGATTTGTAATTCTTTCTTTCATAACACCAAGATCGCGCATAGTTTGGCGAACGGAAGCAAGTCTTCTACTTGAAGAAGCTATATCCTGTCTACCAATAAGCTTGGCATAATATGGAGAAATAGATGGAAATGGAGCAATAGTTAATTCAGCTAATGCTAAATCATCTGCTGGTATCTGAGGTGTTACAGGAAGTGATCCTGGTTGACCTGTAGTTATTAAAAATTGCTTATCTTTAGTTACGTGAACAATATCTTTTCTTGACACATAATAAGAGTAATCAAAAAGAACTTCAGAAGAAGGTGCTACTAGACCAATTGAACCTGCTGTAAAATTGAAAGAGTTTGATCCTAATGGATTTTCAGTTGCACTGCTACTTGCAGGATTTGTAACATCATTTGCTGTAGCTGTCTTTACAAGTCTAAAGTCAATATGATTTCTTAAATCATATCTTTTACCAGATGCTGGCGATATATAGATAGGAATTTCAGCGGTGCTTATTGTGTTACTTGTTTGAACAACATCATTAGCTGGGTAAGAATCCACAGTAAAGAATCCTCTGCCCACAGAGTAATCAGGAATAAAATAGTCCAACTCAACCAAAAGTCTATCTGTTGAAACTAAACTTGTTGTTGGTTTAATTGTAGCTATATCATACAGAGTATCTTTTTGACCGTTGTTGAAAATAAATTGTGATGTTACAATTGATCCGTCTGTATTTGATGTTGGGAAAGATGATGACTTTTTAACGACATTTTTAATTTTATAAACATCGGAAAAACCTAAGTTATAAGGACCAGTAACACCGGCCGAAGCGCAATTGATCTTTACATAACGACTAGGTCTTAGTGTTTTACTGGTTGCTACAGCACTAGTTCTTGATGTTCTAAATGATATAGAAGCGTAAACACTTGATGGGAAAGTTTCACCCAAAACAAAATCCAATTGACCGCCCACACCACCAGTACCAGTTACAGTACGAGATGATAAGTCGATGTAACTTCCTTTACCATAATGTCTATATGCTGTATTGCCAACACCTAGAGGCACATAAAGCGAAGGTTCTTTCACTTTCAATACAGTATTATCTGTAATTGAAGCGATAGTATATGTGTTAGTTTGATATGGAAATTGAAGTTTTTCTCCAACATTTAAATTAAGGAAAGATGTACCTACACCAGTAATAGTGTTCATAGAACTTGAAACAGTGCCTGTCATAGAAACGTTCACAGATGTTTCAAGACTCAAGAAGAGTTCTTTCTTATCTGTTGTCGATAGTGTTCCTGTGTAAGGAAGAGTGTCAGTACCGTCCGAATTTACGAAGAATGTGCCGGCAGCATCAATTAATACACGTTTTGTTGTAGTGTAGTAATATGTTGTGCGAGATAAATCTTGATTATCTTTAACTTTTCTAGTGGAATCTGAACCTGTATAATACAATAGAGGAACGTCAAAGGCTTCTCTAAGGACTGTTGTTCCAGTGGTAGGATCAGGAACAATATCAGCACCAAAATTTGGTTTTGAAATACCATCATTAAAAATATACAAGCTCTTTACAGATGTAAAACTATTGCCAGGAAGCATACGAATATCGCTTAGATAGATATCCGCTTTACCTTCTGCTGTTCCTAACACTCCATTATTGTATTCAATACTCATAACAGTAGCACTACCAATAATATTGCCTGTAGCTACCGCCGCAAAATTGTTATTTGAAATTCTATCGTTAAATTTGTCGAGAAGGTTTATTGTTGTGCCTTCATCAAGTTCTAAATGACCTACAATATTATTGGCTGTCACATAAGATCCCATAAACGCAGACACAATCTGTGATCTTACATTTTCATAATTTGTAGATTTAGGAGTTGTGATGTATTGTGGAGTAAGGATACCAACTTCATATCCTTTAACATAAGCTGTACCAGGACTTACGCGAACAGAAATAACATTTGCATCTGGATTTTCAGAAGCCGCTACAAGACCTCCGTTTGTTCCTGAATCTGCATTTTCTCTCATTTCAATATCTAGACCAGAAACATAATAGTCTCCAGATTCGTCAAATGTTCTTTTTGCTAGTTCGTCCTTAAGAATGCTATATTCGGTTCTTTGATTATATGTTTGAATAGTACCATTTTTAATTGTAAAGAGTGTTGTGAAGTTTGGAAGGTCTTCTGGATCATCATACGCGCGGGCTTCCAGAACTGCTGTCAGTTTTAAACGATCTGCGCCAGGCGCTGAGTAGTTAGAGGATTCCAAAGCAGGATCTAATAGAGTGCTATCACTTGTATAATCTATAATATTTTCGATGATATTGAATCCAACTTTAGCTGTTGGATTATCACCATATCGATCTAGAATAACTTCCTGTTCTGGGAAGTATACGAAATGTTCTTTTGAGAATATAACGCCTTCTGTAATACGGAATGCAGAACCTTTTCCTATAGAATTTGCTGAAGCACCGAGTACAACAACATTACCTACGTTTGATACAAGAGTTTCGCCAGTTTTAAATTTCTTTTGTAATGTATTTGCGCTATCAGGAGAAAGATAATCAATATAAAGTGTTTTTGTATTAGAGCTAATTTCTGAACCATCGGCAATAATATTGACAATTGCCGTGACATTAGATACATTACCACGAAGTTCTACACCATTAAAATTTGAAAGAACGATGTTGTTGCCAGTATCATCAACATCTCTAATTTTTACGTAATCTAAAGGACCAGTTGAAGATATGTTATTTGCGAAAAGTTGGAAATTACCAGGAATAACAATTGTGCCTTCGACAAAGATATGTCTACCAAATCGAGTAATCTGCTTTTGCAGAATTGTCTGCATTTGGGTAAGTTCACGGCCTTGAACAGCAAATCCAGGCTTATAGAGGATTCTGTAATACTCTTTTGTATCTTCGTAATCGTCATAATATGGAGTTACATTCAAATCTGTCGATAAGTTGTATTGCTCTGTATTTGCGTAATCTGAACCTACAGTGGTCATCTAGTATTTTTCCTCTTCACTGGAATTAAAATGAAACTACAATCTTAAAATCTTCGGTCTGATCTGTAGTTCTTTGGATTGGCGTAATATTATTTATGTACAATATACTTCCTGTATATGGCTTAAATGCTCTATTGGTAACATCTCTGGTCTGATGCGATGCTTTTGTAGTATCGCCTATTATTCTTTCTGCAAGATTCAAAGTTCCTGAAACATCTACCAAATACAGAAGACTTTGCGCTGAATTCCAACTTGCAACCTGACCTTTAAATGTGGCCGTAGCTAAACTTGTTCCTTGATAGACATATTCGTCTTCCAAATAGTTATCTCCTTCTTGATCTAGAAGGATCTCTGTGGTTTGTGAGTATACTATTCCAGATGCTACGGTAACAGCATCATTTAAAATAGGATTTTTGACAATTGCTACCTGTCTAAATTCATTTTGGACATCTAAAACACCCGATTCGGAACCTCTAAACTGAGTATTGATAATAACAAATGATGCTCCAAGTTCTTCTACTGGATTAGCACCATGGCCGCCTTGAGGACTCATTATCGCTCTTGCTGTTGCACCTTGGCCAACACCACCAACTTGATTGATTGTAACGTCAGCGTAAGTATAGTTTTGACCCTTATTTGTTATAAGAATACCTTCTATGACAAAAGTTGATGGATTAACAGTTGGAATAGCCTCTGCGCCAGTACCATCTCCTGTAATTGTAACTATAGGAGCGGTAGTATATCCTGATCCTGCATTTGTGATTTTAATCGATCCAATCGATCCTTGGACAGCATTAGCCTGAACGTGCCACTGTAATGAACCATTATCTTCGGTTAGTGTACGAACAGGAATAAAGTTGGTTGTGGTAAAACGCAATCTTTCTTCATCAGATAATTCATACATAAATTTCCAGATATACTTATCGGCTAACTGTTCGGCAATATATGTATTAATGCTTGTCGGTTTAACAGTAGACACTGCACCGTTATTATTGCCGAGGCATTTATATACTTTCCATTCGTCAGTAACAACATAGAATTTTACTGTAGGATCATTCATATCCAGATTAGCTTCGGAATCGTCATACTCGTCATATACTGTGCCCGATACCCAATCAAATCTACGAATAGCTAGACGAACATCGTTACCCTGAATCTTTTTAGCACCAATCATATTTTTCCAAACACGAATATTTGTATCTACTGAGTTAACAGCCTGTGTTGGAGCAAGATCGTTCGGCCAAGGATCTACTTTACCAAACGTGAGATAAGAATTTGGTAGCGTTGCCTCAGAAAGTGAAGCCTTAAATTGTTCGGCGTTGTAGATTTGAAGACTTTTGGTATATATCGAAGCCATTTCTTTTCCTATTTTTTACTATTTAGTATATAACTTTGCCAACATTAACTGTTCCTGAAGTGTTAGGAAGAAGCGTATCGGCCAGATAAGCAGGAACAAGTGTGTTACCTTTGTAAGGAACAGTATAGATGATAATCTGATTTGTATTTACCACAGTTTTGACTTTGTATGGGCCTCTCAGATTTGCTGTATTGCCCGAAACAAGAGCAAGATTTCCAGATACCCAATCCAGATAGATAACATCATTCACACTCAATCCATGAGATGTGTAGTTTATATAAACATTTCCTATGGCGTGATGATATGTTCTGGCTCTAGTTACTGCCAGATTATCCGTTGCTTCTCTAATAGGAACATTAAGATTTATTCCTTCATCCACCGTTGTGTATTGACCAAATAGCTTCATTCCTGAAGGATGTATGAGGTTTTTGAGAACTGTTCTATACTTATCCAAAGACTGTCTAACTTTAACAACATACGAGAACTTTTGATAATAATCTCTATCTTGAATAAAGTTATAGGATGAAATGTGACCATCATCGTTAAGATAACGACCAGGAGAGGTAAATGATCCTGTAATGATTGTGGCTACTGCCTGTGCTGTGCCATCACCAGACTGTGTAAGGTTTAATGTAGGAGGAGTAACGTATCCTGAACCACGCTTAAGAATATCAAAGCTTAATATTGCACCTTGTGCAGTATCAGACGAATAAAGAATATCTCCTGATCCAAGAATAGCAGTAACTTGAACATTAGCTCCATATGCATTAACATTTGAGGATCTAACATTAGTTCCAGGTAAAAATGCTTGATCATATCCTGAACCACCTGTGATGTGCCCAGGAATATTTACAAATTCTACAGCAGTAATTGTGTTTGCTTGAGAAGTATCGACGTTACGAACTCTACCAACTGCGCCAGTTCCGTATCCACCAGGAACGTTTATAAACTCAATTGTGTCGCCAACATTATATCCACTACCACCATTAACAATTTTCATCTTTCCAAGAATACCAAGACTCTTGATTCTTGTATTGGACTGAGCAACAATAGTGGGTGCACCTGTATAACCAGATCCTAAGTTGAATAGAACAACTGCTGAAATTGGTCCAGTATTGCCATAAACAAAATAAGACATAGAGTTGGCAATCCATTGACTGGCAGGATTAGCTACAGAACTATTAAGATTTGAAAATCTTGCATTATTGATCGGTGTGTTTGCTTCTAATGAAATAATAGAAGAAACAATATTGTATGTGTTAGGATGGAATGAATTATCAGAAAGAACGGCTGTAACATTTCCATTTGCTCCCGTACCATTACCACCTGTAACGACAACTGGATTGTTTACCTGGAATCCAGCACCGCCGTTGAATACAGTAACGCCTGTCAAATCGCCCGCACTTACTGAGGTAATAATAATATTTGCGCCAGTTCCAGTTCCACTTTCAACTACTATATAATCGCCAACGTTATATCTTGATCCACGATTAGTGATTTCAACAGTATTAATACCGCCAGAGAATAGATTTGCTGAAATTGTCTTTTCAATTCCATTTTCGAAGAATGTGGTAGTTATTGGTTCGCCAGAAGAAAATTCTCTGTATTGATTTGAAAGTTTAAGTTCACGAACAAGAGAGGTGCCTTCATAATAAGAAGATGTGCCTTCTACAACAGCCCTAGCATTAGATGTGCTACCGGTAATCTGTCTGCCAATAAATTTGTTTTCTATTGCTAAAGAACTATTGGCATTACCGCTAACTTTTATATCTTCAATCTTAATTGATTTTTCAATAAACCATTTACCGTCCGAAACTTTTAGAACATCTTTTTGTGGATAGTAGAACTCAACATCCTCATCAAATAGTATTCTCATAAGGAATCGAATTGATTTCTCGGTACCTCTAGAACGATAGAAGTCCTTGATCTTTTTAAGGATCAAAGTCTTGTCTACTGTGGCATCTTTTGGAATAAGTGGAATAAAATTATCGTAG
>Ga0078894_10004186_pt1 | contig 11006 bp, 7 predicted proteins | sample LauGreSu1BDMLBSD_2_FD_67506 | JGI IMG/M metagenome (GOLD analysis project Ga0078894, IMG submission 67506) | Freshwater lake microbial communities from Lake Michigan, USA - Su13.BD.MLB.SD (version 4) (version 4) | ecosystem: Environmental > Aquatic > Freshwater > Lake | place: Lake Michigan, USA... | reverse complement strand
TGGAACAATTATTAGGAGATTCGACCAAAGCGCGAACCACTCTAGGGTGGAAACCGCGTATTTCGTTCGATGAATTAGTTCGTAGAATGGTGGCAGCAGATTGTCCGGAATGATTATGATGACCCACCAAGACATTTACTGGTATACTGATTCAAAAATATTCAACCCAAGAGTTGAATATTTTCTTTGCACACAACCGATTACACCCATTTTGACATTTCCATTTGTTTGTAATCACGGTCAGATTGTCTAGGCAATTCGAGTGGTGTAACGAGAGTGCTTTGATCCTCACAATATTTCTCATATCCGACGGCCTCGCCATACACACTTGGCACTGCATAGTCCAAGACGTGTTTGTTTAATCTAGCCACCTGTTCGGCAATATTGTCGGGCTGATTTAACGCATGTTGTAAGTAGATGCTGCGCATAATAACCTTCAACACATCGATGTTTTGCGGAGCAATAATATACTTGTTGTTGGACATTTTATAAACTCCCGCACGCAGACCATTTTGCACAATCTGTATATTTTCCTGTGAAAAATAGGTCTTGGCTAGCAGGTTCGATTCTTGCACACCATTCAACGCTTCTCTATACTCGGTTGTCTTGTTTTTTACCGCGATGCGTTCTTGCATATTAAATTGTAGGCTGGGGTTCGGTGGCTCAACAATGTTTATGCGACCATTATATTGTTTTTGATCAATAATTCGATTGGATTGATATATATCTAACGGAGTTAAATTCATTTAATTTCAGTATAATGTTATCTCAGAAATAAAATAAAAGCCAATACCTCTAAATAGACCGACTATTAGCCCAACCTGTTTCCACTGGTTCTTTAGAGTGATCCCTACATCGCGTTCTGGTTATCTTCCTTCCTAAATTCGAATGCCTCTATCCAGGATCGGTATATTTAGTGCAACGCCATGAATAAAAATATATATCGCGCTAATATATAGAATTATGGATCTGTTTTATATTATTGTTCTTAGTGTAGCCGTTGTCCTCCTCATCGTATTGCTAACCTATGTAGGATTGCAGATGAAAACCTCCTCTGCAAATAGCAGTGAATTCCCTCCGACAAAACAATCTTGTCCGGATAAATGGGAAGCCACTCAAAGTTCGGATAAGAAGGTGTTGTGCGTAGTCCCGAAATATGTCGAAAATAGCATGAAGAATGTCGGTTCTCTGTTCGATAGCAAAGGTGTAGTGAGTGAAGCGATCGTGGCAGCTACCCCAGGTTATGCAGTTTCTTCTGATTTAGAAATGACCACTATCGACTTTAATCACCGCGGATGGTCTTCGTTCGGCATGAATTCCGACTGTAAGAAGAAGGACTGGGCCAATACCTATAATATCGTATGGGACGGCATTTCGAATTATAACCGATGTTAGAGCAATGCCCGCCGCCAATATACTTGTTATTACATAATCTACAGTGATTATATACTAACTAACGGACAAAACTGATCACTCTGGCCGGTTCACCGACCTGGTAATCCATATTTGACAGCACCGTTGGATATTGAAATAAAACGTGTTCCTCCTTCGTGCTCGACACTTCGTTTCGATTCATTTCCATGATTTCGTGTTTTAACATTCTCAGGTTGCGTGCCTCCGGAATGATTCGCTGTTCATGTAATTCGACCGCTTGTTTTAATTTTTCGCGATTACCGGATTCTACATACTCACTCATCAATCGTCGGCTATCCTCCGTCAACCGAAATAATTCTCCCGATTTTTTCTCAATAGCGGCCTTCTTATCTTGATTGTTATACATATTATTATGGATTTCTAATAGCTCGTTGTAAACGCCGTTGTCGATGGTGTATGCTTCGATCATCTTATTATATAGCTTGCGTGATTCTTCGGGATCAATATAACTGAACAGTGCGTCGTATTTTTGTCGCATGGATTCTCTATAAAATGATTCCGTCGAGGATTTGAATGAAGTGAGCCAAGATTCATAGTGGTTATAGTGGCCTCGATATAATTGTATATTTAATGTGCAGGGGGAGTTGCTATCTCCACATAGTGCAATGTATTTATCCTCCGTTGTTTGGAAAGTGGTTCCGACTTTTCGTTTACATTTAATGCACGGAGGAATAACAGTGTTCACTGCCTGCCGTGCCATACGTTTCGTGGTTGCACGCTCATAGGCCTTGCGTTTCATCGCACGCTTGTCCATTTCATATTTGTGTCTAATCCGAAAATATTCATGGAGGGCGTCCGTGTAGGATTGTTTTTTGCGCATTTTTTCCGAGTGCTCATCCGAATGGCCGCCAGGAATATTTTCAGTGTTTCTAAATTCGATCGTAGGTGTATTTTCCATCTGAAAATCGACCAGTTCAGAGGGAAGGTTCTCAATAACAGTTATTTTATTGTTTGAAACATGTAAGGTTCTCAAATTCTTTAAACCAAACAGATCCATTCGTTCAATTTCGTTGTTTTCGCATCGAAAATCCACTAATGATGATGGTAGGTTCTCAATACTGGATAATTTATTATGTGAAACATATAGGGCTTTGAGTTCTTTCAAATAGGATACATCGATAGACGACAGATAATTATGATTTAATTGGAGAGTATGGAGAGAACCTGGTAATTGATCGATCGAAGTCAACAGATTATCATTGCATTCGAGTTGCTCGATATTTTCCGGAATGTTAGAAATAGAAGTGATATCACCGCTTGCAAAACGAATCGATTTAATAGCACCAAACCCAGTATTGGCCAATATCGACAGATCTATATCGCCACTTAACGGTTCTCGCACAATCAGTTCATGATTCATCTTGTTTTGTGTATCGAGAATATCCGCTAATTTCTGTTGTGCAGTGTTCGCGCTTTCTATGATCGTATTGCGCTGTTCTCGAATAATGTTCATGTTAAATAAAATGCTATAATATATATAAACATATATATATTACGCTCGAATAAACGGCAAATTTGTAATCGAAGAATACCTAGATTCGTTGTTTACTTTACTTTCTTCCTGAAAAAACCGAATCTTCGACATGATATATTGTTGATCTTTCATCATCTTTTGTTGTTTCTCCTCCTCACTTAATTTATCCTTGTTGCAATAATACAATGTTATTCCAACGACCAATACAAATCCGATGAATACAGCGGCATTAAATATATAATAATACATATTCACCCGTGTCGTATGACATTGTTGCAATGTATTCATCATCAATTGTCTCGACGAATGTTCAATTAGCTGCGGCAATACCATCTAAATAAGTCCTTCTATAGTATGAAGCGATGTATTTTTTTATCACATATACGCTAAATAATAGAGAATCGCCATATAACACACGATCGCTAAGAAAATAGCCACCAACCATATTGGAACTACCGTTTTATGCATATATCCGACTCCGAATTCGCGAAATGCACCCTCTTCCGTATACAGGCCGATCGGCTTGTAATAATGGATCATAGAGAACCCAACTAAAAATAATAAAATGGCGAAATTCGTGCGATTTTGATTGACAATGCCCTTCATATTCATCCTTGCGTTTGTTATTATACCTATATACATTATAATAACAAATATGTTCTATTTTTTCGGAAAATTCCTAAATGGTTTGTATGATCAGAATGTTTTATTCATGGATGTTTGTTTACTCTTTGTATGCCGCGGTCTATAATAAATCGGTTTCACATGGGCTGCATAACTACTGATTATATGTTTGATATCAAGGGGTAATGGCAATGCATATATCTTTCGTAATACAGCAAAGTCTTTTGGTTGTGGAATAATAATTTCATAAAAATGATTGACAGAACTCACTGTGTGTTCTACCCCATTCACATTGAAAGTCGATTCGTATCTCGATCTTGATAACTGCACGCGTAATCCGGAATCGAAGGAACCCGTCCGGCCGCGGATATATGTATTTTTCACAAAGGTTCCTATCATAGCATAACTGGTGGGCATGCGCAAACTATTCGTTAAGTTCCACTGAACATCGATCAAATATTGCTTTCCTGGTCGTAAATTAAGGGCGTTTATTTTTTTTGATACAGGCATATAGGATACTGAATCAAAAAAATTGGCGAGGGGCGACTCACTAAATATCTTCAAATGGGTAGGTATTTATTCCTTTTTCATGGGAAATAGGCCTCCTAATCCGTCAGCCATATAATGATAACCAAGAAAGCTAACTAGACCGATAATAACATCGACCAAGAGATAGATCCATGCACTGGTATTTTTCATAATCGCATTATATGCAAACAATCCATATAACAGGGCATGCACCGGTCTTAAATTATTCCACCATATTTTTCCGCCAAATACTTCGGGTCCGGTTTTTCTAGAATCTGTTATATAAATATAAGAAAACCCGAAGGCAACTATCAATGCCAAATATCCCATATAAGGCAGGTAATTAACGTCGATTGTTTTTGCAATATACACCAATGCGGCTCTAGTTCCGATGCATCCAACCAGAAAGAGCAGCATTCGTTTTGTTAGAGTCTCCATATGATAGGATATATATATCATATAGATTTTTATCAAGGGTTATCGACATAGATATCTCGTTTCGTCCAGATGACGTCCATGTTTCGTCATAATATACCGAACCGCGTCGTAATATTCGGTGATCGACATACTAAATAGATTGTTGGTAAAGTGAACACTTGTATAGGATCCCATCGAATTTTTACCAACAAACCATAAATGTTTTACGGGAATGGATGATAACATCTGAATTCGATCGTCGGTTCTCAATATTTGATTCACGTATTTCCCATTCCGTTCTTTGATAAGAGTTCCATCATAGGAAAGAATCATCTTAACCAAATCCAGTGGCAATCGATGAAATAACTGATTCATATCACCGAGTCGTCGTAGTAGTAGAATATGTCCTGATATTTATCCCATGGTTTATTCGCGATCCTCGTTATAGTCTTCCGCATAATAGATACCGTCCATGTAATCCTCGTCCAAGTTGCGAATATCATACGCTTCTTGATCGTATGTCGCCTCCGCATCTTGTTCCGCATCGCGCTCAATATCATAAATCTCTCTACGCATTTCCGAGACAACGTCTAGATTACCTACATTCAATTCCATATTCATTTGGTTGAGTATCTCGCCACGTTCTCGCTCATAGGTCTCCTTATCATAGGAAACCAGCCCCTTCTGCTTACCCACATTCCACCGACCCAGTTTATATTGTTTAAATTGGTCTTCGATTTTACGCTCTGGTATACTCATTTTACCCAAGTATTGGATAATACCCTGCTTTTCTTTCTCGCGCGATCGCATAACCTTTTTCATAATATCCTTATAAGAGACATCTATCGTGGCTTTGGACGACGATTCGATATTAAACATGGTTATTAACAACTCAGCCACGCGCTTTTTCAGTTCGGCCGGATTCGTGGTCGTTATGTTAATTTCGTTCATCTCGTTCTCCATATCGGCTACCCCTTCGTCAGCGACGTCTTGACTACGTAGTTGTAGGGATTCATCCATATTGTCTGCAATCTGACCGCGGCGAACTAGCTTAGACTGATATATGTCTACCTGTAATAGATCGGGATCATCACTCAGACGAATATACTGATTTATGCACTGATAATAGCAATGTGTTAGCAACAAAGATACGGTTTCACGGTTCATAAAGGAATAGAAGCGTATTTGTTTGGGTTGTCCTTTCTCATCTACAATGTCTTTCACGATATCATTGTATACTGGTATATTTTGAAGGAACAGAATCATATCCGATAAACTATTGCGAACTTCACTCACTAATTCCATGATAACATTGTCTTGTCTAAACGCTGCCAAATTATTATAATATTTACTCATAAAGGTTTGTATGTCCATAACGTGATTGGATGACAATCCCCAATGAGTCGGAACTTGCTTGTAAAACTCGGCATTGTTGATCAAGATGGTGGGATATATCTTGCTGATGTTCTGGACTGAATTTTGTATAAATTGTGCAAACGTATAGGTGCTTTCATGGTGAGAACCTTTCGTATCCGCATCATTTGTCCATGAAGCAATCTTTGCAATATACTGGTTTACGTTCTTATACACATTCGGGGCCAGTTTTCCATGTGCATGGAAAAAATTCATGATATTCATGTAAATCTTCTTGTTAGATACAGTTAGGTAATTCGTTAAATCATTTAATTCCTTGGATGGAGTATCGCGCATCACCGCCGGGTTATATTGATGGATCACGTTTCGCAAATGGGCTCGTAAACGCTCATCTACGACGGGAGAATCGATCATATCTAGCTTCTCCAACAATTCGGACAATATTTGCACTTTAGAGAGTGGCATTGCCGCATCCACCGAAACCATATTCTGTCGGTTCACAATCGTCATCAATCTATGTAAAGTATCCACCGTATATCTCTTTCCGTTCATTTTCATGAACTCCATTTTTTCTAGCAACGACCACGAGGAATTATATTGTGCCGGTTTCTCATTACATATCACCTTGAATTCTTCCGGGATAGGCAATTTTTTATCGAAGTTGCAATAATAAATAACTGCGGCATATAAATTTTCTTCCAAATGTCCAGTTGGCACATCGGGATACTTCATTCCAGTCGCCAATGGATGATAAAACATACTCGCATGATTCAATGACTGAACCGTTTTCAGTAATTTTGTCATACTAAAAGTGCGCTGCAGCAGAAGACGAATATTCGTATCTTCCGTCATGAAATACACCATGGGCTTGATCTTATCAATCGCCTCATTGCAGCAGGCGTTTTCTAGAAAGGGTAATTCAGAACTCGTTTTCAACAACAAGTCCTTTGCCTTGATCGATGCATTGATCGATTCAATTAACCCATAGCTATGCTGCACTATTTTCCCCTTTAATACCTGGATCGAATCATCTTGTTTATGACTACCCTTTCGGACCAAATCCATTAATTCTTGTTTAAAATCACTACTAACCGGTTTCAGTGTTTTCAATACCGCTATTTCTACAATCGGAGGCAGACAATGCACCCATTTAGTCAAGGCATGTTCTGCAGGAACACTAAGGATTGGATGGGACACAAGATACTCTCGTTTTTTTGCATATAACGCATCCACCTCGCTCATTGGCAACACACTCTTTTCTAACACATCCTTAATTCTCGAGGCGATTTTTTCAACCTTGTATTTTTGGACGGAATCCCAAGGTGCAATCGAACTCTTCACCTTACTGATCACGCATGCAATGTATTGAATCGCAGTTAGATCTTCGACTCCTTCGAGCGGGAAGCCAGCAAAGGAACGGACGCACCCCGGAAAGGTCTTACTACCACTGAACATCGGAATTGCCGTTTGCACCGCAACAATTAATACGCTCGCGATGATCAATATAGTGATCTCATTTTTATAGTTAATATATGGCGAAAGCGCTTTACCGGTTTTATTCATGGAGGCTTCTGAGCGGCGCTTATAGGCGGATTCACTCAAAATATCCTTTACGATGATTTCATTGGAAATACGTAAAACGAACTCCTCAATGCTGTCCATCGGAATATCTATATTTCGACAGATGGTTTTCGATACATTGTAAATTTGTTCCGTGATCTCATTGTCGAATATCTTGTTCATTATTTTGGGTGTTTTGGTTTCCATCACAACATCCCCCAACTCTTTTTCCATAACAGAATGGGTGGCGATACGAAACCCGGCTTCGTCGAACATTTCTTCGGTTTGATAATCAATCTTACGAAGCACGACTCCGCTATAACGATCGATAATCGAATCGCCGTCATCGCTTAGCAAACCAACCCGCGCACATACCTCTTGTAGTGTTTCGGAATAATTATCACCTAATACGAAAGCTATCGCCAGCTCATGCAATGATTTCGGGAATAATTTAACGTTCGTATCCTTGCAGTAAAACCAATGCGGATGTTCATCTAGGTTGCTCACCATCGGTTCACGACATTTCTCTTCTACAAACTGACAAATATACTTTTGTCGGCTTTGAAAGTCGGGATACCCCAAGATCGCCGCTTTTAACTTTTCATGTGGTGATTGAATGCTAGAATTTGTATTTGCATAATTGCCAATGGCATAGGCGAGATTGTTCGATTTGTATAACTGAACCTCTCTGAGAATATGCAAGCGCTTTAATAGTTTCATCTGCGCTTCTACACGATCTTTATGTTCTTGTGAAATTTCATCTGCCGTTTTATTATAACGCGTCTTGAGCTCATCCATGATTTCGCTGTTTGCAGTTCGCTTAATACGTTTACGAACATCTGCACTCGACTCGCACAAATTATTCGTTTGATTTTTAACACAATCGTTGTTTATATTACAAAACAGTGTGCTGGTATCTAAAAAGGATATCGGATCAATGTCATTGTCTTTTACCCAATTACCACGTAAACGTCTGAAATAGATGATGTTTTTGCTAGGGTTCTCCTCGGTTGCGCCAGTTTGAGCGGGAGAATGGGTCTCCAGAATCGCATAATGGCCATCCTCCACTAATTTTTTATTTGCAATCAGCGTTTTTGCCAAAACGGGCGCGATACTCTTCGGAGACCCATGTTTCTCGATCAAATTCGCGATTAAATATTCCATAAACAGTTCCGGTGCCAGTTTTTTCTGTTCAGCCTTGTATTTTTGTAAAATCGAATAGGGCGTGTCATCCAGATCCTTGTCGAAATACAATTCATCCACGCTATTGTCTGCCTGCAAAGTTCGTAAAGAAGTATACTTTTTCGCCAAATAAAGCTTTGCACAATCAATTGTTTTAACCTGATCTTCTTCTGTTGTGTCGTCAATATTATTATTTTCCAACGATTTTATCAAGTTTTTCGGAGTGATCAACGACTCGGTTATCGTATTTAACATACTCGTGTATAGCAACCCATTATCTAACTCGATCATCTTAGACATGATCTCGCGGGTAGACAGCGTTTCCTCATTTTGGGTTTTCGACAACTTATAGCTTCCGCGGAACATTTCACGCACACTTTCGTCTTCATCGAATATACGCGTGATCACATTCGGTAAACGGATCACTGAATACTTCGCATTCATTGCAAATCCGACCTCATTCGATTTTTGCTCGATACGGATTTTTAATTCCTTAATTTGATCGCGAATAATGCTACGTATTTCCTGAGATTGTTTATATGAAATATCGCTCGGGTAAATCGAAAATGCCTCCAACTGACGCACGACACCCTCAAAGGACAATTTATTCTTCATATACTTACGGAATAGGCGGATAAGCAGCTTTGTTTTGGGGATAATAACCTCCAAAAATCGTTCTAGCTTCTCATTTGAATCCACATATACTTCTCGATCGAGAACAAATTCATGTAAACCAGACAACAAGTCCTTTTTGGTTTCGGCCTCCATGCGTTCGAAATCTAATTCTTTGGACAAATCATCGATAACATGGGGGGTAAGTTCCATGTTTTTCTTGAATAAACGGAACAACATCATGTATTGATCATGCATCGTAGCGCGATCTAGAATATTCGTTCCTGGTAAATAGATGGTCGACAACTTGATAATCGACGCTGGCATCATCACTAGAGATTTTAAACAAATCGAATCGTTCGGTGTCATATTTGTGCGCGTATACACCTTTTTGCCCGATTTCATGATATCTTCGGTGATCCTGGATAAACCCAAATTATATCGCTGAATAACATACTTTCTTTTTGCAATACCCGATTGCGTATAAACACTGCTTGCAAAATCTTCCAGATTATCAACAATCGCGTCCAAGTTCGTCATTACAAGTGAATTGGTCAAGCAGTTCTCTATATTATCTGTTGCGCTGAACGGAGTAAGTGGCAAATGTAGATTATTATTCATCGTTTGAAACGTATTCACATTGTTGGTCGTTGCATTCGTGTAATAGTTTGTCTGTATTTCAGAGATGGCCGACAATACTTCGTGGCTTGTTTCCGATATGATATCCGCATTCGTAGGAGCGACCTCCAAGTCATATAGCTTGCGCTTATTCATCACTATGGGTATCAACCAACGAAGATTGCTATCGAATTTCATGATACGTTGAAGCAGGGGCTTGTAATGTTCACCCATTGTTTTCGCGCCGTATACATTTTGATTTCCATCCACCTTTGAGAACCTCTCTCTTAATTCGACAAATCTCTCAATTAAATTGTGAATATTATCCATAACGAGTTTGGTTCTCTGTGTATTCGGAACGGTAGACAACAATTCGTCCATCATATCGTCCACTTGTTCATCAATGCCATATCGCCTTTCGTTTACAGGCACTTCGATTACATGCGCGATCTCCTCTAGTCGCTCTCCAAACACTATTGTATTTGCATCCACATATACTTCATGCAACACATCTCTCATGTTCTTAACCTCCTTGGATCCTTCTGGAATCGTAATTATGGATTCGCCGGTTTCCGTGAACTGAATATCTGCCACCTCCGTATCGGGTATTTCGTAATCTTCACCTTCTTCTAAACTATCTCTGAGCAGAGAAAGAGAACCCACGCTTTTCAATGAGGCAGGTTTTTCGCGTATCATGATCGTTTCTATCGGAATATCCTTCGGAATACCTTGATATTGAAAATCGATATAGATGGTCTTTAATTCCGGGTAAGTTATTACCTCAATCATGTCTTCCTCCAAGTTCGTAATCTCGCCTGCGATGATTACGGGTATTTCGCCACCGAAATGAATATTCACCCAAGTGCGCGGAACCAGATTGTTTTGTCGAGCATATCCCTTCTCCTCACTTCGACTCAATAAGTTGATTTGAACGATGGACTCGTCGGATAATCGGCCATTTTCATTGATATTTAATTGGAATTGTTTCAACGAAGAGATATTTGTTATTTGAATCATACCGGCACTAATATAGGAAATAAACATCGTTATTTCATGAAGGGATGGGTTGGATGGAGCAATCATTTCAATTATATCCCCCAGTTCTAACGTAATCGTATTATTGAACACATCAGAAGATGTATCCCGATTATCTATTATGGAACTATCCGTTTTCTCAATAGCT
>Ga0078894_10004184_pt1 | contig 11009 bp, 16 predicted proteins | sample LauGreSu1BDMLBSD_2_FD_67506 | JGI IMG/M metagenome (GOLD analysis project Ga0078894, IMG submission 67506) | Freshwater lake microbial communities from Lake Michigan, USA - Su13.BD.MLB.SD (version 4) (version 4) | ecosystem: Environmental > Aquatic > Freshwater > Lake | place: Lake Michigan... | reverse complement strand
GTCGTCCCTCGCATTGAAAGGATCTTCAGAGAAGAACGAGAAAAGAAGATCGCTCTTATCAAGAAAGAGATCGAAGAGGCAGAAAAAACTGGAGGTGCTGGTGCCGGAGGAAGGTTCGGTGCAGGCGCTGCTGGTAGAGGCGGAGCAGGAGGCCGACCTGGCGATGTAAACTTCTAAAACATGAGCGAGGAAGAACGAGAAGAGGAATGGAGGAGACGCTGGTAGCTTCCTAAGCCCTACGAAGCCAAGAGCGAGTACTACGAGCGAATCTAGAAGAACAAAGGCATTAACACTAGCTCTGTGCATATCATCGAGGGCATCCAAGATATTTCTAAGAACATGAAGGCTGACATTGACAACCAGATGAACTGCGATGAATACAGACATGTGTCTAGTTTCCGTTTCAGACGTGACAAGTATCGTCCAGATGACGATCTTCTAGGAAAGTACAAGGACGCTATTGATCTCTTGACTGATGTGATGAACGACATCAAGAATAAACAGTCGCAAAAGCCTGAACTTTTCATCATCCTTGATTGCTCAAAGTAAGTATTTAATGTAAAATTAATTTTATAGAATAAAGAATACTTTGCTCGATTAAGCTAGCAAGCTTATTCAACAATAATTCGAGAGACTCATCAATGATTCTAAGAATGATCTCTACTCTCTATTGCAAGAATTCGTTGAAACAGTTGAAGAACTTAAAACACCATCTTCAGATCTTGCTCACCTGAAAAAGAATAAGGATAAATACGCCGAAGTCAAATCAAAGCTTAAGAAACTTGAAGATCGTAGAGAACCTATTAGAAGAAAGTTCTAGTACATTACTGAACAGGAACAAGATATTTCATTAATGAATGGTGGTTTAACGGAAGATGATAAGCTAAAGCTCAACACCCTTGATGACGCTTGGAACAAATTCAGAGAGGGTCTTGAGGAAGCAAATTAGATCATTTAAAAGAGCTTCCAACAGTTAAAGACTGAAATGGATCATACTATTGATGACTTCAAAAAGGAAGTACAAGAGAATAAGAAGAATTTCCAGCAGCAAGCACCTTATGCTGTTGATAAGAACACAGATAATGCGAAAGCAAAAGAGAAATTGCTTGAGTTCAAGATGATTACAAAGGAGCTAAGAGAAAAAGAGGAGGACATGAAATTTGGACTTGACATTTTCGATATCGAGCCAATGGCTTACCCAGAACTCACTCTTGTTGAGAAGGAGATGGCTTAACTCTTCGAAATTTGGGCTGTTAAAGAAGAATGGGACGGTGAATGGGATAGCTGGAAGACTGTATCTTTCTATGATCTTAAAATAGACGACATGGATGATAGAGCAGTTGAGTTTTAAGAGAAGATTAAGGGCTTTGACAAGGAAGTTAAGCAATGGGGTGCTTATGACTATCTTAAGAACAAAATCGACCAGTTTAGAACAGCGATGCCGCTTATTGCTGACTTAAGAGATGAGGCAATGCGTGAAAGGCATTGGAAGGAACTAAAGTTCGAAGTTAAAGAGGAATTCGACGAAGAGAGCCCAGAGTTCACTCTTGAGAAGATCTTTGAACTCGGATTGAACAGTCATGGAGAGAAGGTGTCTGAACTTGCCGACAATGCTCGTAAAGAACTTAAGATTGAGATCCAGCTCGAAGAAATCCGTAAAATGTGGGAGGATGATCCAGTCACTGATCTCGACATAAAATAGTCAAAGAGCAAGGCCAACAACGAAGACTTTTACAAGATTATGTCAACTGAAAACTTGTATTAGGTTATTGAGGACCATGTAGTAAAACTAAGTAATATGAAAAGTTCACCCTACTATAAACAATTCGATGATAAGATCGACTTCTGGGAAAACAATATTGCTCAAATCACTGAGACTCTTGAGCTTCTTTTAGCTGTTCAGGGCAAATGGTCATATCTTGAAAGTATCTTCAGAGGTCAGTAAGATATTTCTAAACAGCTTCCTAGTGAGAGCTCTATCTTCACAAAGATCAATACTGACTTTAAATAAGAAATGGAAAGAATCAACAAGGAAAGAAATGCTTATAGAGCACTTATTGTCAAGGGATTCATTAACATCTTGTAAGAGCTTAATAGAAAACTTGAGCATATACAAAAGAATTTGAATCAGTTCTTAGAGGGTAAGAGAGGCCTTTTCCCAAGATTCTATTTCCTCTCAAACGACGATCTTCTTGAGATTATTGGTTAAGCAAAAGATCCTGAGCCAATTCAAAAGCATATTAAGAAGATTTTTGAAGGTACCAACACATTAGGAGTTACACCTCAAGGCAAAGGTATAAATAAGACATTTGAAATTACAACTCTAATTTCATAAGAGAAAGAGGAAGTATTGTTGAGAAAACCAGTAATTGTTGATGCTCGTGTTGAACAATGGCTAAAAGGTCTAATGGAGGCTATGAAAGAAGCATTAAAGTTCATTTTCTTCAAGTTTTATTAGGATAACATGCAGGGCTCGAAAAAGTTGCCTGAAAGAGAAAAGCTAATGAAGATCATCCGTGCAACACAAGGTCAAGTTCTGATTACCTGCGCATAGATGGCTTGGACCACAGAAGTACAGTCTGCCTTGATGCAACTAGAGGCTACTGGCTAAGTAAATGCTCTCAAGAAGGCCAGATAGACCTACAAGAAGAAGGTCGAAAACTACGTGGAGCTGGTTGAAAAGCCTGGCCTTTCTTTGCTGGAAAGACTTAAGTTAATCGCACTAATTACTATCGAAGAGCACAACAGAGAAATTGTTGAGAGATTATATGTCTAGAAGATCCAATCACCGAGACATTTCGAATGGCTTCAGCAATTGAGATTCAGAAAATCAAATGACGAGAGCAACGAAAGCCTTATAATCCTTGTTGATCAGACAAATTGTGTTTTTGACTACGGCTATGAGTATTAAGGAAATAATGGAAGACTAGTCGTTACTCCTTTGACCGACAGAGCATATATGACTTTAACAAATGCACTTAACATGTGCAGAGGAGGTGCTCCTCAAGGTCCCGCAGGTACAGGCAAAACTGAGACTGTTAAAGATCTAGGCAAAAATTTGGCCTTCTTAGTTATCATTCAGAATTGTTCAGATACAATGGACTACATTTCAATTGGTAAAACTTTCGCTGGTCTCGCTCTCTCTGGAACATGGGGATGCTTCGATGAGTTTAACAGAATTGAACTTGAGGTATTGTCAGTCGTTGCCTAATAAGTTCTGACAATCTTAGATGCATTAAAGAAAGGAGAAGCACAAACCTCATTCATGGACACAACTATTCAAGTACAGAAAGATGTTGGCCTCTTCATTACAATGAATCCTGGTTATGCTGGTAGATCTGAATTGCCCGATAATCTTAAGGCACTTTTCAGACCTGTTGCTATGATGGTCCCAGACTTCAACACGATCGCCAAGATTATCCTCATGTCTGAAGGATTTAAACAAAATGATGCTCTTGCTAAAAAAGTTGTCACCATCTATGAGCTGATGAAAAAGTAGCTATCAAAGCAAGATCATTATGATTTCGGTATGAGAGCAGTGAAGTCTGTGCTCAATGCAGCAGGAAGAGTGAAACGTGAAAGACCTGACCTTGATGAATTTTCAGTTTCAATTAAGGCAATTAGAGATATGAATCTCTCCAAATTCATAGCTGAAGATGTGGTACTCTTTGATAATCTTTTCATCGATCTATTCCCAGGATGTGATGAGCCTGACAATGACAATGACGATTTACTACTTGCTATTGAAGACTCTCTTAAGAAGAGAAATCTCTAACTCAATGAGAACCTTGTTGTAAAGATCTTTTAACTCTATGAAAACAAAGTGACCAGACATGGTAATATGCTAGTTGGTGCCACAATGTCAGGCAAGACCACAGCTTGGACCATTCTTTGTGATGCTTTGAACATTTTAAATGCTGAAGAGCGAGAGAAGGGCGTTAAACCCGATGAATGCAAATATCAGAGTGTCAAGTGGGAATCAATCAACCCCAAATCAATTTCAACTAATGAACTTTATGGTTTCTTTGACGATGCTAATCCTCCTCAGTGGCATGATGGTATCCTGTCTTCAATCCTAAAGAGAATCTGCTAAGACAAACACAACAATCAGTGGATGATCCTCGATGGCCCAGTCGACACACTTTGGATTGAGTCTATGAACTCAGTACTTGACGATAGCAAGCTCCTAACACTAAACAACGGAGATAGAATTGGACTGACATCAAATGTTAGACTACTTTTCGAAGTTGAAAATCTTGCTGTCGCATCGCCTGCTACTGTATCAAGAGCTGGTATGATCTATCTAGATATTGAGGAACTCGGATGGAGGCCATTTGTTGCTCAATGGATAGCAGGAAAGCCCGGATCTGATGACTATAGAGAAGCTTTAGATGAGCTATTCAACAAGTATGTCCCAAAAGTTCTCAAAGTCAAAAAGACTCAGTGCAAGGAATTGGTTCAAACAAGTGAAACAGCATGTGTTATGAACCTCTGCAAACTATTTGATGCTCTCTGTAAAAACCTTAAGAAGTCAGATGATGAGGAGGTTGAAGCCTTCATGCTTTACATTGAAAAATGGTTTGTTTTCTGTCTCATTTGGTCGATCGGTGCAACTGTTGAAGAATAGTCTAGAAGAGAAATTGACTATATTCTTAGAGATATCGAATCCATGTTCCCTCATTAGAACACTGTTTTTGAGCATTACATTAATACCGAAAAGAAGGATTGGTCACCATGGGAGGAGAAACTCTAAGCAAATTGGAAGCCAGTTGAAAAAGAGTTCCACAAGATTAATGTTCCCACAATTGATACTGTGAGAAATAGATTCATTGTTTAGACTTTACTTGACGCTAACAGCTAGGTACTTCTTGTTGGTCATTCTGGTGTCGGTAAAACTGTCTTGGTTGATGGTATCTTAATGACTCTTGATTCCCTCATTCACTATTTCTCAATTAGTTTCTCCGCAGGTACTACCTCTGAAATCACTTAAGAGATTATTGAGTCTAACTTTGAGAGGAGAGCAAAGAATAAGTATAGACCTAAAAATGCTAAGATCAAGGCTATTTGCTTCATTGATGATCTAAACATGCCAAAGAAAGACACTTTCGGCTCTCATCCTCCTCTAGAACTCATCAGACAATGGATGGATTATGAATTTTGGTATGATAGAGCGAAAATTCTTCCCAATCAGATTTAAGAGCTCTAAATCCTTTCAGCTATGGGAAAACCTGGAGGTGGTCGCTCTGAAATCTCTAGAAGACTACAGTCTAAATTCCACATTATTAACTACACAATCCCAACAGAGACTCAAATGAAAAAGATCTTCGAGACAATAGCTCAGTTTAAGTTCCAAAACTTTGATGAAGAAATCAAAAATTTGAGTGAGCCTCTTGCTTTAGCGACAATAAATCTGTTCAACATTATCCAAGAAAACTTCCTTCCTACTCCAGCTAAGAGTCACTATGTTTTCAACATGAGAGACATTTCCAAAGTCTTCTAAGGTTTATACCAGGCTGATAAAAACTTCTATGAAGGCAAGGAACACATCATTAAGCTTTGGGGCCACGAAGTCCTCAGAGTATTCCATGATAGACTCAATTCCTTTGAAGATCGTGACTAATTCAAATCTTACTTAAATGAATAACTCTCCCTATAATTCCAAATGGACTACAAAGATCACTGTCAGACTAATGGAGAGGACGCAATATTCGTTGATTTCTTGAACGAAAACATGAGAGTCTATGAAGAAGTAACACACTTCGACAAACTCAGAGACTACCTTTTGGACAAGCTTGAGTCATACAATACTCAACCCAAATTGATTAAAATGGATCTGGTCCTTTTCAAAGATGCTATCACTCATGTAGCTAAAATTTACAGAGTTCTCAATTTGAAGCGTGGTCACTGCTTCTTGGTTGGTGTTGGTGGTTCTGGTCGTCATTCCCTCACCAGACTTAGCGCATTCATTTCTGAAATGAATATTTTCTAACTCGAAGTCACAAAAGGCTTCCAACTTAAGCAGTTCAGAGATTTCACTAAAACTATGTATGAGATGTCAGCATATAAGGGAAAGAATAAGCTAAAATCAGTTTTCATTTTCTCTGATAATGATGTTGTACACGAATCATTCCTTGAGGATGTGAATAATTAATTGAGCTCTGGTGTTGTACCTAATCTCTATTTACCAGATGAGATTGCCAAGGTTAGAGAAGAATGCAGAAAGCCTTACAAGCAAGCAGGAGGTACTCTTGACACTCCTGATGCAATTAATGAGTTCTTCTTCAACAGAGTTAAGGACAATCTTCATGTTGCTATTTGCATGAGTCCCATCGGCCAAGCTTTCAGAGACTATTGCAGAATGTATCCTGCTCTGATTAACAATACTACCATTAATTGGTTCATGAGATGGCCAGATGATGCCTTGACTGAAGTCGCTTTGAAATTTGTAGGAAAGCTCGAGATGCCCTAAGAATTCAAGCTCGGACTCTCAAGGATGTGCTGCTTCTCTCATCAAACTGTTATTGACAGTGCCACTCTAATGGAGAAAGAATTGAAACGTATATTCTATGTCACTCCAACCAATTATATCGAATTGCTTAAGGGATTTGATCAGATCATTGGCAATAAGAGAAAGGAAGTTGGTAACCAAATCACGAAACTGAGAAATGGTCTGTAAAAACTTGAAGATGCCCGCAAAATGGTCGAGTTAATGACTGCAGAGTCTGAAGTTAAGAGAATTGAAGTGTCTAAACAACAAAAGATATGCGAAGAACTCGCTATTAACATTCAAAAAGAATAGAAAAAAGCCGATGAACAACAAAGATTCATCGAGGGCGAGAGAGTTAAAATTGGCAAAGAACGTGAAGATACTGAGAAATTGGCCGCCGATGCCGAGGCTGAATTAAAGAAGGCTGAGCCAGCTCTAATCGCTGCGCAAGAAGCTCTTGAAAGCTTGGATAAGAAATATATTGCTGAAATCAAGTCTTTCACAAACCCACCTCCTGATGTAGCCACTGTAATGAGCGCTGTCATGATTGTTCTTGGAAAAGATCCTACCTGGGCCTCAGTTAAAAAGGAATTAGCAAACCCCAAATTCGTCGAAATGGTTATGAGCTTCGATAAGGAAAACATTCCCCAAAAGACTATGAAAGCCATAGAGAAGTATACTAAACAAGAGAATTTCAATCCAGTTTACGTAGAAGCAAGATCACAAGCTGCAGGAAAGTTGTGTCTGTGGGTTAGATCAATTGAAGATTATGGTAAAGCACTTAAAGTTGTGGGACCTAAGAGAGAAAAGAAACAGTATGCTGAGGAGCAACTCAAGAAAAAGCTTGAGTAATTGGCTAAGCTTGAAGCCGATTTCAAGGAACTCTCAGATAAACTCATGGACCTAGATAATACATTCCAGTAAACTGACCGTGAGATGACAGGTTACAAGAAAGAGCTTGATGAACTTTAAACTAAAATTGATCGTGGAGAGCAATTGGTTACTGGTCTTGCTGGTGAAAAGACTCGTTGGGAAGCTTCGCTTATTGAATTAGATGATCAATATGAAAAGCTTGTCGGAGATTGTATTTTAGCAGCTGCATTTATGAGTTATGCAGGTCCTTTTCCTTCGGAATACAGAGAAAATCTAGTCTAAAATTGGAAATCTACTATTGAGGTTGAGCGTATTCCATTCACTCGTAAATTCGAATTCTCAGAGTTTATGGCTGGCCAAGCTTTAGCAAGAGAATGGTAGATGAATGGATTACCTACCGATAAGTTCTCCTTTGAAAACGGTGTCTTTGTGACTAAAGGCGTAAGATGGGCACTTAATATTGATCCTCAATCACAGGCAAATAATTGGATTAAACGCATGTGTGGAGATTCTCTTGTTATTGCTGACTATAAAGATGCCGCTTACATTCGCAAGATTGAGTCTGGAATCGTTTTGGGTAAACAAGTCCTATTCCAAGATGTCGAATAAGAAATGGATCCTATGTTAGATAATGTTTTAAATAAATCAATTATCATGATTGGTAAGAGAGCTGTAATTAAGCTAGGAGGTAACGACATAGAATATCACAAAAATTTCAAGCTCTATATAACTACACGTATGAGCAATCCTCATTATACTCCAGAAGTATCTACTAAAGTAGTACTTGTTAACTTCACTGTAAAAGAGAGTGGTCTTGAAGAACAGTGTCTTGGTATTGTCGTAAAGAGTGAACAACCAACAATTGAATAGAAGAAAAACCAAGAAGTTATGAATATTGCTGCAAACAAAAAGATTCTCATGGATCTTGAAGACAAGATTCTCAGATTGTTATCTGAATCTAAGGGTAACTTACTTGAAGATGTTACTCTTAATGAGACTCTTAAAGTGTCTAAAAAGACTTCAGAAAAAGTCAAGAATGATCTTGAAGCTGCCGAACAGACAATGAAAAGAATTGATGAGACCAGAGAAACTTATAGAATATGCGGGAGAGTAGCATCTATTCTGTTCTTTGTCTTGAATGACTTAAATAAGATTGATCCTATGTATCAATTCTCTCTTGAATGGTATAAGAAACTCTTCTAGAATTCGATTGAAGAATCTAAGGAGCATGGTTATGGAGACAGGATTAAGAACATTATTAAGACTCATTAATTAGCTGTCTACAGACAAGCTTGCCGTTCATTGTTCGAAAAGCACAAACTACTTTTAAGCTTACAGATGTGCGTTAAACTTAGGATGTCTGAAGGAGAAATAAATGAAGATGAATGGACATTCTTCCTTAGAGGTGGTCTCGTAATGGACAGATCCACACAGCCACCCAAACCACCTTTTGATTGGATTACAACAACCGCTTGGGATAACATTACAGAGCTCGAAAAAATGCTCCCTGCTACTTTCACAGGAATTGCAAATGCAGTGACTCTTAATCCAAAAGAATGGTAGAGATGGTTCCTCTCTACAAAGCCAGAACCTGAAAACGCATAATTCCCAGGTGAGTGGGAGACAAAATGCGAAGATAAGCTTAAGAAAATGATTGTTTTAAGATGCATGCGTCCAGACAGAGTCATTTTTGCAATCAGAAACTTCGTTGAGTATTACATGAAGAAAGACTTCATTGAGAACCGACCTACAAATCTTTAAGAAGTTTATGATGAATCTAAACCAGACACTCCAATCATTTTCGTGCTTTCACCAGGAGTTGACCCTACTGATTAGTTGAAGAAACTAGCTGAAAAACTTGGCCAGAGAATTGAATCTATTTCTTTGGGTCGTGGTTAAAGTGAAAAGGCCAAACGTATTCTTAGTGAGGGCGCTGAGAAAGGTAACTGGGTCTTCCTTGCAAATTGCCATCTTTCAATCTCTCTTCTTCCAGAACTGGAGTCAATGATTGACGATATCTTCAAAAAGCATAACGATCCTAACTTTAGATTATACCTTTCAGCCTCACCTCATCCAAATTTCCCAATTTCACTGTTATAAAGATCTCTTAAGATTACGCAAGAACCACCTAAAGGTATTAAGGCCAACATGCTCCGCCTTTACGATAATATGGGAAGTATTCAACAAACAGAGCTTGATAAGAACTTCAGAAAGTCTGTTTATGGTCTATGCTGGTTCCATGCCATTCTTATTGAACGTAAGAAGTTTAAGACTCTTGGTTGGAATGTCTCATATGACTTTAATGACTCAGATTATTCTGTTTGTGAGGATCTTCTAGCAATTTACATGGGAAGGCATAAGGACGGTAAGCCAGCTGACACTTTTGACAAGAAAGCTGTCATACCTTGGTAGGCAATTCAATACTTGATCGCTGAGGCCAACTATGGTGGTCGTATTACTGATGATCGCGATCGTAGATTGATTAAGGTTTATGCAAAAGAAATATTCTGTGATTTCCTTATCACCGCTGAAAAATGGAAACCACCAGGCACAGATGAACTTAATTATGGATATCCAGCTGATGAAGTTAATATTAAGCACCCAGACCCATCTTAAGTATATACATCAGCTTACTTCTTTGATGAGATCCTGAATAAGATGGAAAGCATCGATCAACCAGCTGCTTTTGGTCAGCATATTAATGCTGAGATCACCTCTCAAATTCTAGATTCAAATGAACTTCTTGAATCTATTTTGAGTCTTCAACCATAGAAAGTCTCTTCAGATGGAGAATCTCGTGAGACAAAGGTACTTAAGCTTATTAATGACTTAGCAGAAAATATTCCTGCTTCAGTAGATGTAGGTGCAATCAAGTATAAGTACCGCAACGATGACAATCCAATGACTGTTGTACTTGTTCAGGAGCTTCAAAGGTACAACATCCTTCTAAATGTTCTTCGTGCCTCTCTTGAGCAATTAGAGAAGGGAATCAAGGGTCTGGTATTGATCTCACCAGAACTTGAATAAGTTTTATTCTCTCTGTTTGAGAACAAAGTTCCGAAGAGCTGGGCTTTCGCCTATTTCTCACTTAAGCCTCTAGCTATCTGGATGCGTGATTTAACAGAACGCTATAAATTCTTCTCAGATTGGGCTGCTAAGAATGCTCCACACGTTTTCTGGATTGGAGCCTTCACCTATCCAACAGGTTTTACAACTTCATTGCTTCAACGTTATAGCAGACGTGGTGGTGCTCCATCAATCGATAAGCTTGAATTTGACTTCATTCCAATTTAAAAGGCAGCAAAAGACATTACTGAACCTCCAAAAGATGGTTCATACATCAGTGGACTTTATCTAGAAGGAGCTAAGTGGAACTTTGAAAAGATGCACTTAATGGAACCTGATGTTATGGAATTGAATGTATTGATGCCTATTATTCAGTTCAAGCCAATTCAAAAGAGGGTCAAACCTCCTCAAAATGTATATGAATGCCCTTGCTACTATTATCCCATAAGATAGGGTACCGTTGATAAGGACTCATTCATGATTAAGATAGACTTGAAACTAGGAGAGCAAAACTCTGAATTCTGGGTCAAACGTGGTACTGCTTTGGTTATGTCACTTGCTAACTGAGTGAAACCAAATATAT
>Ga0078894_10004183_pt1 | contig 11009 bp, 13 predicted proteins | sample LauGreSu1BDMLBSD_2_FD_67506 | JGI IMG/M metagenome (GOLD analysis project Ga0078894, IMG submission 67506) | Freshwater lake microbial communities from Lake Michigan, USA - Su13.BD.MLB.SD (version 4) (version 4) | ecosystem: Environmental > Aquatic > Freshwater > Lake | place: Lake Michigan... | reverse complement strand
CACTATCCAAGCAAATTGCCATTGCTGTTGGGTGCTAGATCCCATTAAAAGTAGAGTCCGTCTGCACATTTGGGCACTAGGCACTCAGAGCCCACCAAGAGATATCCTGTCTTTTAAAGTCTTCCGATGTCATTGACCTGTCTGAGATCAGCGCATCTCTGACACTAGGTTGATAATGGTCCCGTGCACTTCGTACAGGCCTCATTGCAGGCTATAAGAACATGAGGATTAGAGATGTAGACGACTTACGCTTGCAGAAGAAGTCTTGTGCGTCACCCCAGAAACCATCAGGGCACACTTCGTAACAACCCATATTAAGTTTGAAGTATCCAGTGTTGCAGACGGAGCAATTTGATGTTGGGTCTTTGCCAGCGCAGACTTTGCACTACTTCGGACATGTTGAACATTTGCTCGTCTCTTCAAGAGCAAAGGTACCTGTAGGGCAGAAATCGTTGCACTCCGAGCCAAGCAAGTAGAATCCTTTTCTGCAGTAGAGGCATGTGTTGTAATCCGTGTTCCAGCAAGCTGAGCATTTGTAATAGCAAGCTATATGACAATGAATTTATTCTAAGAGTCTTACGTTTAATCGTCAGCTGGAATTCAATGACTGTTTCCCATTTTGCATCGTCTACTCCCACACATTCAAAGACGAAAGTATTGATATCGGCATTCGATCCGAGGCCATAAAGTGTTCCATTTGTGTAGTTCTTGATGAAGTAGGGAACAGTGGGGGGCTTCGAATCCTTCGATCTAAAGTACATCTGGAACTCATCCTTCAAGTCCTCCTCTGGGTTCTTAAAAATCGCATATTTATCAAAGTCGAACCAAAACTTGTTGTCCACGATGGCATACAAGTTGGGCAGTTCCTTTAGAGCAACAAGAGGCCAATTCCATATGACTTTGATAGTGAAATCCAAGGATACGATGGGAGTAATGGTGTCATCAAGCTTCACGGACATCTGATGCAACCCACCTTAGGCATTTAGATATGGAGTCACAGTGACAAGCTGCTCAACTTCGTCCCAGTCAATCCAATCTCCGTAGAGAGCATCTGTCCACTTCGTTCCATTAATATACAGATACTTATTGTAAGGCTTGCCATCTGGATCGTACGACAGACTCTTTGTTGTAACAGAAGTCGAATTAGGTAGTCTAGTCTCTTTATTATATGAGGCAGGCACTGGAGAGTATATAAGATTTGGCTTCGCAACAACTGTGAGAGTGAATGTGTAGACATTCTTAGAGCCATCTTAAAACTGATCTTCAACTGTGCACTTAAATTCGTAGTTACCAGCCCAGGCATTGTCTCCCGGAAGCACTCCTGCAATGGTAATCTTACCAGCAGTTTCAGTAGCTGTGGTCCAAGTAGCGGGAGTCCCTGCACCACCGAGCAGCTTCCTATCATTGCACGTAACGATAATGTTATCTCCTTCTTCATCAATGAACTCAGTCTTCATAAACGATGTGGTGAATGTGCTCGGTACTTTGATGGATCCCAGATTGAAATTGATCGTGTTGACAGGCTTCAGGTAGGGAGCCTTGTTAAGCTTGACAGTGATAAAGACGTAATGGTAACGAGGAGTCAAGATGTTGTATTGATCCCATGTCTTTATTCTTATCGTGTACGATGTTGAAGTTCCTAAAGCGGGTTGCCAAGGGTTAATGAAGGAGACAGTGAGGACATAGGTTGACGGGGAGTAAGACTGCTCGAAGAAGGTCTCTGGGGTAACAGGTACATAGTTAGCACCGCTGAGTTCCACCATTTCGGCTTCCATCAAGGGAGGGTTTCCTCCATCGTCATTCAGCTACTCAGGCTTGATAGTCCAGTCTTAATGTGCGAATATAGATGTAGTGAGAGTCAATCCATCTGCAATGGCACCCCAAGAGTACTTATCGATGACTGGAGGCCAATTGTTAACCACGTCAACGTCAAAATCACCACTGCTCATAGCTGGCAGCTGCTGATATGTCGGATCGGTATTGAGCGTTGCAAACATGGTTAAACTGTAGGTTTTGATTCCGTAGTTCGACAGAGAATTGTCATTGGGAGCAAAGTTGAACTCTCTAGTGAGTGGATTGAACCAGACCCATTGCGTGGGGTCGGTTGCTTGATTTCCAGAGGGAAGGGCCGTTCCGTCCTTCCATTTAGCTGAGTAGACAAATGTGAGACCTTGGCAATGATTCGTGTCAAAACTTGTTTGCAATACTGTGTAGTTGTCAGGGTTGACCTTCAAACCGTTAGTGGTGTCTGATCCAGAGGTCAAGTTGCCAACTCTATTGACTAAGGCAGCCGTGGTGGGTCTAGCCCACACACTGCAAGTAGCGCTGAATGAGAATTTGAGGTCGATCAAAGGCTTCGAGGTATATGAATCGTATATCATCGCGATCTGATCTGGACTTTTTAGGTAGATTTCTACAAGAGCTGCTGAAGGGTTAAATGAACTGACTGAGGCACCCGCAATTGTCACAATCTTTGCCTGCTGGCTCGTGCTTACAGCATAACTTGTATAGAAGGCAGTGTTACTATTAATCTGATGGATTTCAGAGCATAGAATATCAGTGGGCCAGCTCATTGTGACGATGTCGTTCATCTTCGTTACAAACATCGATGACAAGCTGTCAGATGTCCTTAGACTTGGATAGAAGAGGAAGACGTCTGAATTAAGTGCCTTCTGATACATCCTAGCAATGTTGGACTGAGTGTATCCGGATGGCCCAAATATCATTTTCTGTGAAATCGTGTTTACACCGAAAGTTGCATCATCCGAGTTGATGTGCAGAATCTCAGTAATGCCAGTGGAATAAGCGATCTGGAGAATAAATTTGGTATTGGATGAGAACCTTGGATAGAACACGTTGCAGTCAGTCGCCAAGGGAGTGGTCAACTCCTGATACTGCGTGAGGGCTCCAGTAGCCTGGGAAATCTTCATCAAGAACGTCCTGATCGTCCCTCCCGTATTGGCTATGACCATGCATGAGTAGACGAAAGAGGTGTCTGAGGTCACTCCACCAGTGCCCTTCGGGTTCATCATTTCAACTGCATCATAGAGCTTGACTGCCCAGGCTACATTGAAACCTGAGCTGAACATCACAACTTTCATTGAGAAGAGGCCAGCTGAAACCTGTTCCTTGATGTGGAAGTACTACTTTGTTAATCCACTGAGAGCTAAGTTTGTTGCCTAGGATGCAACTGAGCCCTAGAATGTTTTGAAGAAAGTAAGCGTGTAGACTGATGAAAGCTTCATCACAAAGCTCTCAGTTTCCCCAGCAACTTGACGAATGAAACTACCGATTATGGATCCGGAGTAGTACTAATCGCCATTTGTATCTATGACCATGGACTTCAGTATTGCCAGCTCTCCTGGAGCTGCGAGCATCTTCCCGTACATGTATCTCGCTGTTGTATGCGTGTACTTGTACATGTAGATCTTATCGAAGTTCGCAGAGGATGCGCTTGCCTTGCTATTGATGCCAACATAGAACTGGTTTGATACACCGATAGAAGCAGGCATAAACTAGCAGTGAGACATCTCTGAATGAGTCGTTCCCATTTCGAATATTAGCTGGAAATTAGGCATGATATTTGCGTTGTAACTCTGTATGAATGCACTTTTATATCCAGTGTTAGCCGCTGTTCGAGTGCTGCTAGTGGATCCGCAAATGAGGAAGTTGGTTCCATCTGTATCTGAGTCAAGGATTGCTATATTCGCTTAGTTTCCAAAGGTCAAAGGGTAGATATCTGGGACACAGGTGCCAACAGGTGGGTTTAGAGCACGAGGAGTAGATGGATAGACATCGAGGACGAAGGTAGCGTCAACGGTGGCACTGTTCACCGGAGAATAATAGCTGATACGGACCGAGTAAGTACCTTCTTCTGTAGCAGTTGGAGTAGCTGTGAGTTTGCCTCCAACGCCAGTTAGTCCACCAGTGGAGGGCTGAGAAAGGGTGATCCAACTAGGCTTCGAAGGAGTTTGTCGGTCCACTGACCAATCACCAAGAAGTAATGCCCCTGCGCATTGAGAAGCTGCAGGAATCACCTCATCACCTGCAGTGCCGCTGACTGGAAGTGTGATTGAGAGATCTACTGGAAGAGAAGCGAAGATGGCTGGAGGGGGAGGGCATGAGAATGCCTCAGCTGACCTTAGACCAAAGTTATCCTTGTAGATGTAGTTAATAAGCTCTCCATATAGCTTCTCGGCAACCAAAAGATTCACATAGGTTCCGATGATTGTTGCAGTTGGTGGAGAAGCATAAGCAGCTATCGTTGTTGATGCAGTGACGGTCGGAGTCGTCAGGATAGTAACGCCTCTGCAAGTATCTGGATTTGTGAGACCTGGGGCAATCTTATTGAAAATGCCAACGAAGGCAGAATTAACTATAGGGAGCTCAATAATGAATTGTAACTTACTGTATCCTGTGCCTGATACTGTGTAGAAAATATTTTTAGTAGTCCCCTTATAAAAATCGATTCTTGAATACTAATAAGAGGAAGTTGCTGCTCCAGCGATCCTATAAATTATAATTACATACTTTTAGTTTTGCTTACTTAGCGAATTGCGCAATACTTCCATCAGATTTCTTAATTTGGGCAATATACAGGTCAGGCAAGTTGGTGACAATAAAGATATAGGCGTAGCCGATCGTGTTGTCAGAGTCATCAACTGTTAGAGAAAGATATGCTGTGCTTGCGAGAGTTCCTGAGTACGGAAGTGTAAAAACGTTTTCAACAGACACTGCCAGAGTCAGGTCGTTCATAAGTGCATAGATTAGTTAGTCTGATCCTGCGACGCTTTTGTCGATGTAGGCATAGTAGGTCTTGCCTCCTGTGATTTTGTCGATGACGAATCCTTAGGACTTAAATGGAGTGATAACAGTATTCCCTGCGCTCAGTCCTACTCCATTAACCTTCATGATGTACTAAGTGTAGGAACCAGTCTGCTTATCGAGTTGAACGAGAACATGTCTTCTAGCGGAATCAATGAATGAAGTGGCCGCTATAATTGAAGAAGACGAGATACCAATTTGGTCTACACCTTAATAATTCTAGGCAGCTGCTGCTGTGGCTAAGTAAGAATGCCATTTCTGTTGAGGAACTGACCCAGATAAGGCCTGAGATGTATCAATCTTGAAAACATGCCAGGCGTTGCTTGATCCAGAGGTTGCCTCGAACCTAGCTCCAATGTAGAGCTAATTGTTTGTCGCTGTGGAGTAATCTTAATCCATAAAGACAGTTCCTTGGAGATCAGCGAAGGTGCCTGGGATGTTTCTCACCCATTTAACACCTCCCTTCTCATATTCCTAAGCCATCAGTGACAACTGTTTTTAAACGTTGTCGTAGAGAATGGTGAAGATCAAAAGTGGTTAGGTACCAGATGCCGCTCCTTGGAATCTGCAATTCTGAGCACTAACATCTGCCTGGGTTGCTGTGATTCTTGAACGGAATGAATAGTGCCAGATGATGTCACCCTTATTATTGAATAAGAAGTTAATAGCATGCTTCTTGTTGTTTACCCCATAAAACTTGACTTAATGCTTTGGTTGAAGAGACCAACCGCAGACTATCATATTTCCATTGTACTAGTCAATGTGCATGCCAAGGAATGCGCTGTAGTCGAGTCCAGTATTAGACTCTTGGAGCACTTTCGGCCACTCAGTTTATGTCAGGCAAGCAGGAGTAGCGGTGAATGTAGAGGCTCCAACCATGTCAGATGGGTACATCATTACCGACATTGATTGGGAGCTAAGAATACTCTAAAAGATGCCATTAGTTGTCTGCACTTTCAACTGTCGGAATCCAGGATAAACATTAGCTGCTGTTGGGATAATTGAGACTTAGGGATAGGTCGTCATGGGATAGACAACAGTGGCTGGATTAGTGATAGTCAAGATGTCCTTGTCCATGGAAGTGCTATCTGCGAGATCTGTATCACTGTAAAGGAATTAGTAAGTCTGTCCCATTCCCTGGCACTAGAACATGTTATTTTCTGGGTCGATTTGGTCCTGATAATCGACTTGAAGGCCTCCTACGACAGCTGTCAGAATGGAGAGATCTGAGTTCAAAGGCGGCTGGAGTGTTTTGCAGGATATCTGAGGGAGGAGCTCATCGTATTTGTGGTTGTTAATGCTGGAGCTCTCCTGGTTTGGATACATAAAGCCCTTGAGGTAGTTCTGCACCATTTGATTCCTTACAAGTGAATTCGTTACAAGCTGGATAGAATCCCAAATGACGAAGTTCTAGAGGTTTTCAGTCGCAGTAGCAGCGACAGCAGTTAAAGTGCTACTGATAATGCTGTTTGGTGGTGTTGCATAGTCCCATTTGTGGCAGTTATAGGCACCGGACAGTTTGATATTGTAGTCCTACTTCAAAATAACAGGCTCAATATAGGTGCTTTGACTGAATCTCTTAAAGTTGACCACAAGGTAGTAAGAGTCAGTTGCAGGAGAGACTATTGTTTTGTGATTGTTTCCAAGGTTATCAACGAAAGTATTCGCAGCTCCCTAAGCATCATGGAATCTCAAGATAGTTGCTGAGAATGTTATCGTGTTGTCTATCTGCTGGATCAGAATGTATTGTCCAAGCTTGAGCGTTGCAACCACGAATATGTTGTACGAACTTTCAGAGCCAGTGAGGCCGCCCTACAAGACGAGTTGGACGTTTTGCAGCTGATAGGTCGTATCGAGGACGGCTTGCTTCTGGATGAGCTGAGCTCCTGTCTCTGTATTGAAAACGCTGATCAATACTTGTCCTATAGCTGATGCACTTGACGGCATGTTGACTGCCATTGCAGTAAAGAGCTTGGAAGCCACTGCGACCATTTGAGGTTGAGTAGTTGCTTCAAATTTCAAAGTTGAGCCTCCAGCGATCTTATTTGACCAAGAAATAGACGAAGAGGTGCTGCTCAACAAGAGCTTTCCATAAATTATCTCTCTGTATTTACTTGGCAAAGCCGCTGGGTCGTCATTCGTTGCATATGAAATACCGAAAAACCCACCAGCTGTTGTGCCCTTGTAGGACAGAACAGAGGAGATACCGACAGTCTGGCCATATGTTTGAACTGAAGGTATTGAGACAAAGCTCTTCAATATGCTGACTGGAGTATTCCCTGGGGTATCGTCGAGCTGAATGTAAGTAATCGCTCCGAGGGTGGTGGTGCTTCCGAAATTCAAAACGTTCGATATGAAAAACTTGTCGGAAGAGTCTGTTGTGTCAGGGTCTAACATGTAGCCTGCGCTCCAGTATATCGTAGTTGGAGGCTGGAATATCACATCTTAAAAGATGATCTACTTAGACCATATCATAGAGCCATCATCAGCTGAGAGTCTGACGATTGCGTGAGTCCTCGAATTGGCAGTAGTATGTTCTGAGTGCAAATGAGCAATAATGGCAGCAGATGTTGCTCCTTGCGGCGTCCTCACGATTGCACTTCCAACATATTCATTCATGCCTTGTCTCATGCTCAGATAACTTTGCCACTAAGTGAACCCCATCAGTGTAGTTCTCATGACAAAGCCATCGAATGTACCTGCCTCTTCAGGTGCACTTGCACCTATAAGCTGCTTTGACTTCCCAGATATCACCAGATAGGTCTCAGCGTCACTGTAGAAATAGACTCCGTAGCTGATCATATCTCCTCCATCTGAAGCATAGGTGCCAGACTGAGTATTGACATTTCCACCAACTGACAGTGGAAAGATGTTCTAGGCGCATCTATCTAACTTAGTCTGCGATTAATCAATAACATCAGCTGCAGTATCTGGCTTCGCACTTATCTAAAAATAGTTATCCGAGTAGAGACCAAGAGCCTCTGGGGCTGCGTTTGTGTATCTGACTGCATACTGTACAGTGAAGGGACTGTCAGCCTGATTTGGTGCTATTTCGATCGAGTAAGGAGATGAAGCTGTAGTAAGAGTAACTACACTAGATTAGTAATTAGTCCCCAGAAGAGAGGCCGTAAAAGGCTGGCCTTGGCAGTTCACGTTGGTGGAAGTTGGTTCAACGATATTTATTGTCGTGGAAGTTGTCGCAGAAGTCTTCAGATTTGAGTAGTCTGAGACAGTATTCAAGAATGTCCTGTAGGACTCATACATGAAGCAATTCTGGGTGAATTCAGGATACTTGTAGAAGTTAGGCAGTGGAACAGCTCCGATAGTGACAACGCCAGTCTGGACATTCAAGTTTGTATCGATGACTGCAGCGCCATAGGCACCTGCTTCTAGACCCAAGGTGAAGGCCTCAGCTAGAGCAGCCTGTGTAGTCCAAGTGTAATTGTACCCAATTAGACCAAAATTGTCAGCTGCAACAAGAGTAACAGGCAGATCTGTGAAAGTAGTGGTGAGTGTCCCAATAGTCGGATTATATGTCGTATCCCAGGAGTTGATATTATCAATTATCAAGCCGCAATTATACTTCATCATATCAAGGTCGGTGTCTCCTTTCAAGATGACTATAGATTCCTTTCCAGAGCTTAGCCACTTTCCTCCGAAAATAAAGAATAGCTGGTATGTAGGAGTTATCGTCGTTCCTTCGACTACATCCTACCTATTGTAGATAATAGCCTTTCCAAGAAGATATCCTCCTGATCCAGTTGTTTTAAGGATTTTTTTCTTCGTTACTGAAAGAGCGCTATCAAACTTAAAGAAGAAGGCTTGGTCTTAGCTTCCGTAGAGATAGATGTTTGTCGAAACTGAGTCCCCCGTCACTCCAAGTGTCTTGATGTTTGACCCAGTAGTCAGAGTAATCGCTATTTATTTGGACGTAGCAAAAGTCGCTCTGTTGATCATTGTCAGTCTTATGACTTCAGCCTGACCGGAAGTCACCGTTGAGGACACAGGGTCCACGTAGTTCTTGTTGTCAAGGGATGGAATCAGTATCATATTCGTAGTGCCATCATTGTAGAGGCAGGACTGAATTTCGACGGGCTCTGATGAGGTCGCGAAAGCGTTGGGAATCTGGCTCACTCTCACGTTGACCAAGTTGAAATCGATACCGTAGACGAAGGTACCCTGGTTCATATCGGCATGCACAACCACATAGAACATGCTGTTGGTCTTATCGCTCATTACATAGGTGGAAAACCATCCATACTTTATTGAAGCAGCGCCGAGAATCTTTCCTGCAGTAGGATCGGGGCCATAGGTCTTAAAGTAGTCGACGTAATTGTTGGTCTCACCAAATTTGATGGCAGCAAAAGTTTGCATGATGGGTGCAGTCCTCCTATATCTGTAGAATGCGACCACTCTATCTGTGTAAGTTCCCGTTGCATTTGTAAAAGAGTCAATCATCTCGACATGGAGACCGTTCATCTGCATGTTGTTACCGTTGTTATCGATTGGCAAATACCTTGTATACACGACCTCTCCGGTATCGTGTTTCAATTTAAGCAAGACTGAGGCTTAATTGAAGTTTATGGAATTAGTAACGACCCAATCTGTCATGTCGATTCTCCATCCTGAGCATATTGCATAAATGTAGACCGACGAGTCGACTGGAGAAATTTGATTGCGAATATACGTGCAGTAAGTGTCATCGTTCACCCTAAATTCGTCTTTTATCTTGTAGATCCAGTAAGGAAGACCTTTTTAGTCGATGAGAGCCAGGTAGCCTTGCTTTGTTGTGTTGCCCCAACCATAGGGTGTCTTAGTTGACCACCCAGCAATGAGGAAGTTTCCGCTGTTATCCATAGATGCATAGGTGACGTTGACGTCTCCATCAGCGTGTCCAATTAGGAAAGGATAGATCTTGTCGTTCGAACACTGTTTTTCGTTATGATGCAGATCTTAATCTTGAGTGGACACGGGGTAGGTCATCACTGCCTTGAAGTAAACATCTCTGTCAAAATATTTGTGGAGCTATGCGCGGAATCTGAAATTCTTTGCTCCCACAAAAGAAAAATCAGTATCTGTCACAGTAAACTGCTTATTGGTATAGTCAAATGTAAACTTATTCTTAACCGTTATTGTCAACTTTCCATCGCCCGGAACTCTCAATTAAGCAACGGGATTCTCACCAGACCAAAGGTTGTACGGGGTCAATGTTCTTCCGAGACAGTCCAATATCTGGAATGTTGAGGATGACTAAGCTACAGGAGGAGACACTGAAGCGTCATAAGACATCTGCTTTGGATACCAATCGAAAGGCATCTCACAATGCACTTTGACAATAGGGCAGGGTGCGACGTCGCAAGTCAAAGTTTTGGTGTAGCTCTAGTCGAAAAGAATGAAGTAGTAGTTCATGATGTTCACTGCACTGAGAACTGGATTCTCGTTTGTTAGAACAACAGAGTTCTCTAAGCCAAAAGGTTCTGGTGTCCCTGGTAGGGTTATCGAGTTCCCACCGCGCAGCATATCAGTGACTGTCAAAGCTAAAGATACTGAGTTAGCAGAGATTGAATCCCATGTCGGTCCACTCAGGGTCCCGCTCGTTATTTGTGCTGGGTCCATGCAGTTGTAAGTCGCAAAATCGAATGCCGAAGAGTAGTCAACCTATAGAAGAGGGTTTTATGGAGTAAGAAATTGTACTTTTTAAATAACAATACGACGATAAGTGAAGCCAGTAGATTTGTAGTAATCAGTCGCTGCAAAGGCAATGAGGCCATTCTATTTTGTATCATCTAGAGAATAAATCAGTGAGTGAAGGAGGATGACTTACAGAAAGACATGAAGACCTGATTGATAGGGCTAGTAGTTGAAATGCCTGTCCTAGTAAAGACTTTATAGGGAATCCCTGTCTTGGCTACTGTAGGCGATGTTGAGGCAGAGGTGTACGGGTCTGGATACCTGATGTAGTACATTTTGTCTAAAAAGATTTTATAATCTCACTCGAAACTTACTTCCTGCTGAGTAGACGATAGAGAGCATAGTGTTCGCTTGGACAGTAGCGTCACATTTGTAGTAAATATCAAAATGATTCATGTAGGTCGCTGGCGAAATCGTCACTGGACTAGTAGTCGTGTAAAGAAAGGAAAAAGGAGAGAGAGATCCGATTGACAAGAAAAGGCCCTGCTGTGTGC
>Ga0078894_10004181_pt1 | contig 11010 bp, 9 predicted proteins | sample LauGreSu1BDMLBSD_2_FD_67506 | JGI IMG/M metagenome (GOLD analysis project Ga0078894, IMG submission 67506) | Freshwater lake microbial communities from Lake Michigan, USA - Su13.BD.MLB.SD (version 4) (version 4) | ecosystem: Environmental > Aquatic > Freshwater > Lake | place: Lake Michigan, USA... | reverse complement strand
TTTGTTTTTTAGTATATCTTCTTTTATTCATTGGAAAAATCTACAAAAAGATTTATCGCCTTTGGTAATTGTTGCAAATCAAGAACTGACGGTTTTTATTTTAGGTTTAATATTTGTTTTTTTGAAAAATAATAAAATAAAGCATTTGATAGAAATGAAACATCAAATAAAATCAATTTTTATTATGGCTTTGATAATATTTATGGCTTTGAATTTTAGTTTTTTTGGTTTAAAAATTACAAACCCTTTAATTTCAAGTATGATTTCTTTATCTGGCCCTTTTATAACTATGTTTTTAGGTGTTCTTTTCTTTAAAGAACCAATTACTAAATTAGATTTGTTCTCTATATTTTTAATCTCTTTAGGTATATTAAGGTTGAGTAATTAGTATAAACTTGACCTAACTTGACCCATAATAGCTAAATCATAATTTATAAATTTGTTAAAAATTATTTAGTATGGCAAAATATATTCTAACAAAAAAAAGATCTAGCTCTTGGGATACAATTAAAGAAGGAGAAACAATTGTTATTGAAGTATCATCTTCTTTGCATTATACAGACGTTTTAAAATATTTAGAAAAAATTGGAAAAAAACCAAATGCTTTTGAACTTAATTTATCTTCATTTGATGTCCAAAAAATGTAGTTTATGATTAAACTGCATACCCCATACAAACTTGATAATGGTGACCATGTAGTTTTCACAGAAGGAAAAAAAGGAACCATTAATGGAAAATACAGTGATGCATCACTAACTGGAACATTTGATGGAAATCTATTGAAGGCAACGTTTCATAATACCACCGTAAATGCATCCGGTTTGATGGAAATCACTTTTCACGAAAAAGGTTTTGATGCAAAATGGAAAAGCGGGTTGGAACCTGGTCCTATGAGAGGTAAATGGGTTGGAAAATTAGAATCAATGTTGCCTGACCCAACATTAATATCTGGTTCATTAGATGATTTTATAAAATATATCAAAAGTAACAATGAGTTTAATCAATCATATGGAGATGTTCTTAATGGAATTTCTAATGAAGATTTTGTAGAAATATATTCAATTGAGTTTGAAAAAGATTTTTTTGGAGAATTAAAAAAAGATTTAGGGGTTGTTAAGTTAATTATAGATAATTCGGAGTTTTCTATTGAAGAACAAGATGGTAGTGATCGATATACTTTATATTACGATTTTAAACATAATTGTATATTTCAACAGTATCCTTCAAATTCTGATGATTACTATAAGTATTTAGGAACATGGCATGCTTCAATATCAAGTTTTTATAAAGAATCAGAAAAATTCTATGGTTGTTATTCAATTTGTGATTTAAATAATGAATGGGAAATTCAATTTCAAGGTGATTATGAATCTCATGAAGGCAATATTGAAGACGAACTAATTCTCAAAATAAAGGAACAGATTAACAGTACTAGTTTTTATTTGTTCATTACTGAGGTATTAGACGGAATGTAAATAAAAATTTAGACTTAATAAATTCAAATTTTTGTTATAAAGATATCGAATAAGAATATGAATATTGATGTTCTTAAGTAATTTATATATTACAAAGTTAAATCTTAAAAATGAATAATATAAAAATCAAAGAATTATATCTAGCAAGATATGATTATCAAGACTTTTACGAAATAGTATCTTCATTAATCAATGAAAACAAGTTATTCGGCGATGGAACTAAGCAAAAAATGAATAATCGTAAATTTGAATGTAAAAATGGTGATATTCGAGTTGATTTACCAATTTGTTTTGGTTCCGAAAAGGCAACATATCGAATGGTTATTTTAGGATTAGAACCAAGAGATTCCAATTCAAAATTCAATATAAATCATTCTGGAAAATTTGTGTTTGGCACTCCATTTGGAATAGAATATTGGTCTGAAAAAAATAAATATTATAGAAGTTTTAAATCACTTTTAAAAAGAAATGATTGCTTTATTTATTTTACGGATGTTGTCAAAGAATATGAAGTGCAAAATTCTAAAGGAGATTCAGATAAAAATGCACGAAAAACTTTTTGGGAAAAAGCTTCTAAAAAAGAAAATGTTGACTTTTTGATAAAGGAAATTGAATTCATTAACCCTACTCATATTATTGCTCTTGGAAATGATACTTATTCTTTTTTAGTTAAATATTTTGGGGATAAAGTAGTAAAAGTAAAACATCCCAATGCAAGACAAGATAATCATAGTAAATTAAATGCTTGGGAAATAATCGAGCAAAAAATAAATTCAATTTTTTGAATTGAAAAATTTAAAACAATTCTCTAGAATCAATATAGATTTTTATTTAATCATTATATACTTCAAATAATATTTTTTATTATTATTGATTTAAAATCATTTATAAAAAATATTTCCATAGAATTTGCAACTTTTTATTTACCTTCGTATAAAATTTCAAAATAACTTAAAATTTAAATAATGAAAAAAATTGTAATCGTATGCCTAATGGCAGTAGCTGCGTTTCAAATGAAAGCTCAAACATTGGAAGAAGTTATCAATAAAAATATAGAAGCCAGAGGTGGTAAAGAAGCGATAGCTAAATTGAAAACTGTGGTAACAGAATGCGAAATGGATGCGGGTGGACAAAAAATTCCCATGAAAATGTATGCGGCTCACAATAAAGGTTTCCGAATGGAAATGACCATTATGGGCATGGATAATAATATGGTAGTAAATACAAAAGAAGGCGCTTCTTTCTTTCCTATTCAAGGACAAAAAGCACCAGAAGCAATGCCATCAGAAATGGTAGCTTCCATGCAATCTAATTTTGATTTAGGAGGTGAATTTATAGGCTGGAAAGAAAAAGGATTGAAGCTAGAGCTCCAAGGAGAAGAAGAAGTAGAAGGAACTATGTGCTTCAAAATCTTATGTGTTTATCCAAATAAAAAAGAAAAACGTTTTTTCATAGACAAAGAATCAAATCAAATCATTAGAGAAAATGAAAAATTTGAAGTAAATGGAAAAGAAATGGATGGGAATCAAGACTTTGGAAATTTCAAAAAAGTAGATGGATATACATTGCCATTTTCTATGACTGGACAAATGGGAGCTATGAAAGTTACAAAGTATATGATTAATTCTGAGTTAAAAGATTCTTTATTTGAAGTAGCTAAAAAATAGTCTAGCGATAAAGAATATCTAAAAATATAAAGGCAAGTTTTAAATGAAAGCTTGCCTTTTTTTATAAACCTAAAATGTATTGTATGAAAAACACTATGCTCAAAATAAATGCTCTAATTATCTTTTTTGCTTTTCAAGCGCAAGCGCAAGATGGCATTAATTCGTCCACGTTTAATAATATTCAAGGCGTTTGGTATGGACCAGGCACGTTGAGCGGACGTATTACGGCTATAGAAGGCGTATTTAATGATCCTAAGAAAATAGTAGTAGGAACAGCGGGTGGTGGCGTATGGATTACCGAAAATGGGGGGGCTACTTTTAAAAATAAATTTGAGAAATATTGTCAATCCATTGGAGCGATTGCTATTGACCAAAAAAATCCGAAGACGATTTTTGTAGGAACTGGCGAATCCAACATGAGAAATACCGTAAGCTATGGCGAAGGTATGTATGTGTCTCAAGATGGTGGGGGTAATTGGAAAAAAATAGGGCTGGATAGTACCGAGCATATTAGCAAAATTCTTATCGACCCAACTAATTCAAAAGTATTATATGTAGCGGTTCCAGGTGCTCTTTGGAGCAATAGTGTGCATAGAGGCTTGTACAAATCAGAAGATGGCGGACAAACGTGGAACAAAATTTTATTTGTAAATGACAGTACCGGTTGTGCCGATATCGTAATGAATCCAAATAATCCTAACGAACTTTTGGCTACTACATGGCAGTTTAGACGTACGCCTTTCTCTTTCAATTCTGGGGGAAAAGGAAGTGGACTTTTTAAATCGATGGATGGCGGAAAGACGTGGACAAAAATCACAAAAGGACTTCCTGAAGGCGATATGGGAAGAATTGCTTTGGCACTTTCGCCAAGCAAACCCAATCATATTTTAGCAATTGTAGAATCTAAAGTTACAGGATTGTATGAAAGTAATGACGGCGGACTTTCTTGGGCAAAACAATCGGCAACATTGAATGTAGAAGCTAGACCTTTTTATTTTAGCACAATTGCATTTGACCCTAAGGATGACAACAGAGTGTATCGTCCTGCATTTGAATTTTCTATAAGTAATGATGCAGGGAAGTCGTTTACAGAAGCGTCAAACGAAGGCGTATGGCTTCACAGCGATCATCATGCGTTGTGGATTAATCCCAATTATACCAATCAATTGTGGGTGGGAACCGATGGCGGAGTTTATTTGAGTAATGATAGAGGGGCTTCTTGGTTGTTCTTACCAAATATTCCAGTGGGACAATTGTATCATGCTACGTATGATTTCAAAACGCCTTATAATGTCTATGTAGGACTTCAGGATAATGGAAGCCACATGGCGCCTTCTCAGGATTTTGGTGGAGTAAATAATGGTTCATGGCGCGCGCTTTTTGGAGGCGATGGATTCTGGGTGCAGGCCGATCCTGATGGGAAAACAGCTTATGCTGAGTATCAAGGTGGAAATGCTTATCGCATTGATTTGGCATCGGGGAAAGGAAATCCCATTCAACCTACCGTTACGGACAAAGAAGAGAAATTGAGGTATAACTGGAATACGCCTTTGATTTTGGGAGCTAAAAATCCTAAAAATTTATACATGGCTGCGCAATATTTGTACAAATCCACTAATCAGGGTAAAGATTGGAAGCGAATTTCGCCAGATTTGACTACAAACGATCCGTTGAAATTGAAACAAGAACAAAGTGGCGGATTGAGTGCGGATAATACTTCGGCTGAAAATCATTGTACTATTTATACATTGACCGAAAGTCCATTGGATGAAAATATGTTAGCCGTAGGAACGGATGATGGAAATCTCCAAATAACGCTAGATGCAGGATTGACTTGGAAAAATGTGAGTGCAAATTATGCGCAAACAGGTATTCCTGCGCAAACATGGATTACAAGTATTGAATTGTCTAAGTTTGAAAAAAATGTGATCTACGCTACCTTTGACAATCATTTTTATGGCGATTTTAATACCTATGTAGCCAAAAGTTCAGACTTAGGAAAAACTTGGACCAAATTAAGTACCCCCGATTTGAAAGGATTTGCTAGCAAGATAAAAGAGGATACTAAGAACAAAAACTTGTTGTTTTTGGGAACGGAAAGAGGATTGTGGATTAGTACAAACGCAGGTAAAACGTGGTTTAAATTCAAAAATAATATGAATGAAATGGCTATGGTGCGCGATATTCAAATTCATCCAAAAGAACATGACGTGCTAGTAGCTACACATGGAAATGGATTGATTGTATTGCGCGATATTGAGCCAATGCGAGCCATGGATAGCATTACTGCTTCTAAAACTATTCATGTTTTTGAAATAACTGATTCGGATATTTCGTATGGAAATTTCATTTCTGGATTTCCATTAAATCTAGGTTGGGAAGCACCCAATAAGAATGAATCTGTAGCGTTTACCTATTATTTGAAGAAACGAATGATTTCGGGCGATGTAGAAATTTTGATTAAAGATATGAAAGATTCTGTGATTCGAAAAATGGAGGGAAGCAATAAAAAAGGAATTAATGAAGTGAATTGGGATATGCGAATTACACCGCCAAAAGTAGCTAAAGGAGGTTCAAAGCCCGATTATGGTGGGTTTACAGCTCCAAAAGTTTTGCCTGGGATGTATAAAATTATCTTCAAAATAGGCGACAGCACATATGAGCGAAAGATGAATGTAAAACTGAATCCAAAAAGTACAATGACTTTGGAAGATTGCAACAAACAATTTGCAGCAGCCAAAAAATGTATGAAAATGCATGAAAGTTTAGCCATTTTGGTAGATTCGGTAGCTGTAGTAGAAGCAAAACTAAAAACGGGCAGTGTTCAAAAAGATATTGATGCAATTGCTTCGTTCAAAAACACCTTATTGGCAACTAAAAATTCGTCTATTTTTGCAGATGAAAAACGTTTGAGAGAGGAAATCACCGAGTTGTACTCGAAGATTTGTAGTCAGGAATCCAGCCCTGGAAACTTACAAATAGAAAATTTGAGCAAACTTGAAAAAGAACTTGAAAAGTCAAAAGCCAAATGGCTGAAAATCCGAAAAGAAAATAATTGGTAATCAGAAAGCCCTCAAGAAATTGGGGGCTTTTTTATAATTAAAGCCTTTGGTCTTATTATCCGTATCTTGTGTGCTTATTAAATAAGAAAAACAATATATTTTGACCAAAGAACAAATGGATTTTCAATCATTACAAATTATTGAGCCTATACAAAAAGCCTTGAAAGAAGAAGGTTACACAAATCCCACCCCTATTCAACAACAATCTATTCCCATTGTCCTCAAAGGTACGGATTTAATGGGCTGTGCCCAAACAGGAACGGGAAAGACAGCGGCATTTGCTATACCCATTTTACAATTATTATATAAAAATAAAAAAGAAGGAAAACGAAATGTTCGTGCTCTAATCGTAACGCCTACAAGAGAATTAGCAATTCAAATAGGCGAAAGTTTTGATGTGTATGGAAGGCATTTACCACTCCGCAACGCTGTAATTTTTGGAGGTGTAAAACAGCATTCCCAAACCATTGAACTCAAAAATGGAACAGATATCTTAATTGCTACTCCGGGAAGATTGCTGGATTTGATTCAGCAAGGATTTATTAGCCTAAAGGAGATTGAAATTTTTGTATTGGACGAAGCTGATCGTATGTTGGATATGGGATTTGTACACGATGTTAAAAAACTAATTGTACTCTTGCCAAAAGTAAGACAATCGCTTTTCTTCTCTGCTACGATGCCCGATGATATTATCAAATTGGCAAATTCCATTCTTCATCAACCCGAAAAAGTAGAAGTAGCCCCTATTTCCTCTACCGCTGATACTATTCAGCAAAAATTGTATTATGTAGACAAAGGGAACAAAAATGCACTTTTGATGGATATTTTGAACAATAAAGACATTAAAACAGCATTGGTTTTTACACGAACCAAACATGGTGCGGATAAAGTAGTGAAAATTTTACGAAGATATGAGGTGACTGCAGAAGCCATTCATGGGAATAAAAGCCAAAATGCACGTCAGCTAGCATTATCTAATTTTAAATCTCAAAAAACCCGAATTTTGGTGGCTACCGATATTGCGGCTAGAGGTATTGATGTGGACAATCTACAGTATGTGATTAATTATGAAATTCCAAATATTCCCGAAACGTATGTTCATCGAATAGGCCGAACAGGTCGTGCGGGAGCAGCAGGAACCGCTATTTCGTTTTGTGATGCTATAGAAAAAGAATACATCCGCGATATAGAAAAATTGATCAATAGAAGTATTCCTGTAGTAGAAGATCATAATTTTCCATTAGAAGATCACAATCCTATTATAGAGCCAAAGGTAACATTTCAACGAAATACTCCCAGAAACAAAGATGCTCAGCAAAAGCCTAAAGGAAATACACCTTCTTCAAAGAATAAAAAACCAATTTATAAGAAAAAAGGGAAGTAAACTACTATAAAAAAGGTAAAAAGTTATTTGCTGTAAAATTCTTTTACAATTGCAACAAAGCGGTATACATCTTCAAACGTATTATATAAAGGTACTGGAGCTACACGAATTACATCGGGTTCGCGCCAGTCTGCTACTATGCCTTTTTCTTTTAAAAATTTGAAAAGTGGTTTGGCTTCTTTTTTTGCAATTAACGATAATTGACAACCTCTATCCAAAGGATTTGAAGGGGTGATGATTTGAATTTCTGTAATATCTTGTAGCAAAAACTCTAAAAATCCTGTCAATTTTTCACTTTTAGCTCTTAAATTTTGTATGCCCGCTTTGTCAAAAAGCTCAATACTCGCCAAATGCGCCGCCATAGGTAAAATTTGTGCATTGCTCATTTGCCAGCCCGCAGCGCCTTCTTGCGGTACAAACTCTCGTAGCATAAGAAAACGTGTTTTTTCATCATTTCCCCACCATCCCGCAAATCGAGGCAATTCGGGACTATTGGCATATTTTTCGTGTACAAATACGCCTGATACGCCTCCAGGACCCGAATTAAGATATTTGTAACTACACCAGCATGCAAAATCCACCTCCCATTCGTGCAGCTTCAATACAATATTTCCAGCGGCATGTGCTAAGTCGTAGCCCGCCAAAGCGCCTACTTCGTGCGCTTTTTGTGTGATTTTTTTTAAATCAAAAAATTGTCCTGTATAGTAATTGACGCCACCGAGCATGACTAGTGCTAGGCTGTCTTTATGTTTTTCTATTTCGGCTAATATCGCATCGGTCTCAATTTTATATTCACCCGATTTTGGCTCTAATAAAATAATTTCATCATTTGGATTCAATCCATGAAAACGAATTTGCTGTTGCATCGCATAATGGTCGCTAGGAAAAGCCGCTGCTTCCATCATGATTTTTGTTCTTTTTCCCTGCGGGCGATAAAATGAAACCATCAATAAATTTAAATTTACCGAAAGGGTGTTCATTGCTACTACTTCAATGGGTTTTGCCCCAACGATTGTAGCCATTTTTTCGGTAAGGAAATGGTGGTATCCAAACCAATTCCTTTTTGCTTCAAAATGACCTTCAACGCCATATTTAGCCCAATCTTCCAATTCTTCTAGGATGTATTCTTTTGTCTTTTTGGGTTGTAACCCTAGTGAATTTCCTGTGAAATAGATACAGTCTGAGCCATTATGCTGAGGAATATGAAATTCGGAGCGAAAAGAGGCTAAAGAATCTTGTGCATCCAACGATTGCGCATAAGCTAACGTATTCTGAAATGTCATGAATATTAAAATTATATATGACAAAAGTAATCAAATTTTTTCTTCGTATAATTAAAAAAGAGCAAGTTAAAAACTTGGAAAATTATTTGTTGCTAATTTCTAATGAATATTATAGATGAAAAGTAATAAAAACGTGTTATTTTTGTTTCTTTTTTTATAGTATATAGTAGTTGTGGGCTATACTTTTTATAATCAAAGTTGAAATTATGAAGGTTTTAAATATTATGTTCATCTTTTTATTTTTCATGACTTATTCGTGCAAAGTGAAAGAATATGAAGCGGGAAATAAAGCAGTGATAGATGTATTGAAAGTAGATAAAACAGACTATAATGTAGATAAAGAAATCCTGAATTTAAAGTATGAATTTAAGCAAGCTTATAGTCTAGAATTGGAGTATTTTGCTTCCGTGGCATTGGTTACATTTTATGATAATGCATTAGAAAAAATTAAAAAAGAAGGAATAAAATATATCAATGTTACAATAAAACACCCTACAGATGAAAAAACCTTTCAGTATGCCGTATCACAAATTCCTTATTACAAATCTGCTATCAATACTTCGGCACTTTTTATCGATAATTTTTTGAAATCGAATATGGAAGCCAATCTTGGTTATGTAAATACGCAATTATTACAAAAAGAAAAATTGCTAGAACTCAATCAAATAGCCACTACCATTTCGGCTACAAATAAGATAGAGGATTATTCTTTTGATGGCTTTAAATTGGATCCTGAAAAAAATATAATGCAAGTCAAAGCAATACTGAATGCAGATAAAGAAATATTTAAAATGACGATTCAAATCGAACTTGCAACATCAAGAATTACATATTTTGGAATTAATGATGGCTTGTAATTATTTCGATATTAAATTTCTTTTTTAGATATAATTTTTCGTATAACATAGCTGGCCATAGTGAGTCCAAACATTGCAGGCATATAAGAAATAGTGCCATAAAATGATTTTTTAAACATGGTGTCGGGGCTAAGGGCCATTTTAGATTTGTCTACAACTTCGTCTGAATAAACTACCTTGATGCCGTAGTTGTATTTCATACTTCTAAGTCTTTTTCTTATATCTCTTGAAAAAAAACAATCTCGAGTTTCGTTTATATCTACAATTTTTATTTTCAATGGATCCGTTTTCCCGCCTGCACCCATGCTTGAAATGAATTTAACTTTGTTTCGTTTGCAGTAGGTGATAATCATAATTTTAGGCGTAATAGAGTCAATACAATCCATTAAATAAGTCAAATCAGATGGAATAACCGTTTCAATATCTTCGGGCATCAAAAATTTGTTGATGATATTGAGTTTTATATTAGGATTAATATCTTTGATGCGTTCTGCCATAATTTCTACTTTGGAACGATCTATTTGGCTGTATAATGCGGGTAATTGTCTATTAATATTCGACTCTTGAACTACATCACCATCTACAATTGTCATGGTTCCTACTCCTGCACGTGCTATTGCTTCAGCTGCATAGCTTCCTACTCCGCCCAATCCTATAACCATTATGTGTGCTTGATTTAACTTTTCTATACCATCTTTGCCCACTAGTAATTCGCTTCTACTCAAAAAATTCATACTTTTAATAATTTTACAACATTATTGAAAACAATTTTATAAATTTGTAATCTTAAAATTATTGTCATGCATTGCAAAATTATAATTCTTTTCTTTAATCTTCTTTTTGTTTTTAATTTAGTTGCTCAAGATGATATCAAAGAAGAACCAAAATTGAAGGTAGAAGATTGGAATGCAGAGACGGTTCAAAATAATGAATCCAAAGTGGTGTCGGTATCTGAATTTAGAAAAAATTTGAGACTAGGAGGTGAATTTGGTTTGAGCTCAGTGGCTTTTGATGCTAATGTTACTGGACTTTATTTCAGTTTAAAGCCACAAGTAACATATGTCTTGTCTGATAATTTTGAAGGTGGACTTTTAACAGGATATTCTTATTATGGTACTTTTGGCGATTATTCATATCAATTTTTTGAAATGGGACCGATTATGCGTATCTATCCATTTGAGCCCTTGTTCTTGCAGGTGGAAGGTAATGCTACCTATGGAACCTATTCTGTTCCAGGAATTTCCGGCGATAAGTTCTTTTTCAATGCATATATTGGAGGAGG
>Ga0078894_10004177_pt1 | contig 11012 bp, 12 predicted proteins | sample LauGreSu1BDMLBSD_2_FD_67506 | JGI IMG/M metagenome (GOLD analysis project Ga0078894, IMG submission 67506) | Freshwater lake microbial communities from Lake Michigan, USA - Su13.BD.MLB.SD (version 4) (version 4) | ecosystem: Environmental > Aquatic > Freshwater > Lake | place: Lake Michigan... | reverse complement strand
ATTCAAAGACCGCGACCTTGAAACACCGCTCCCTAGTTATCCAATACTCCGCCTAATGGAAATCGGGCTGGCAGTGCACGGAATTATCTACGACCTCGCACGAGGGTTTCAGTACAACGATATTTCCGAAGGCAAGGACGTGACTGACGTTGAGACACTAAGCCTCTTGACCGACCCTCTCAGGGTTCCGCGTGAATACATGCCGTGGCTTGCGCAATTCACTGGAACAAAACTACTTAACCCTGTTTCTGGTGCTACACCTTGGGCGAACCTCCCCGAAACATGGCAAGGTATTGACGAAATTGACACAACAGTAGACGTCAACGACTCTGTTGCGTGGGGAGCACTACAAGGTTTTGCCCCAGAAATTGCTGGATTGGATGAATTCTTCCAGTGGCAGATTGAAACTGGTTATTACGGTTATGCCGCAGGTTCCATGGCGGCTATCCGTGAAGCAACGAAACGTGTTCTTACTGGCACGAAAACGTGCACCATCACTAAGCGATACACGGGTTCTCCGTGGAAGATAAAAATCCAGACAAAACTGGGCGAAACACCAGATGCCTCATCCATAGGGCAATCTATTGGTGAAATGCTTGAATTAATGGAGCCAGCGCGACCATTAGGGGTCTCTCTTACTCACGAAATTATTGCATAGTTGTATACTTAACAAGCCGCCGTAGGAGATTTGCATGACAGCCTCACAGACAACCCGTTTTGAACTCTGGACGTGGGAAAGCAGTAACGACGAGTTCACTCGCGTTCAGATGACTGACTCGCACGAACAGTTGGAAGAATTTTCTACAAAATTCATGACGGGTGCTGGTTCCCCAACGGTGACAACAGATGCCACGACAAAAGCATTTTATTGGGACACGACAAATGGAACTCTTTTCTTTAGAGGAACTGACATTGGGGGAGTAAGTCATTCATGGACACAGATTTCTCATGCATTTGACACCCCCACACAAATAACCAATACGACAGCCTCCGCTGGTACTGGGTCGTCTCTTGCTCGCGCGAATCACGTTCACAGCGTAAGTACGGCAACCGCAATTGATATCGCTTCATCCAGTGGTGCTGGTTCTGGAACTGCGCTCGCTCTTGCGAACCACGCGCACGCTATCCCTACTGGTCATATCACCAACGCGATGATTTCCAACACGGCGGCGATTTCGTCAACCAAGATTTCTGGGTCGGTTGCAGCAGCGGATAAATGGAATACTGCACGGACAATCACGCTTGTTGGTGATGTAACTGGTTCGGTGTCTATTGATGGAAATTCAAACGTTGAATTAACAGCGACAGTGGTTAATGAAAGCCATGAGCATGCCACACAGTATCAGCCCCTTGATTCTGACCTTACAGCGCTTGCAGGGCTCGCTACGACTGGATTTGTTGTCAGAACTGCATCTGGAACAGCGACTACACGCAGTATTAGCGTGTCTGGTTCTGGAATAACTATCTCAAATGGCAATGGTGTAAGCGGTGACACGACAATAACTCTTGCATCAGCCTCGGCAAACACCCCATCACATCTCGTCTTGCGTGACGCGAGCGGAAACTTTTCGGCTGGAGCAATCACCGCTACGCTCTCTGGAAACGCGACGACCGCATCAGCATGGCAGACCGCAAGAACAATTACTGTATCTGGTGACGCTTCTGGAACCGTTTCAATTGATGGTTCCGACAATGCATCCCTGTCACTCACTGTCAGTAATGCTGCCCAAGCATCAAAGTGGACAACAGCCCGAACAATCACGCTGTCTGGAGATGCATCAGGTTCCGTCTCAATTGATGGTAGTAGCGCAACAAACACCCTTTCCGCAACGGTTGCTACAGCATCTGCGTTGCGTACTGCTCGCACTTTTACATTTACGGGTGACGTTGCGACGACCAATGCTGGCTCTACGGACGTTACGGGAACATTTGATGGCACTGGCTCACCATCGTTCAGTCTCCGAGTAAAAAACGACAGTCACACACACGACACCCGTTACTACACAGAAACTGAAATCCACGCCGCAAAGTTGTATCAATACGCCAACAACACAAGTGGCACGGGAACGGCACTCCCGTCAGAGGCTGGGCGTACCACCCCACGCATATTCGTTCAATCTACTGAACCAACGTATACCTCGCCTGCCGTAGCCGTAACTGGCGACATTTGGTTCCAAATCTGATGAATACGGGAAAAGTTCACATCTTCTCTGATGGATGCTGGCGGCAAGTCAGGGCTGCGTATTCGTGGCGCAACGGCTGGGTACAGGTACGCTCTCTCCAAGTTATGGCAGATACTGGGTGGGTGCGTATCTCATTCGCTGATGGCTCAGAAACACTAGACACTATGGATAATTGGGACGAACTATTAGCGTTGGCGGCTTGAGATGTCTGCCGACCAGAAGATTGACCTCCAACTTGATGTCGCCCTAGTTACACGGCTCTTACTAGCAGTATTTGGATTCACGACCTTTGCTAGTGCCGAGATGATTGTTCCTGGGTTTATTGCACTCGCTGCCGTCGGTGTTGTTCTTTTTCACATGCTTGTAGGCAAATATGTGGTGCATCGCCATATCTACATAGCCGCAATGTCAACTTGGGGTAGCGCGATTATCGCGTGTGTAACTTATGACGCAGGGTTGACGTGCGTATCACTGTTTTTGTGTTTATATATATATGAACTATTTGTGTTTAAAAAGTGGGGCTTAATTCATGCCTGACATGACCAATCTCATTGTTGTCATAGGCTCTGTTGCTACTGCCGTAATTTCGGCAGTTGTTGTCATGCGTGGACAACGAGTGTCTGCGAGCGTTGACATGAAGGGCGTTGAGAATGAACAAGTCAAGACAATTTTTGATGGATACGGCAGCATTGTTGACGACCTGCGTGGTGAAGTTATACGCCTCAAGGAAGTGATTGAGGGGCTACAATTAGAACAAGACGAATGCCTAAAGAAAAATGATGCTCTTTTGGCAGAAGTTGAGTTGTTGAAGCAACGCATACATCACTTGGAGGTCAACAATGGACGAACCACTGAGTGAGGATGAGATTCTCCAAAATTTCACGGAGATGGTCAAGGGCTCTTTGCCCGACAAGGTTGTTACAAATTTCATCATTATTGCCGAAGTGGTCGGCGGTTCTGAAAACGATTTGAGTATTGCAACCTCGGATGGCATGACGCCTTGGCTTGCTACGGGGATGTTGCAGGCTGGCATGGACATGCTTGCTATGGGTTACCCAATAAGTTCTGATGATGATGAAGAAGATAGTTAACAGTTATTACAATTTACTCTTAGCGACTTACCATCGCACAGGGGTGTTTTTGGTCTAAAATCAAGAGTATCTACGTCTCGGAGAACCAATGATTGCTGGTATTTACAACATAACATGTGAGCAGGGTTCTACTTTTACGCGCACGTTTACTATCCAGAATCCTGATGGCACGATTTATCCGCTGTCCACATTCAAGGCGCGGATGCATATCCGCCGAGACGTTGACTCAACCACGGCGATGTTTAACGCCACAACGGAAAACGGTTGTATTGAGATTGAACCAAGCGTTGGTGAAATCATAGTTGACTTGACAGCACAACAAACCGCTACATTGACACGAAACGGCGTTTATGACCTTGAGATTTATACCGACGATGGTCTGGTCTACAAGGTTGTCAAGGGTTTGTTTAGGGTTGAAAAAGAGGTGACGCGATGAGTGGCGAAAACATTGTCGTCGTAGAAGAACTACGAAACACCGTAACTGTTGACGAGGAAGCACCCAATCAGGTGACAGTGAGTATCAACGGAAGCCCCCTGCGCGCCACTTCAACGACCCTTCTTCATGGAGTAGGCGCCCCATGGACAATTGAGATTGAAGTGGTGGCATAGTGCCTGCTTTTATTGCATCAGATTACGGCTCAATTGGCGACTACTACATTGACGTTGAAACTGGAGACTTTTACGGTCCGAAAACTGGAGAAGGTTGGCCTGATACACCGTTCTTTACGGCTGTCACAACGGTTACTCAGCAGAATGAACGCCATGTTTATACACAGGGTTCACCTTCTGCGACTTGGTCAATTACCCATCCATTAGGCGGGCGCCCTTCAGTTACAGTCGTTGATACTGCAGGAACCATGGTTATTGGTGAGGTAACATATAATAGCAACACACAGGTCACTGTGAATTTTACTTCAGCATTCTCTGGGTTCGCATACCTCACATAGTCAAAGGTCGGTTTAATGGCTACCAAATTTGTAACAAATCTTGACCTCGTTCAGAACCAGATTCTCAACGGACGGTTTGAGAGCGTTGCCAGCGACCCCGCAGTGGACAACTTTGAGGGTCGCCTCATCTACAACACCACCGAAGACACCATCAAGGTTTACTCGGGTTCAGCATGGCGCAAAATGCTTCACGGCATTTCCTCTACTGGTTCTGCCTCTGAAGCCATCACCATCAGCGAATCCAATGGTGCCGTAACAATCACTCCAAACCTCGCAACGTCATCTGATGACGGCGTAATGTCGGCTGCGGATAAATTAAAACTAGATGACGCTACCGCTGATGCAACCGCCTCAAAACTAGTAATCCGCGATTCGTCAGGTAACGCAAAGGTTGCAACTCCGACCGATGCAGCACATATTGCCACGAAGGGCTATGTTGATGCTGCACGTCAAGGTCTTGACGTTAAGCAATCAGCACGAGTCGCAACTACCGCTCCAATCAACCTCGCCACAGACCTTCAGGCTGGCGACACCATTGACGGCATCACGCTTGTTGCTGGCGACCGCGTCCTTGTAAAGAATCAGAGCACAGCCTCCGAAAACGGTATCTATGTTGCGGTTGCTTCTGGTGCAGCAAGCCGTTCTTCTGACGCAAACGGAACTCCCGACACTGGTGAAATTACTTCAGGAACATTCGTGTTCGTTGAGACAGGAACTGTCAACTTTGACTCAGGTTTCGTCGTCACAACAGATGGAACTATCACTGTTGGTACTACGGGAATCACGTGGACACAGTTCTCTGGTGCTGGCTCGTTTGAGGCTGGCGACGGTCTTTCAAAGTCTGGAACACAAGTCAATGTCAACGTAACCGCAGACAGAACAGCAATTACTGCTGACGCAATTGACATTGCTTCTACGTATGTCGGTCAAAGTAGCATCACGACACTTGGCACCATCTCAACTGGTACGTGGCAAGCAACAGATGTTGGTATCGCATACGGTGGTACTAACGCCTCAACTGAGTCCGCTGCTCGGCAAAACCTTGCTGCTGGTGGAACCCAAGGAAGCGGCGTCTCCACCCCCACCCTTGCTCGGGTTATCAACAAAACAATTGGCAACAACTCCGCTACGTCATTCACTATTGAGCATGGGTTTGCCACACGAGACGTAATCGTCCAAGTTTACGACGCAGCAACGTACGACACAGTAATCTGCGACGTTGTCCGCACTGACACAAACACCGTTACGTGCGCATTCTCTGTTGCCCCAGCGTCTAATGCTTACAAAGTTGTAATCACTGGTTAGGAGTAATCATGAAACTGACAGCCCAAAATAAAGCAATGCTTGCATCGTATGCTCGTACAGCAATTTCTGCTGGTATCGCTGTTTACCTTGCTGGCAACCACGACGTTAAAGCCATTGGTGCTGCTGCGTTTGCCGCTATCTCTGGTCCTTTGATGCGTTGGCTAAATCCATCAGACCCAGCATTTGGGCGCGGAGCAAAGTAATTTTTCTTAGACCCCGAGGGGTCGCCGACATAGGAAGCGATTGAGGTCGTGACACGATTTTTGGGTACACCCCTCAGAGGGGAAGATTTTAGTTCTTCTAGTTCCGAGGCATTCTCGGCAAAAGTCGCGTCCGATACTCAGGCTCGTATTCGCATTGATGCGGGTGGGCGAATCACATGGGGTAGTGGTTCTGCTGCTGGCGATGTTTACGTCTATCGCTTTGCTGACAATGTTATTAAATTTGTTGGCAATGTTGCTGTTGACGCACTATTCGTTGACGGCATAGAAATTGATACTACTGGAGCCACTCTTAACCAAGTGCTCAAATATGATGGTACAAAGTTTGCTCCTGGTACCAACGTAGCAACGGTTGAAGATATTGATGACATTGGCGATGTTGTATTAACAACACCTGCCGTCGGTGAAGTTTTACGTTTTGACGGTGGGAACTGGGTCAATGACGTCATTCCTGAGATTAACGCGCTTGACGACATTGCGGGAGTTGTAATTACGAGCCCGTCTGCATACCAGACGCTTTCATATGATGGGACAAACTGGATTAACTCGGATTCATCCGTAGCAACTCTTGTTACTAACGCTGAAGCAACATCTTTGGCGAAGGGTGAAGTTGTTTACCTTTATGGCGCTCAGGGCGATAGGGCGACAGTTAAGCGTGCCTCTAACTCATCCGACGCGACATCATCTAAGACTGTTGGTATTGTCGCCCAAATAATTGCGCCTAATGGGGTGGGTGCTGTTGTAACGCAAGGCTATGTCACCGGGATTAATACGTCGGCTTACACCCCCGGCGATATTCTGTGGCTTTCGTCAACTGCAGGACAATACACCACGACAAAACCGAGCGCCCCAAACCACCTTGTATTCATCGGTGTCGTAGCACGAGCAAATGCTGGCAACGGAATTATTTATGTCAAAACCCAGAATGGTTACGAACTAGACGAACTTCACGATGTCTCCATAGCAAGCAGAGTGTCTGGAGATTTTCTAAAATATGACGGTTCGGTATGGGTCAATGACCAAATCAACCTTGGCACCGACACGGTTGGCAACTATGTTTCAGGCGTCACCGCAGGTACTGGTGTAACCGTAACTCACACCCCATCAGAGGGGTCTAGCCCAACGATTGCAATTGGACAGGCAGTTGCGACTACAGACTCACCTACATTTGCTGGCGCAACATTGGATGGCGTCCAAATTGGTGTAACTGCCGCAAATGAGATTGATACTGCCTCTGGAAACCTGACCATTGACTCTGCTGGTGGAACGGTCACAATTGACGACAACCTAACTGTCGCAGGTAACCTCACAGTTAATGGAACAACAGTTACAGTCAATTCCACTGTTACTACAATTGATGACCCTGTAATTACTCTTGGTGGCGACACCGCTCCAAGTTCAGACGACAATAAAGACCGTGGCGTTGAATTTAGATATCACAACGGTGCAGCACCCAAAATAGGTTTCTTCGGCTACGACGACTCCACTGGTCGTTTCGTAATGATTCCAGATGCCACTAATACGAGTGAAGTTTTTTCTGGGACTGTTGGAGATATTCAGGCAAGCACATTCTTTGGTGCACTCTCGGGCAATGCTTCTACCGCTACGTCATTGCAAACATCTCGTACTATTGAACTTACTGGCGATGTAACTGGTTCCGCATCATTTGATGGGACTGCAAACGCTTCAATAACTGCGACTATCGCCGCTAACTCTGTTGCACTTGGAACTGATACCACTGGCAACTATATGGTTAACGTGTCGGCTGGGACTGGAATAAGTGTCAGCCACACACAGGCAGAAGGTTCTACTGCAACAGTTTCTTTGGACGCAGGGTTAGACACTTTAACTGATGTAACTATTACTTCTGCAACTACAAATGATTTCTTGAAATATAATGGTAGTGCTTGGGTTAATGAGCCAGTTGATTTGGGTGCTGACACCACTGGTAGTTATGTTCAATCACTGGTTGCTGGTACTGGCGTAACTATTACAAACAACAGTGGCGAGGGCACAACTCCGACTGTTGCTATTGGTCAGGCAGTCAGCACGACGAGCAATGTGACCTTCAATGACGTAACCGTTGCAGGCAACCTGAACGTCACTGGTAGTACTTTCGGTAGCGCAACACTCAACGTTGATAACTTCAAAATTACGCTCAACGCAAGTGTCACGGGAGCCCCTACTCTCAACGGTGAAATTGAAGTAAACCGTGGCACCTCACCTGATGTGCGTGTCCGTTGGAATGAGTCTCTAGACCTCTGGGAATACACCAACGACGGAACTAACTATTCACGTATTGGTTCCGCCTTAATGACCGTATCTGACACCCCGCCATCAAGCCCATACACAGGCGACCTGTGGTTTGAGTCAGATAGCGGCATTACATTTGTTCGCTACGATAGCCATTGGATTGAAATTGGGGCATCTGGTATTGGTGCAGTTACCTCAGATACTGCCCCATCCAGCCCTGCAAACGGTCAGATTTGGTTTGAGTCCGACACTAGCCAACTCAAGATTTATTATGGCGGTTCTTGGATTCAGGTCGGCGGTTCTGATGCAGTCAATGTCATTAATGCAATTAACGCAAAGGGCGACCTTATTGTCGGCACCGCTAATGATACGGTCACTCGCCTTGGCGCAGGGACAAACGGTGATGTCCTGACTGCTAATTCTTCTACTACATCTGGTTTAGAGTGGGTTTCGCGCGCAGCAATCGCCGACGACTTTGCCGTGGCGAGTATAATGGGCGCATACTGAGATGATTGAGGTCAATCAAAATGGCTAATACAGCAAAAGTTCTTTTTAGAGGAGCGGCTACAACTAATACAAATACTGTTTTGTATACAGCACCTTCCTCAACGTCTACAGTTGTAACGAATATTGTTGTTACAAATAATTCGTCTAGCCCAGCAACGTTTACCATTTCCCTAGATGGCGTGGTGCTCGCTCCAACTGTTGCAATCAGCGGTTACTCAATGACATCTCTTGACATCCGACAAGTACTTGCCACAACAGACACGCTCACTGGTGGGGCATCTACTACGTCGGTTAACTTTCACATTAGCGGAATGGAAATTGCGTAATGGGTATTCAACAGTTCCCTATTGGTGACACAACGATTGAAGCAAACGAACTTCTTTACGACCCAGTAAACAAGTTACGTGTTTCAACACCACAGTCGCTCATTGACACCGACTTTGAGTACGGTACACAGATTTCAAAGTGGGAAAACTTGACTCTCACAGACAACCGACCTTTCGTTTACAATGCGCAAACACCATTAACTGGAATTACCGCAGTTTCACTTCCAAACCTGTCACGTACAGTCACTGTGAGCACTACGACTCCGCCAGCAGTTGGTACGCCAATCACAGTTACTGACACTCATCTCCCTATCGCGAACGGCAACTTCATTGTTGAAGCAGTAAGCGCTGGAGTGTCATTTTCCTATACTGCTCGTGCGGAAAACACCACGACTGTTACATCGCTTTTTGATTCCAACAAAACACAGTTTTTCCAAGGGGCTTTTTATACTGGTGCAGCAATTGGTGCCGCGCCAACAGTTTCCTACTCTGGAACAAAAGTCACTGTTACAACAACCGCCCCACACGGTCTATCAATCGGAAACGAAATTGCCATAACTGGCATAACAACAAGCGGTGCGAACCCACCAAACGGTGCTCATTTTGTCGCTGGCATAATCAGCGCAACGCAATTCTTTTACTACACATTCACTGCCCCAACAGGGACGCTGACAACAACAAGTGCCGTGGTTTATGCTCGCCCACAGGGGCAGTTCCTCCATCGCCCATTTGACGGTGGCGTTATCTTCTCAAGTAACTCCACATCCAACTATCAGTCAGCAATTCGTCAGACACGTCGTTACTTCCGATACCAGTCTGGTAAAGGAATCCAGATGAGTTCAGGAACACTCATCAAACCATCTCTGCAACTTGAGTCCTTAACATCAGTTGGCACGCTTGTGACTGTGCAAACGAAAGAAAAACACAACCTTCAGCCTGGTTCAACAATTGATGTGTTTGGTGCAAACGAAAGCGCATATAACGGTGTATTCACTATCTACACGGTTACTGGCTACAACACGTTTACATATCAAGCACTTAGCACACCATCTTCGTCAACTGCTTCTGGTCTCTATTACGCCAACATTAGTCAATGGTATGGATGCTCTAACCGTATCGGGATTTTTGACCAGCAGAACGGAATGTTCTTTGAACATGACGGTCAGGAACTTACTGCAGTAATTCGCGCTTCTACGTATCAAATTTCAGGACGCATAAGCGTTACGAACGGCTCACCAAGTATCACTCAAACAGATGCTTCGTTCCCAACTCGTTTCTCCAAGCAACTTGATATTGACGACTACATCGTCATCCGTGGACAGTCATACCGCATCATTGACATTGCTAGTGATACCTCCATGACAGTTAGCCCTGCCTACCGTGGTGCTACAGCAACCATGGTTATTGCCTCCAAGACGGTTGACAGACACTACCTTCAGTCTGAGTGGAATATTGACAAAATGGACGGCACTGGTCCGTCTGGCTACAACGCCGACTTCACCAAGATGCAAATGTTTTTCATTGACTACTCATGGTATGGCGCTGGTTCTGTACGTTTTGGATTGCGTGGTACGGACGGAGAAATTAAGTACTGCCACAAAGTAGTTAACAACAACGTTAACTCTGAGGCGTATATGCGGTCGGGCAACTTGCCTGCACGCTATGAGTCTTCAACGGAGCCCCCGTACACAAAATTGTCATCATCTTTAACAAACGTTGCAACAAGTATGTCGGTCGTTTCAACTTACGGTTTCCCGCCAACAGGAACGCTACTGGTGGCAAACAACCTGTATGGGTACGAATATATTAACTACACGGGGAAAACGTCTACATCATTCACTGGTTTGACGCGAGCACAAACTGGCGTTGCATCACTGGCAACAACCGTTGCTTCTGGACAGAACGTTTTGACAGTTTCTAGTACTGCAGGTTTGCAGGTTGGGCAGCGCGTATATGGTATCGCCAGTCCTGACGTTCCAGAAAACACTTTTATTTCTTCAATTAATTCGGGTACACAAATCTCTTTAAGTCAAGCAGTTACTGCAACTAACCCAACATTATTGTTTGCACCGATGAATGATGGAACAGCAAAGTCGTATACATATTCTTCAACTAACCCAGTTGCCGTAGAACTAGCGTGGCCGACCTATGCGCCTACTATTTCCCACTGGGGCACATC
>Ga0078894_10004173_pt1 | contig 11016 bp, 13 predicted proteins | sample LauGreSu1BDMLBSD_2_FD_67506 | JGI IMG/M metagenome (GOLD analysis project Ga0078894, IMG submission 67506) | Freshwater lake microbial communities from Lake Michigan, USA - Su13.BD.MLB.SD (version 4) (version 4) | ecosystem: Environmental > Aquatic > Freshwater > Lake | place: Lake Michigan... | reverse complement strand
ATAAGCTTGCTCTCGCCTTCCAACCCCTTGGAGAGTCCGTAAAGACCATTGAATTTGCTGACATTCTTCGGGGGATCACGGGCAACGGAGAGCCGCTCGTTGGTGCTGACTTGACTATCGAAGTAAAGCAAACTGGCATTGGTCTAAACGACAGACGCAAGACCAAAACGTTCTCATTCCCTCTTTCATCCATTTTGACGGCTGACCCTGCAGATAAGATAGCAGAGGAGATCAAGGTTAAGTACCAGCTAGCTTCAGGCTCTCAGAACTCAAGTGACAAGATGAAAATCCTGGCCAAGGTCCTATGGCTCAGATTTATCAACTCAGGCGTGACCCCAGAAGAGTAGTTGACTTTCGTTGCAAGGGCACTCTCGATCACTTGTAAGAGCATGAGTCGCTAACTGTTGTTTAGGCATGGAGAAAGGCTCTCACTCCAATCCCTGGTTCCAGGACCAAGTCTTCAAGTAGTGCATCGATGTCATATAATTGACCAAGGACAAGACTCTCATACTGGAGCTTACTCAGTTAATTGCAGTCGTCCAGAGGATGATAGCTAGTCGTGGAGCAGAAGGCCAACTCTCGTTTTCCCTTTTAACGATTCCACCTTCGCAGAGCAGTGATGCAGAGCCAGGTGAGTCCTTTGCTGTCAAGGTCCTTAGGGATATCACTTCTGAATCTCAACCTACGACTTTGCCTCTACATATCGTTCGCAGTAGCCTCTTCCAAAGAGTCTTCATAGCAGTGCTTAAGTAGACACTACAGTTCTCCCACCGAGTCCCAGGAGCTCATCATGAGATTAGCCCTGTGGTAGAACAACTTCTTCAAATGATTTGGCCTGAGACTGATTCTATCCTTGCACGAGAAGGCGTTTACAAGTTCAATCTTAAGGTCATTAACGAAGCGCTTGAAATAATCAAGATCGTGATAAGGCCTAGACATGAGGAAGGCCATGGCTTTATTGCTCGACTTGAACAGCGACTAGCCTTTGAAGTAGCAAATTTAGAGAGCACATTGACGACTTCTGTTGACTTCGAAGACTACTCAGTGGTTCAGGATCCTTAGGATAGGGCCCAAATCATAAAGTAAATGCTTGCCGTCCTCTTTGAGGCTATCTAGCGAGACAGTAAGTCCCTTTTCCTTTAAAGATTACAGGAGAAAATGTTGGCATCGGACGAAAGATCATCGAGTCCTAGATCATGACCCAGTTGATCAAGGTCGCTGAGTATAACAACAAAGAGAAAGGACAACTTGTTGACTCTTTCATCTCTAATTGTAAGATGACTTGCATCTCATTTAATACAGACTTCGCCCTCATCGGTCAGATCTGCAGCAACTTTATTGCTTAGACACCACAGCTTATCCGCAACGGGGTGCTGCCAACATTTTATTAGACTGTGAGTCAGCGATTGCCTGAGGGATAGGATGCCTTCAGTCAGTTCCTATTCGCCATCAATCATACCACTCTGCAGGAGGAAGGCCGCAAATTAGCTGAAGAGCTCAATGTGTTCGAGAACGTCTTAAATCAAATCCTTGACTCTGGCAAGTATCCTGATAACACTCTGGCCTTCATGGGAGGAAGCATTCGCACAATTCTCTTCAATCTCTTCGAAAGAGTACCGCTCTTTAAAGAATAGGGCAAGAAGTTCCTCAAAGTGATCCTTAAGAAAGCTATAGACATTACTGGCCCCAAGTCAGCTAAATACTTTGCAATCTATGAAAGAACAGACATCGACCTTGCCCAAAAGAGAGAACTCCTTTCTTCTTCTAAGTTCAATGAGAGCCGCTCTGTAAAGTAGATCAAAAGTCTGTTCTCTATGATCTTAATTTTCGCCGGGAACGACGATAGACTCGAGAGACATGAGCGGAATGCCAATGCGCGGGTAGTTGGAGAAATATTCGACGAGGAGGCAATGACTGGGTTACTAGACTTGTTTTAGTTCGTGTCTGAATGCCCATTCCACGCTCACTAATTTAGCTAGAACCTTGCTAAGGGTCTTCGAGTGCTCATTGAGACCGGAGGTTTTAATGCCAACGTTAAAATGTTCATCGTACGACTTGAAGAGGCTCATGCTAGCTTCCTTGAAAGCCTCTAAGGCAAGCAGATTGAGGACTTAGACATGATCGAATTTGACGATCACTCCATATAAGATGTGGAATATTCCTCTCTGATAGATTCGCCAAAAGAGCAGAAGAAGAGAGTTGGCCCTCATGTCATGAGAAAACTCATTTCGCTCGCCATTTTCTGCAAGACGATGACACAGTTCCACACCTAGACTCTCTTCGAGGTTTGCCTTAACCCCGCTGTTGTTAGGATAGCTCCAACCTTCTTCCATATCCAGCGCATTCTTTCAAAGATGAGAGGCGCTCATCTGTTCAGCAAGATGCTAGTAGACGATCCTGAGACCAGGATCATCTACCAAACCACTTAGAAGGAGTTTAACGGACTTCCGGCAGAGGAGCAGACCAAGCTTAGGCGCGTCATTAAAGATAGTCAATACTTTGGCAACGAAGGGCTGATCAAGGAGCTCCTACCTCTTGGCAAACAGTGGTAAATTCCGATTAAAGGAATCGAGGAGTTCCTTCTCAAGTTCACAGACTTCTCTTTCTACACGATCAGAAACCAACCAGGAGGGCATCAAAAGTAACAGCAGGAGAAGAACCAGCTTCAACTAGGTAGAATGGCTACTTGGCTAACTTCTAAGCTCACAAGGTCTTAACTGGACTCAAAGATTAAGTTCGATACCAATGCTACTATTTACAACTCTATTCTTTAGACAGCTCTCATCCTAGATGAGCTCTCTCGGTACTCTAGTCGGGGCTGGACTAGTGGAACAGCTTTCTTTCAGTTCTATCAACTGGGAGGAGTTCACGACATCATTCAGGCACTCCATTGGTTTGGAAAGCATCAGATTGACATTGAGAGGGATAATAATCTACAGCTGAATGCCATTCTCTATGAAAGATGCTGCAATGATATATCCTCTTTCATAACTAGGTACATTTTGCAAGACGAGAAGTCGATGCAAGACCGCGATCAGCGACACTAAGAAGTCTACATGTAGTCTATTTTGACTTTAAAGATGGATCCATTCTTCGAAAACGTGAAAGATTTCTTCCAAAACGTCGTCTACAACTTGCTCTATGAGGTCTTCAAATCTGAGGGAGCTCAAAACCCCCTGAAGCACTTCGTAGCAGAAAAGCTTAACTCAAGCTTCATCGATCTTATAATTTTGCTCTTCAACTCAACCTCAAAGAACTTTAAGAACTGCTTCTTCCTCAAGATAGCTGCACCCGGCGGACCTCACTATGAAATGAGAGAAGGCAGAGGTAGAGGTAGATAACAGCCTCCAAATCCAGCAAACGTGTAGACTCTTGAAGACATGGGGTTCATCATTATGGGCTTTTCGAGATAGAGAATAATCGAGGCCCTTTAGTAATCAAGAGACAATGTGAATTAGGCTGCAGACCTCCTTTTCTAATGGCAAGGACAAGGACTCTTCTAAGAGTAGAATCAAAACAACGTTTTCCAGTTCCCTCAAGAGGAGAAGAAACAGGAAACCGAATAAGCATAGTCCAAAATGCTTCCACGAAAGATTAACGAGCAGCAGTGGATGGATATTGTCAAGGACATCTCTCGCTCTGGATTCGATTGGATGATTGAACTGAATGATCACATTGATCCGTCGAAGGTGCAGTCCTATCTCATTGACAGTCTTAGAAGCTAGACATAACCTGACTAAATGGTCAAGATGTACGCTAAGATTGACGAAATCTTGAAGAATAGCCTCAATAACTTCGAAGCCAACCTTGAGACCGTTCTCAGGAAGAAGGAGGAAGTCTCAACGGAGACGGATTCCGTTGAGAAGACAATCTAGCTATTGCAAAGAGCTTCCACCTCAGTGAGAATCGTACAACGCATCATTATTCATCAAGAGAAGTATCTGGAAGAGGCACTTGTTAAAAGCAGCGTTGCCAAGCAAATACTGAAGCATCTTTCGACCCAAGTAGTAGCAGTTAAAGATCTAATCGATTCGAAGTCACAGGATCAAAAAGTAGTGGGTCTCTATAACAAGCTAATCTATGATGAAATGGTGCTACTCTTCTCCGCTGCTTAACTAGTTCACTTGATGTCATCACCATAGCATCAATCGACTGAGTTGCGCAAGAGCTTTCCCACAGTTGCCATTTATTCGCTCTGCATTTAGATAATTGAACTTGCAGGAAACGGGTTCTTAAAGTAAAATTTGGCCGCCACAAGCTTCGCACTTGCTCTAAGGCTTATTCTTGACCCATAGTCTTTCGTTCAGGAAGCCAAGCAGTCTGCAGTGAGCAAGTTGTTCACGCTCTTTGGTGAGATTTCAAGCAAGCAAAAGGGCATTAAGCTTGATCAGAAAATCATATCCTCAATCTCAATCCTGAACTTCGAGCATGACCCCTTCATATTGCAGCAGATCGAGAAGTTTACAACAAGAGTGCTTCTAATGAAATAAGAGTATGAAAGCTCTATTCCTGCTAATGCTGGAAAGCCTGACTAAGGAGCCGCGTGGTCCAATTTCAATTACAAGCAGTATATGTCTTACTTCAATTCCCTCTCCGCAAAGAACATCTCTGGGTTCTAGAAGGCAATATGTGACTCCTGCAAGATCAAGCAAGGAAAAAATGGAAAGTCAGATGCTTTCATCTTGCTTAAAGAACCAGTCTACTAAGATTTAAAGAAGCAAGTGAATAAGGAACGCCAGACCTTCAAGTTGCTCGTTAAGTCTGTTGACGTCTCAAATGAGAAGCAGTTTAAAGCAAGCAAGAAAGCCCTGTTGGCCTAGGTCCCAGAAGAATGCAAGGCAAGCATCGACATCTTCCTTTCATATGTGATGGGCTCAACAAACATCTTCACAGAAGAGCTTAACAAGTTCATTGAGTGCTAAGCGGTCGGGAATCAATACTTTGTCCCCAAAGACCACTATTATTCTTTCGAAAGCCATTACACTGTTCTTGACATGCTTGCGAAACTAACGCTAGCATATCCAAGCTATGCAGCTTTACTCCTTCCATCCAAATAAAACGTCAAACAGAAGAATTTCTTCTAGTGGTTCATTAAGGAGTACCTTATAGCTTAGATCCTGATTCGACAAGAGAAAAATGGCGAGGATCAAGACACCGAGGTCTCTTTCAATGTCATCCCTGATCTTAAGCTCGTCGATCAAAACGTGCGAACCTTCTTGAACACCCTTACTGGCTACAACTATTTGATGACTCTTAACGAGCAGCTAGTTAAGCACCAGCTCCGCTGCAAATTCCTCCTGCAAGCACTCTAAGTCCTGCACAAGGTTGTCAAAGACAAACAGACTTCGGACTCACCATTGAGATAAAAGGCTCTCATCCTTGCCTCTCTTTCAGTAGTAGAAGCCTTAATCAACAGTCAAAGCAACTAGGCTAAGCTTTCAACTGTGTCAAGTGACAACTTCACAAATAGTCTCCGAGTCTGCTTTGTTAGAGATGGCTCAAATAAGGACCTGAACCTACCTTATTCCCTCATAAGAATCCTAGACGAACTCATGACCGATGTAGTCGACGTCTCCAATAGCGCAAACGGCGACATCGTTTGCAAGTGTGTCAGCATTCTCAAGCTTGTAGGCGAGTTTGTCAACACTGAAAGGAAGAAGACAGAGTAAAAGCCATCTAAGAAGAGACAAGATGGAGCTTCTGAGTCCTAGGAAGAAGAAAAACGTCCTATTGATGTTCCAATGGAAGAGTAGCTGCCTCAAGCTAGATAACTTGACATTCAAGCTTAGGAGAGCTCATCTGAGTCTGAGGAAGACGAAGAAGTAGAATAACCTCAACCAGTGATGCACGAGGATGAAGATGATGAAGACTACGGCTAAGAAGACTAAGTTATGGAAGATGAAAATGAAGATGACATTGATGAAGATGAAGGCGATGAAGATGTGGATGTTCCTCTTCCCAACATTATGCACATTGAAGATGAATACGATGAAGAAGACATCGATGAAATCGATGAGGACGACGAAGTCGCTCAAATGATGCTCATGAGACATGACAGAAGAAACGGTGCCATGAACGACATCATCAACCCTCAAATAAGGCAGGGAGACGGCTTACAATAAATCCATTGGGGTCATCCTAGATTGGGAGACAGAAACCCCGCTAGACAAGTTGATTGGACCGACGAAGAGGCTTAAGTTCAGCGAATTTTAGCAAATCTCTAAGGACCTCAAGCTATCGTGCCAGAAGAAGACATCAGACGGTACAGGCCTTATCAACAGCCACCTCAGCCTAATGCATAGGCTGTGAGCATTGTAAAGCAGACTTTTGAAAGCTTTCACGTATTGTCTGAGAAGGAGCTCTACGATATTGTTATACAGCAGAAACCTCAATTCGAAGTCGCTTTGTAGCAGTCTTAATCAGATCCAAGGATTGATTAGATTCCCGAAAGAAACTATAGAGATCACTTTGGCCATCATATATTCGGTAGAAGGCCTTTAGATCCATTTGAGCGAATGAGGGAAATGATTGTCCATGATTTCAATGATGATCATCAGGCATTCAGAGAGTTTATGATAGACTAGGACCTAATTGGTGATCCTCACTTTGGATTAGGCGGCATCTTCGGCCAGAGACATCGAGATCTCGCAATGAGGAATTAAGGGAGTCAAGCAGTTGAGCAGTATGATAATGGGGATCTAAATAACTAACTAAGGCAAGCAATGCAACACCACGATTAGCGCCAGACTGAGTCACTAGCAAACAATATAATGAATGCTATTGAGGTCGAGATTGAAGACTTAGCTTAATCAAGCAAATCTCCCGTGCAAAGATAAGCCTCAGTTTAAGAACAAGCCTTGAACTAGGAACCTAGACAATTAATAGACGCTGATAACATGCTCAACAGCTTCTTGGAAGAGATGGCTTCAATGAATAACTAGGCTAGAGGACAACCAAATCAAAACATCTTCCAAATTCCTTAAGGCTTGCAAATCCCGCCCTTCTCTCCTTTACAATACCCTCGTCCACCGATTCCTCCTGAGATAGTTAATCTTCAACCAGCATAAGACGCAGCATAAGTTGATAACAACGAAGAATTTATGGAAACAAGAAGAAGACTCTAAGAATAGGCGGACAGGTTGAGTCAAGAAAGCAATCAAATGAGATAAGAGCTTCATAGAATTCTTTCATCTGCGTAGCAAGAAGACTCCAGTCTAATAGACCCCCCGAATCAATTAGTAGATCCCTCGCTTGCTAATCAGGTTCACTCAGAGTAGCCAGTTCTCGAACAACCAATTGCTGATCAACCAATAGTAGACATGCGCTCTTCAGAAGCGATATCAGAGGTCCCTGAACTTCCAAATGTGCGGCAAGAACAAGTCCAAAACATGATGGAGCAGCTAAATCTCCCAGAGGAAGAAACAAAGCAGGAAGCAGATAGTGGTTAGACTTTCGGCTACGACAATTAATTCCTTCTTGAAAATGGCATCGATCCAGCCATCCTTGCAGAGCTACCTGAAGAGCTCAGAGTTGAATTGCTTTCTACCATTGTTGTTCCTTAGCCCACTGGACAATAGCAGCCTCATTAAGAAGAAGAGAAAAAGCAAGAGTAGTAATAGCCAGCTAATTTACCGTCAGCAGCCGACCCAGGATAGCCAGCAAACCCTGTCCAGCCAGCTTAGGCGCAAAGACCTGAGTATTATGCCATCGCCCAAGAGCTAGGAATTGACATAGACTTCCTCGAGAATCTGCCTGAAGAAATGAGGCTTGAGTTGATTCAATAGCAATAATAGCAATAGTTACAGCAAGCAGTACCGCCCAGATAAGCAGAAGAAATGGACATGGCTTCCTTTTTGGCAACAGTCACAGATCCTTCCCTCAGAAGAGAGATCCTCATGGGACTTGATCAAGCTTCTCTTGCGAATCTTCCTCCTAGCTTGATTGCCGAGGCTAGATCAGTTAACGATGCAGGAAGACGCGCAAGAGAACTTGAAAGAAGAGAACTTGAAAGATAAGCTGAGAGGCAAAGGATGGTCCATGAATTAGGTATGCCAGGAGGACTAGGCAACTTTCATGATATGTTCGGAGCCCCAGGAAATCATCACCCTAGAATGTATGAGGAAATGAGATATGGCTAACAAATGCCTCGTAGAGAGAAAACTCTTGAGGATATCATCTCCTACAGACAAAACGAGCTTGCAAATGAAAACACTCGAGACGACATAGCATTAGCTATTAGCTCTTAGTTAGTCCCAAATGAGAAGATCATCGAAGCTCTACTTCTCATTTTACTTTCAAATGAGAAAGCCTAATGTGATCTTCTACCAGCTCTAATCGCAATGACTAAGATCTAAGCACCGAATGGAGTTCCTATTATGAGAAACAAGATAGTGAACGCTCTAACTTTCTTACTTAAGGCGATAGGTAGCAATGATATTGAGGCCTTGAAAGCTATACTCCCTACACAGGACCTTAAGCAAAAGCAAGCTGCTCTTATTCTAATTGGAACTCTCCGTCTTCTTTTAAAGTCAAACAAGGGTCTAATGAAGTTCATTCTAAGAGGTCTTGCTACAAAAGAAGACTCAGCAAAGAACTTTTAGACTTAAATCCTCAAGAAATAATTCAGAGCTCTTAATCTAAAGAGTGATTCACTGAGCTTAAGTGAAGATCAAGTAGACACCACCAAGCATAGAGCTTTTCAGGCACCATCAACTTTGGCGGAGATTTTCTCACTTATCAAGAGCGAGGGATTTAAAAAGGACAAAGCTCTTTTGAGAAATCTCTCTCTTCTTATCCAGCAAATTCTTAAGCAGTTCAGCATTGCTAAAGAAGAACTCGAGATTTCAAACTAGCAGATCTCGTCTGAAACTATATAATCTATTGCAGATGTTCTTTCGCTCGAAAGCATTGAGCAGAACCTATTGGAGGCTCTGGGTGACTTCTTCTATCAGCTGTCTTTGAAGAAGAAGGAAAACTTTGACTTGATTAGTGCCTACTGCAGCAGTAAGAGCTCATAAATGCTTGAGAATTTGAATGAAAAGCTTATGGAGATCATTCTAACATTCAAAAATCTCGCAAGTTTGACTCCAGCGAGACAGCTAAGCGCTGTTGAGGCGAGGTAGCTTAGCAGTAACTCAGGCCTTGAGGAAGAAAAACTTGATCTCGACATGGTTGACTCCTTATCTCTGAAACCTTCAAAGTCAAAACAAACCAAGATGCCAGCTGAAGAGGAAAGATAGCTGAAGCAATTGCTGAGATTCAACGAGGACTCTGACATCCTTTTCCGCATTTTCAAGATGATGAACCAGTTTTATGATAAGTTCTCTGACGAGAAAGGTGAAAAGCCGAATATAGACGAGTTTGTAAGGAGAACTTATGAAAGTGAGACTCTTTCAAACTTTACCAAGAACGTAAGCGATGTCATGAAAATAGTGTACCACGCCAACATAGACCTAGGAGAGTCAGTAAGCAACATTCTCTTCTGTGTGTACTCTTCCTTCTATCCTGAGCTGCTCGACTCATTTAAGAAAGAAGAGGAACAGGCTAAAAAGCAAGACAAAGGCGATGGAAAGTTCATGGTAAAGATGGCGCCATTAACAGAGTCTTCAGTGAAGAGTAAAGAAAAGTTCACACTCTTCAAAAATTCGGAGTATTTCAGTCCTCGCATCGAGTAACTCAACCTCTTCTGTCTCGCGAACAAGCGAGTCATTAACAAATTGATAAAGTCCAAGCCAGCTTTATTTGTAAACGAGCTTGAGGGACTGATCCGCCACATGCCTAATCTGCTCGATTTCGACAACAAACGCATATACTTTAGGAAAGAACTCTCTAAAATGAAAAGAGGCCAGTTCCAGGGACAAATAGACCTCTTCATTAGACGAGATAACATATTCAGGGATTCCTACGACTAGCTAAATAGACGTAGTGCAGACGAGCTTAAGGCTCGATTCCATATAAACTTCAACGGGGAACGAGGTCAAGACGCGGGTGGCCTTACCCGCGACTTTTTCATCGAGCTATCCCGAGAAATGTTCAACCCTAATTACTCTCTGTTTTCCCTATCAAGTTCAGGCGCTACCTATTACCCTAACCCTAAATCCCACATCTTTGGTGGCGACCATCTGAACTACTTCAAATTCGTAGGGCGCATCATCGGGAAGGCTATATTCGACGAATGCCTCCTCGAGTGCTACTTTGTAAAGGCACTATACAAGATAATATCCGGCGAGGAACTCTCAATTAAGGACCTCGAGGATTTCGATAACGAGTACTATAACAACCTCAAGTGGTGTCTAGAAAACGATGTAGCTTGTCTGATGACAACCATGTCTGTAGAACAAGACTACTACGGGAAGATAGAGGAGATCGAGTTGGTGCCAGGTGGAAAAACTATTGCACTCACCAACGATAACAAGTGGACGTATGTTGAAAAAATTGCTCACTTCCGCCTTTACAAGTCTACTGCCCAGTAGATTGACAAATTCCTTGAGGGCTTCTATGAACTGATTCCTAAAGAGCTTATAGGCATTTTTAACTTCAAAGAGCTTGAGCTGCTGATCTCTGGTCTTCCTAATTTCGACTGTAAGCTTTCCTGGTTAATACTTTAGTGGATGATTTGAAGGCAAACACAGAGTATAGTGGATATTCAGCGACGTCTCCGTAGGTGCTGTGGCTGTGGGAAGTGCTCGAAGTCCTTGATAACTCAGAGCGAGCAGAGTTCCTGCAGTTTGTTACTGGAAGCTCCAAGGTTCCTCTAGACGGATTTAAAGGCCTCATTGGGATGCGAGGCCCTCAGAAGTTCACAATTTCAAAGATAAAGAGTGACGACATCATGCGACTGCCGAGTGGACACACTTGCTTCAATCAACTTGACTTACCTGAGTACCCGAGTAAGGAGATCCTGCACGAAAGACTTTTGCTTGCAATTAAGGAGACCAAGGGCTTTGGGTTCGCGTGAGAGTATTGCTTTACACTTGTTAACAAATATTCTTCAACTTCATTGTTCTTACTTAATAT
>Ga0078894_10004172_pt1 | contig 11023 bp, 7 predicted proteins | sample LauGreSu1BDMLBSD_2_FD_67506 | JGI IMG/M metagenome (GOLD analysis project Ga0078894, IMG submission 67506) | Freshwater lake microbial communities from Lake Michigan, USA - Su13.BD.MLB.SD (version 4) (version 4) | ecosystem: Environmental > Aquatic > Freshwater > Lake | place: Lake Michigan, USA... | reverse complement strand
CTATAAATATTTTGAAGAATAAAAAAAATTCACTCTATCTAATATTAGAGAATGATACTTCTATAATCAGTAAATTAAAGAAAAAGAATATAAACTACACATACATAGAATCATGTCATTTAATGGATGTTAAATATCGAATATTAGAATACGGTGGACTTATGAACAATAGTCTAGATTATGTTGTTTTGGATTCAATAAACTTCTTAAAGGATAACATAGGATATAAAGAAAAAGCAAATTATATAAAACAACTCGAAAAGGATTTTAAAATAAAAATATTTTTGATTTTCAACTCTTTAAAAAGAATAGATAAATTTAAAAATATTGTAGATTCAATTGAGTGTGATAGTATAATAAACGTCTAAACTGTAGGGGCTTCGCCTTCACTAGGTTCATCTGGTGTAGACTTTTTCTCCGAAAGTAATTTAACAGTCTCTTCAATTGCTTTTTGAGTACCTTTAATCATGTAATCATATAGACCAATTACATTTACCTCACTTGGTGCGTTTCCAAAAAACTTTAGGTCGTTTAGTATTTCATCTATATCATTTCTAAACTTTAAATAAAAGTCATACAAATCGGAATCGTTTATCAAACCCTCGATTTTAACATTTTCGGGTTCCTTTATGAATTTATCAACGAATGAAGAAAACTCACCACCGCTTTTTTCAATGGTCTTTTCAATCATTGACTTTACTTCATCCTTCAATTCTGTATATTTCGACGAATCTAACTCGTTCGCTTCTTTTATATATTGTAAATACTTTTTAATCATAATCTATATATTAATTTGAAATACTATTTTTTATCCCCATGTTCCATTGAAAATACCATTGTACCAAATACCTGCCTCAAAAAGACCATCATTGAAAACACCATTTGTCCAAATACCTGTTTTCCAATTTGCACTATTGAAAGTACTGACCACTCTAAGTCCAGTATCCACTGCATTTTTTCTATCATTTAATTGAGCACCTAAAGTATCTGTGTATCCAAATTGTATTTCCCAATCATATAAATAACCAGTATTTATACCACTCGTATTCTCAATTGAGATAGTCCAATTTCCATTCACATATTGTGTAGTTCCTAAAAGATTTGTGAAGTTAGCATAGTTGTTTTTACTTATTAATGAATGTTCCGTTAAGTCTTCGGATGTTAGAACTTCACATGTTTTTCCAATAGTATTGAGATTCATTCTATATTTTCCTTCATATACCGGTTTTCCAGTTTCAAATTTTGGAAAACTTTGATTATATGTAAAAACCGTATCACGCATGTCTGTATCATCATTACCTTCATTAAACTCTTTGATCCCTATGATTTGACCGTTTGGTGACGTTAGTGTTATTTTTAATCCACCGATTCCGGATGATCTCAACTCCATCACTCTAAAGTAGTAATATTTATTTGGCGTAAGTCCATTTATTGTATATGAATAGATATTACCAACTTCATATTGTGCAAAATAAGTTTCAAATAGATGATCCTCCGAAACATCTATTCTATATCCGTAAATTTCATCACTTACCGAATATACGGTGTTTGATGTGATATTCACACTACTTATCTCATCTCCAGTCACTATGTCCAAAACCCTCTCTTTTGCAATATAAACAGATCCATAGGTTGTCGACATAGTATTGTTCAAAACATACTTCAAAGGTGTTCCAGGTGCAGAAAAACCTGTACCTGAGTATCCGATTGGTGTCATTCCCCAACTAAACATAACAGAACCCTGTGCATTAGATAATCTACAACCCACCAAATTTTGAGAAAAGAAATTTGTCTGTGCAGAATTATTTTCTATAGGAACACCTGGATATGGATTCTGTGGTGAGTATGGTGAAGTTGTTTGTGGAATTATTGGCGAACTATATATAAATTGTGCAACAGGTGCGTATTTTTCTATAGATTTGTTTTCCGTAAATATGTTTAATCTAACTTTAACGTCACTTACCGTTTCTTTGGCATCACTAGTGATTATAGTACTCGTTGCTATCGAATTTGGATTCAATACCTCATACTGAAAATTTGATCTTCTGTATGAAACATAATTTCCACTAAACTCATTTACATTAGTGGCTACATAAACTTCCGTGAACTTATTAACACTATCCTCAACGGTATAAAGAACCGTGTATTTTTTTGGATCATCGTTACTTCCAAATATTTTGGAAAGTTCACCATCTATATTGTTATTCAATACATAAAACTCATCCCCTATATTGAATTTGAATATTCCATTTAAAATGAACGAATTGTTGTTTTCATTTATTCCTATAATTTGTATGTCTTCCAAAACACCACCATGCCATGTACCTGATTTAAAATCAATGTTATAAACTACACCACCGTAAAAATTACCAGAAACCCATTGACCGGTTCTCCAAATTGAATACTTATGAACTTCGGAAACATCAACCATTGTTCCTAATTTAGAGAAGAAACTTCCACTTAACCATTTACCACCGTGCCAAGTTGCAGTTCTGGAGTTAAACGCTTTTGTTCCGAATCTAGACTCATTATTTTTGGACTCAAATGATCCATTATACCACATACCATTTTCAAAATCTCCACCATTCCAAACCCCGTCTATCCAATATGCTGGTTCATTATCAGTGTTAAAGATACCACCATTCCATGTACCAGTTACCCATATTCCACCTATAAACTTTCCATAGTTCCAAATTCCGTCATTCCAAGTTCCATTGTTCCAAATTCCGTTATTCCAATTACCATCATAGAACCTACCGTTTATCCAAGTTCCATTATTCCATGTCCCATCATACCATCTACCACCATACCACGTTGATTGAAAAACGTCCGAAGATTTTTCATCAATCTCAACGGATATCAGTCTATCTTTAATCATTTTTGAGTTCCAAGTTCCACCATACCAATCTCCCATCTTCCAACTACCAGAAATCCAAGTTCCACCAAACCATCTACCACCTTCCCAGATACCTTTATACCAGACTAAACCATCGTTATTTAATCCTATTACTGCACCGGAAACCTCTGCCTCAAATATCCAAGGATAATTTATAGAAAGTGTTTCCACGTTCATTCCGTCAACAAGTCTAAATCTATATTTAGAATAGTCAACATCCACTAACTGAAACTTACCGTCTTTCAATTTTGTATTTTCTACACCAAGTTCTATTGCTATATGTCCTTTTTTATCAACTCCAATATCAATCAAATCGACTGGTTGATAGTTTAAAAAAGGATCTTTTTTGATGTATCTAACATATCCAGTATCAGCACCAACAAAAACATCATTTCCATATGGTAAATCAACCGTAAAGTCATATTCACCATAAACTTGTTTTACAACTCTATAACCAAAGTAGTTTTGATTTAATCCTTCTGATGAATCAGGACCTCCATTAAATTCCAAAACAACTCCATCACCGTTTGATAACATGTGTTTTTCGGAACATGATATAAAAAGCTCACCATTGAAGTCTACCGTATTTGTTATTGGTAGGTTATAATCTCTGTCAAGCCTAGTTATGTTCATAGCCAACTCATTTTTGTAATCAATATACATTATTGCCGTAAGTGAATCAACCGTATCTACATCCGATAAGAATATCTTCGCATACGAATCGGTCGGAACTTTGAAGTTAAGCTCTCTTTGATAGTTTTTATAACCAAATGTATCGTTGACTATGTTCTTAGTACTTAGTCTTGCCTTATGTATGTTATTTAACTCTTGCAAATCCTCACTTATTTTAAGTAACGATCTTCTGGATATTATATCAATTGTCCCATCATTAAACGGTGTATTTAATTCAAAGTTTAGTTTTTTGTGAAACTCAATAACATACGTGTTCAATCCTATATTATCTATATTTTCTATTTTGTATTTGTGCATTACAAGAAGTCTTTCGGTCGTAAATGTGTTACCAGCATCTGGTTGATATATTGATACATCAACAAAAGTATTGATTAAAATACTTTCCCATTCTAACTTCAATCCTTCTCCAAACATAATCTTATTCCCAGTGGTTGAAGATTGCGTTATTCCGTTGTAATCAATATAGATGTTGTTTGTACCAAGTGATCCTAAAGGAATGTCTTTGTAAATAGGCATGGCCAAATATTCTTTGGATGCATAAAATGTCGATAGACCATTGTTTATTTTATTTATACTTTCTAAATAATCTAACAAGTTGTATGTTGCAGTGTATCCAAACTTCAGGAACCCACTGGTGTAAATCATTTCTTTAGTATAGTTGTTTGAGGTTGCAGTAGTATAATTATAAGTTTTTAGATAAACATTCGTTGCTAAGTTATAATAAGAAGTCAATGCACTAAACTTTGGTGATATCTTTAATTCATAGCTAACTCTAGAATAAGATGCTGTTATCTGCATCTTATAAGCATTTCCTATTGGATGTTGATTAAAGTTGTAAACCAACTCTTCTACTGTGTTAAAATTATTTAGATTCGTAATGGTTACTTTGGAGTTGTTCAAATCCTGACCGGCATTTACTATCAAATCGGATATGATAGATTGGTTGAAATTTGAATACATATAAACATATGAATAAATACCATCCACCCATATTTTATTTACAACGAAATTTGCATCGATAACACCACTTTCTATTCTAACAACATCTCCTAATTTATAAGAATATGTAGAATTAGGTATTTTCAATATCATTAGATAATCACGAAGGTATAACTTTATAGGATCGGTGTCCGATGGTGCAGATATATTAGGACGGTTCAATTTGTCATATCTACTACTTTGTGTACCAGTGTATGCAAAGCTTGGTGCCAATTTTTCTATTGCAGTATTATCATTACTTATTATTCCTTTGTAGAGGTTTATTTTGTTTTTCTTCACCTCAGTAGAACCAGGTGTTGCTCCAAGTGGTAAAATTCCAGAAACGTGTGAGAATGTTGTTGATATTAGAACCATACTTCCGGTAATACCCGTAACCTCATAGTCGTTTAATGGATACTCACTATAGTATTCGAATGTTTTTTGCTCATCTATCCAATATGTTAACCAATTACACTCTGACTGAGTCATCATACTTGGTGAAGTTGCACCATGTACTATAGGACCAAAACCCATTTCATATAGGTATTCATCACCTCTTCTTGATGACAAAGTTCCATCCAAATTTCTCATAAAAATGTTGGAAGTATTGAATGTTGTAGAATTAGGTAATCTATAGTCTCCCTGATCAGTGAACCAATTTAATTTGGCACCAATATCATAATCCATAAATAGTAACTTCGATTTGAGTCTGTCTTCAAATTTCTCATCAAGTAATTTGAAATCTAAAACTCCATAATTTGTAGTTTTCAAAAGAGAATTATTACCTGCGATTATTAATTCACCACCATTGTAGTCAAATATTTCATTTGCATAAAGAGTTGATTCCAATGCTGCAGCAGATCCTAATACGGTGTTTGAAAATGTATTTCCAACACCTATACTTGCAAAGTTATTTATATCAAATGAATACAATCCTTCCTTTGCAGTAAAGTAAAAGTTGTTCGTTCCTGATTGTCTAGTGATGTTTCTTATGTCACCATATTTTTTTCCAAAGTCGAGATAGATAAAGTCAAACTCTGTTGCATCGTTCATATCATAAGCAATCAAATTGTTGTTATTGGTTGCTATGAACATTATTTCCTTTTTTGTAGCAATAGTTTGTGTTCCAAAAGAATATCCTAGATTCCATGTATCTATGGTAGTTTTATATAAATCATTTATACTCTCAACTAATAAATATTCATCATCATCGTCTATTTCTTTAAATATTCTTCTTTTAAATGCTGTCCAACCCCCCTGATCTTCAAACATTTCTAAAAATACACCGTTTCTTCCACCTATGTAGAATCTATTAATATCTGTAAAAATAACTTTGTTATATGTGTATGGTGCAAAATCGGCTATTTTTAACTTACTCCATTTAACACCACCATTGGTAGTAACAAAAATACTATTGAAATCTCCAACAACTACACCTCTTAAATCGTTATAGAATGATATAGAGTTCAAATTGGATAAAGTATCCAATACCGATCTTTCTATCAAGAAGTCGTGTTTTCTAACTTTTAGTAGTGTTGAATCATCTCCACATATCCAATAGTGTGTAGATGTCTGTGATATACTTCTTAGATTTACTTTGTATTTGTTGTTTATTATATTAGATGTTCCTTGTAATCCCGACAAATTCTGTGTATTCAAAATAACTCCAAATTCTCCGATAGCAATCGTTCTTTCAGGAATACTATAAGTAATGCCTTCAATATTGTAAGATTGTGGACCATGTTTTATTACATCGTAATAGTTTATTTCAAAAAGATTATTATAATCAACTCTGTTTCTAAGCATCCAGTTGTGCTTTTCCGCAAATGCCATAGGATCGCCCATACTTGAAGTTGGATAATATCCATTCAAAAGTCTTCTCAAGTGAAATTGTTTGTTGGTATTAACCTCTCCCATTTTAACATTTACACTATATCTAACACAATTTGAATAATCATCTAATATAGGATCTTTTATAAATCCTTTTCCATCATATGTGTATATCCCGTTTTCATTATTAAAGTAGTCAAATGTTTTTGTTGCACCCAAATCTTCTGTCAAAGTATATGGTCCTTTAAAATAGGTTTCAGGATCTATGTCAAAAGTTATGGTTTCTGTTGTTTTTTGATCCTTTATCAAAACTTTGTGACCATTTCTAACCAAAACTCCATCTATTATGACAATTTTTGGTATATTGTTAAAGTCGATTTTTTCAGTAGTTGCAACATCAACATAATAATAGTTACTTAAAGAATCTTTAATTAATCTATCAGGAGTGAATAGTGTCTTTAGTGTTAGACCATATTCCGCAATGAACTTAGTATAATAATCATAAGAGTTTTCTTTTATGATTCCTAATGAGTTCTTAGTAGGTGACATAGTTTCACTATATTTGGATCCAAAAGAATTGACAAACCAGTTTCTTGGTTCCCATTCACCTAATATATCATAAATGTTATCAAGGTCGTTCACCGGAATAAATGTAGCACCACTAAGTATCCTTGAATAGAATCTCGTAGCAGACAATTCCTGCTTTAAGATATCAAACGATGTTTTTGAAACACTATCTTCGGATGCTGACCACTTTCCAAAATTACTATTATATACCCACATATTTTATTTCTTTACTTTTAGTTCCCATATTGCGGTTTTACTATCCACTAAAACATTACTTTTTGCTATGGACACTTTAGACTTTTTTAAGATTTTTTTTATTTCAAGAATAAATTCCTCGTAACGGTATATGTCATCCAAATAGTCCGAAATGTCTATTATATAACTAACCTTTTCGGAAAATATTAAATCATATATCAAATCGTCTTTAATTTTCACCTTAATGGTATTTTTTACATATATATTAAAAACTTCGCAGCCCATTTAATGTAAGATAGGTAAATAGGATATTTCAATATATAATAAAAAAGAAATATTAAAAAAGATGGCTAGAGAAAAAAGAGATTTCAGAAAAGAGGTTGACGAAGGTGTGCAGGAACATGAACATCGAAAAAACATCAGGAGAAAGAACTCACTCTCAAAGGAGGAATTTCAAAAATGTAATGTTCAACTAACACCAAAACAAAATGATCTGTACAAAGGAATACGAAACAATATTCTAACCGTCGTGCATGGTCCTGCAGGAACATCAAAAACATTTACAACATGTTATACCGCACTCGCCCTTCTTGCAGACAAAAAGATTGAAAAAATAATCATAACAAAACCTATACAAGAATCAGGAGAGAATTTAGGATTTCTACCAGGATCGATGGAAGACAAACTACATCCTTATAGACAATCATACTACAACTCCTTTTGTAAAATAATAGGAAGACAAGCAACTGATTTTTTATTCTCAACAGAAGAAATCGTTTTTGAACCATTGGCATACATGAGAGGATCTACATATGACAACTCTATAATGCTTTTAGACGAATGTCAAAACGCCAGTATCAAACAATTGATGCTTTGGGTAACAAGGTTAGGTAAAGATTCTAAAGCAGTGATGATGGGAGATACTTCACAATATGACGTTAGAAAAAAAGACTCTGGTTATAACGATTTTATAAAGTTGGTTAATGGTATGGATGATTTGAACCTGTTTGAATTCCAAAACACCGATATAGTAAGAAACAAATTCCTAATAGAAATTGCAAACAGATACGACAAATATCGTGCAGAAAATGAATAAAAAATGCCACTCAATTTGAGTGGCATTTTTTTATTGCTCATCATCATCGTCCGACCAATATTCTGGCTCCTCATCAGGTTCCTCCTCTTCTCTTTCAACTGCACCATTACTTTGAATCAAAGTATAATCAAAATTGAATCCATCCGAATTTGAAAATCTTTTCTTTTCTACATTGAAGAATTTGAATGTATCCAAATAAGGATAGTATTGTTGATCACTATTCTCAAGCTTTACATACAAAGACATTCTTGAATGAACTCCATCCCCTAAATCAAAGTTTCTTTCGGATTTAGCAGATTGTTCCCATTTTGAAATATAACCATTCTCTTTTGCCCAATCTTTGAAAAAGTCTACATCATGGTCATAGAAAGAATAGATTCTATCCATAAACTTGTATCTAGACTCTTTGTCGTTGTGGTCTCTAACATCATTCCAAAGTAACGCTCTTGTTCTTATTTTTTCATCATCGTCAAAAAACACAAGCATTTTAACTTTATCTATGTTATCTGCATAAAGTTTCATGAATTTGTTTCTTTCCGACTGTCTCATACAAGAGTTCCAAAGACTTCCATATCTACATCCACCATTGATATGATAACTATCTTCATGATAGTATCTCATAATATCTTTACCCTCAACAATCTTCAATTTAGAAGTGTCTCTTGAAAAGTATGATTTAAAAATGTTTACAAACTTCTCAATTTGAACATCATCAATTTCGTAGTTTTTAATAGAGTATTCGTTCAAAAATCTTCTTAAAAACTTTCCAATCTTTATTGGAGTACGACCTTTGTGCCAAACATCATCTACCTTCTCAAACTTAGAAACCGGTAAAAAAGAAACCATATCAATTTCTTTTTTTACTTTGGAAATAAAATTTCCCTCCGGTACGAGTAATTTCGAATCACCATTCATTAATATCTGTGCAATAACAGATGCTCTCGATGCAAACTCAAGAAACCTGTACATTTCGTTGTCAAATTTAAGCATGTGAAAATTTTATATATAGTTTATGAAATTTATATTAGAGTTTAATTCTTATAAAATGCCTGCCTACCAAATAGGTGATGTCGTTCTTGTAGAGTATTGGTATATAGACGAACCGTCTTGTCCACCTTTACTACAAAGAGAGTTTCCATACACACCAGTTAGGATAGTAGAGAAACTTTCCAAAGTTTCTTTCAAAGTTAGCCACGATGTTCCTAATTCAAAAATCAAAAATGCACCAGACGAAATTGTTAAGTCTAAAGACATTATTGATTTTGCTCGTTAACATACTCAACCAAATATTCATAGAATAGTCTGTCGTTATGACTGGTCAAATCCAAGTACTGTGACTTTATTACCTCTAAGTCGGAAATTGTAAGTCTTGACCCAACAAATTTTGACATTATCCACTCATAGTCACTTTGTTTAGTAGAAACTTTTTTTTGTTCTACTTCAATAAGCTCACCACCTCTATCATAATAAGTCTTTCCTGACTTTTTCTCTATTTCCTCCCATTTATCCCAGTCGTCTACTTCATCTTCATCATCATCCCAACCTGGTGAATCACCAAAAGTTCCCCAATAGTCTGATTCGTATGTGTCCCAATCATCGTGGTATCCGTAATCTGTCTTTGTTCTTTTTTTCTTACCTTTTTTACCTCTTGAAGATGGATATTTATAATCATCATAGGTTGAATAGGTTTTAGTAGAGTATGTAGAATTTTTGTATTCAGTAAAGCTAGGATCTCTTTCTGTTGGAAGATTCTCCCAGTCAACTCTCAAACAAGCCTCTGCAAGTTTTTCTAAGTGTTCAATATCCTGTGATTCGTTTGTTGTGTGTTCTTTGTAGTATCCAACTGATAAGTTGGTACACTCTGGAATAATATCTACAAACTCAGCAGAGTCAGTGTAGACACCACCATCGTCTTTTTTATATGATAAACCACTTTTGTTTAATTCAGAAGCCAAAGCGTCTCCAAAAGAGTCCGAACAACATCTTGACCAAGATTGGTGAGTAATTACAGAACCAACATCACGTCTATCAAAAGAGATTATTCTATCGTATTTTCCTTTGAAATCTGCAACTGATCTTGCTGCGTTACCAGAACCAATACAACCAACTTCTTCACCAATAAAGAAGTAGTATAATCCAGGAACATTGTGCTTAATCATCCAAAGCATAGTTGTAACACCTGCCTTATCGTCTGCACCTAATGTAGTAGTACCATCAGTCTTAATCATGTTTCCTTCGAAAACGTGATTTACTTTTGTATGTGTTTTTGAAACGGTATCTAAGTGACTTGCGAAAATAGTTCTACTCTCACCTACTTGAATGAAGTAGTTTCCGTGAGTGTCTTTTGAAATGTTCGCTGGAAATAGACCGCATTTAATCAGTTCTTTTACCAAAACGTCTTCATAACCATAAGGATATGTCATTGAAGTAAGTTTGATAAAAGTATTTAATACGAATTTTGTAGCTTTGCTCATCTTTATCTATTTGTTTGTTTGACAAAGATACGAAGTTTTTCAACTAAATACAAACATTTATCTCTTATTATTATATAATAATAAAAAATTTTATATGAATTTACATAGTTTAATAGGAGAGAAATTAGCGGATCAACTAGCAGACATTAAAAATCACGAAAATACAACCTATACTGATTCTGTTATATTTCATTGTTATTGGAACAAAGAGATTGAAATGAATCAACTATTTTCAATATTATCTTGTTATCTAACAAATGTTAAAGACACAAATAATAAAATAATACTATGGAC
>Ga0078894_10004167_pt1 | contig 11028 bp, 8 predicted proteins | sample LauGreSu1BDMLBSD_2_FD_67506 | JGI IMG/M metagenome (GOLD analysis project Ga0078894, IMG submission 67506) | Freshwater lake microbial communities from Lake Michigan, USA - Su13.BD.MLB.SD (version 4) (version 4) | ecosystem: Environmental > Aquatic > Freshwater > Lake | place: Lake Michigan, USA... | reverse complement strand
CTTGGAGCGACCCTACCTACAGGATAGGAATCAATTACTTTTCCAATTTCACTGATCTCTCCGTATGTTAAAGGTTTTAATTTTACAGTATACCCACTTTTTGGTAAGATAGTAGTCATTAATCCCTCTGAATCAGGTTCAACCCCTCTTATAATTGGAAGTTCGTCTAATCTTACACTTACTTTGAATTGTTTTTTGGTTAAAGGGTCTGTAACTGTAAGATCCAAATCAGGACCGAAAGATGTATTCCTCAAGAAAATTAAAATAGATTCTACGTCTCCCTCCAACATATCCTCTGGTCTCAAGTCAGGTTCAAATATTTTTGACCTTAGAAGGGTTAATGCGATGTCTTGTCCTCCAGCCATCAATATGTTTTCATCAGCCGCTGTCAGATAACCTACTTTAACAGACTTCTTCTTGTTTTTATAAAATAAACCACCTGAAGGAAGTGGTACCACATCGTGTGGTAGTGTCATATTCATTTGACCGTATTCTCTCGATTGATCTTCCATAATAAAAAAACCCTAAAGGGTACTCCTTTAGGGTTAAATATAAAAAGTATTGATTTTTTATAAAGTCTATTAGTAAATAAGAACGCAACGATCCATACGAAGTGTTGTCGAAATAGTTGCAAGTCCATCTGTATTGTAAGCCAAACTATTAAAGTTAACATCACTCAAGAATGTTCCATAAAGAATCCATTTTTCCACAACAACTCCTGTTGGGTCCAACATCTCCAAGTCTACGTCTTTCTTATAACCTGCAGCATATCCCATACGACCTGTTACAGACTCAGCACAAAGACGGACCCACTCCATTAAAGCTTGTGATGCAGAAGGACCAATTGGGTCTCTAAAGATAGCTGGAATTGTCTGCCAAGTGAATCTACCCGCAACATATGTTGATGTATTCAAGAATGGTATTTCTACAGGGTTAATTGTTATGTGAGGACGAGCAGTTGATTCTACAAACCACTCATTAATTCCCAAAGATGAAGGAAACCTCAAAATAAATCTATTTTGACGTTTAGGTTCATACGGGAGGGGCATTTTCATTAATAAATCAGCCATATTGTTATTTTTTTACACTTCGTTTATTGTTATAAATATAGGGGTTTGAAAAATTTTTCTATTGACTTTGTTTTTTGTTTTTATATTTCTTTCTTAGAACCAGAACCAGTATAAAAAGTCCTAACTAGATTATCTGGTTTATCTTTAAAATGTTTTTTCATTACCTCTACATTCTTAGGATCATCATCTGAAAATCCTATAACTGGCTTAGCTGGTATAAATTTATTACCTATATCTTTCTTTAAATAAACTCTTTTATTAAGTAATGCTGCCATTCCTTTAATATAAGAAACAAAATCATCCATAGCCATTACCTTTGCTTGCTCTGGATTTTTCGCACCCTTTTCATCTCCGAAAGACACGGGGTGGTATTTGTTAAGTTCCAAATACGATTTGATCAACTCATTATCTGACATCTCATCTTCACCCACAAACGACCTGTATTTTTTTAAGTTTTTAATTAACTCTTTTTTGTCAATCCCGTTGAATCCCGAAACTATGTAATTATAAACTGCTTGTTTAAGAATGTTTGGATTATGACCCCTTGCAGTGATTATGGAAAAAATTGACCCATTATTTATTGCTTCTCTAAAGTCATCGAAAGCTGGTCCAGGAATTGCCTTCATAGCGTCTAAAAGAAATTGTTTGTCTCCCATTTCTCTGAAATTTCTAAATGGATCTGTCGCATAACCAACTATGGTGTTACCTTCATACTCAAAGTCTTCTTTACCAATAACTTCCCTAAACTTAGCAAAATCCTCAGTACCCATTCCTACTTCGTCGCCTTGGTCATCCTTAAGGATTATTTTGGTTGGCATTTTTACGATGTTATCATCCCAGTCAAAAGCATAATACTTCATACTTGGTGTTGTTTCGTCTTTGAACCCTTCTCTAATTAGTCTGACCATAACATATAAATATTTAAGTTAATCTTATTTTTTATTGATACAAAATTAAGATATTCTATTCAAATTTGTAAAAAAATAAAAAACCCCTCATTTAGAGGGGGGTTTTGAGTTAGTTTCCTTTTGTTGGGAATCTTGTCCACTTCGTTGACCAAAGAGGTGTTGCGAGTTCAGGTATCACCGCATTTATTTCTGTATTACCTTTAGATAACGATAGTGTTTTTAACTGATCGTTAGTCAATATGGTAGTTGCTTTACTTACGAAATTAAGTGATGGATTGAATGTTCCAATAGAATTATTCTCGAAAACTGAAACTCCGTCCTTAAGAAATTGAGCGGTCTCATTACTTTCCAAGCTTAATCCACCTTTCATCCAACCCCAAATTACACTGTTTTTCATAGTGAACTGTGTTGCCCTTCTAAACCTCAAACCTAAGTTGTGATTTGGAAGTGAGGTAGCGTCGTTTGGACCAACCAAAATCATATTAATGAGTTTTGGGTGAGTGAATGGTTGTGCTAATGAACCCACACCATCATTATCACACTCTACTCCATTACCTGCATCACCATTATCTACAAATTGTGGATCCCTTTTTGAAACACCATTTGTGATAGTTCCTGTAAAACCAAAGTCAAAATCAAAGTCATCATCTGCAGTTGCAAATGCATAGAGGTACTTTGGTGATACTGTTCCACCAAAAAATTCGAAAGCGTCATCATTAGCATAAATCGTTTGTACATATTCGATTATTGTACCACTACCTACACCACCAAGAGTCAAAGCATTTATCTCTGAATTAGGAAGTGCTGCGATTCCAGCATACTCTATTCTAACATATTTAAGAATACCACTATTATCAGTATCATTTGTTCCACCAAATGGTCTACCGATTCCACCCTCTATTGTTGGTTCAGAACTTCTGTTTGTCTTAGATCTCCCTAAGATTACAATTCCACCCCAATCCCCAGGAGACCTCTCGCCGGGATTTTTACCTGAGGTGAAAATAATTGGTTTTTCTGAAGTTCCTTCAGCAATAATTTGAGCACCTCTTTCAATACACAGAGCACCCTTTTCTGCAACATCAGATATAATTGTTGTACCAGGTTGAATAATCAATTTTGCTCCGTCAGTAACGTATACATAACCTTTTAGAGTCCAAACTTTGTCTGATGTTAAAGTTATCGTTTGATTTATATTGCCTGTTAATGTGGTTTGAGAAGGTACATTAATTGGGGGGGTTCCTCCACCTAATTGTTTCTCACAGCTAATTAGAAATGTGGAAAATAAAAGAAATGTTAATAATTTTTTCATAGGTTTAAATTTAAAGAAATTGAGAGAGTTTGTTCGTTATTGATTTTAATTAACTCTCTGTTGTTTATTTTTTGATAGTATACTGTCGGTTGAGATAAGATGTCACCAACAGAAAATTTAAGTTCACCTTTTTTTATTTTTTTTAGGTAAACAATATCTACAACATCTCTCGAGTTTTCAAATATGTCGGAATACCCTTGAAATCCTACAGCCGAAATTCTATCTCCAACTCTATTATACGAAATATTAAATGTGTTACTTCCTTTATGAAAATTCAGTCCACCATTAATAACATAATTTGATTGTCCCTGTAGTTGTCTTTGTACTCCATTCACCTTTACATGTGAGTTCGAAATTGTTGAATTTGTATATACATCCAACCAAGAACAAATTTCTTTTCTAAGTTCAAATTCAATACCGTAAACAGTTGCTTTATCAGGATTTGTAAAAGTCAAAAGAAGGTTTGATGGTACAGATCCATCAGCAACAATTTGTTCGATTGGTCTTACAAAGTTCTTCCCAAATAATGCAACCGAAATATTCTCACCTGATTTTGGATAATATTCCCACTTTAGGTCTAAATTATAAATGTCCGTTTTCTCTAAGTTTGTATTACCTAAAAGTTGGGCATTTCTTACAAAATCGTAGTAAGCAAAGTTTGCAACTTCTCTGAACTCTGGTCTTGAAAGTGTTTTTGAAAATGAAGTTCTAAATTTTGTCTTGTCTAAGTTATATGAAAAGTTTACAGATGGTAAGAAGTCTAAGTACTCTCTGTTTACTTGGACTTTTTGTCCACTGAAATCTGAGGTTTCAACGTTGAATAAATTATATTCAGTTCTAAGTCCACCATTTATTTTAACTTTCCCAATAGTCTTATCGTACTGAACATAACCAACACCCAAATCAAAATTTGCACCATATCTATCTGTATTATTTGTGATTTCATTTAACATGTCGTCAGCGTCGTATCTGAATATTCTTGCTTTGAAATTTCTCAATTTTTTCAAATAAGATACACCAAGTTTGAAATCGTTTATCTCCTTATTCAAAGAACCGTTAAATGAATTTTCGTCCATAACAGACCAAAATCTATATGTGTCTCTCCAAGCGGTCGAGTACTCGTTATTGGTTCCTAATGACTTTGTTATAGGATTTACTCTGTAGTCAGGTTGGTCTCGTAACATTAAATTCCATCCTACACTAAAATCTAAGGTTTTTATTCTACCATCCAACTGTGAATTAATAATTGTCTTTATAATATTATTCGATGAGTTACTTCGTACATCTTGTACGTTATCATAATTTTCACCGTTTCTTGTTAAATAAGAATTTTCAATTTGGTGGTTAAATAAAGTTTTCCAAGAATATTTGTTTTGACCTAAATAAGTTAGATTCATCAATCCGTTAACTAATAATACTTTTGTGAATGATGTGTCTTTATATTTGTATGCCAATTCAGTCGATGATTGATAATCTTGTCTGTCAATATAATTTAAAGAAAAAGAATTTCTTGCGTTTGCAGAAACCAACAAATTCCATTTATCTTTTTTATAACCTAACGCAACATTCCCATTAAGATTTGGAAATGAATTATTTATCTTAGTTTCAGGAGAACCAACTAACTTAGTGAAAGATCTTCTATCACCGTTAGACGCAATCCTAAAATCGTATGTGGACGGAAAGTTGATGGGAAAGTGAATATAATCCACCGATTTGAACTTTTGGAATGTGGAAACGGTCCCGTAAGCCGAACCCATTCCTATTGTAAAAAAATTCTTAGAAACATCCTTAGTGTTAATTTGAATTATTCCACCACCAAAATCACCAGGTAAAGATGCAATTGCAGACTTAGAAACAATTATATTATCTATCAAATTGGATGGTATGATATCAAATGAAAAAGATCTTCTGTCTGGTTCAGTTGAAGGTAAAAGAGTTTTGTTTAAAATTGCTGAATTATATCTATCAGAAAGACCTCTCACTAAAACAAATTTATCGTTTTGGATTGTTACCCCGTTAACTCTTTTTAATGCATCACCCACAGTTCTATCAGGTGTTTTTTTAATAAACTCAACAGAAATTCCATCTGAAACAACTGAGTTATTTCTTACAATATTGATTACCGCAATATTGGTTTCTTTTTTTTGTGTTGATCGAATTTTAACTTCATCTAATTTTTGATTGAACAACGTGTCCTGAGAAAAACTGAAAATTGGAAATACCAATATCAAAAATAAATTTCTAATCATATCATTTTATTAACAACAATAATTAGAAAAGGTGTCTCGAATGATCTTACTTTTGATGTTAAGTTTTGGCTAACAAAAAACCCCTCACAAAGGAGGGGTTTGTTTTTTTGTCCGATTGAACTTATATGTTTTCGAACGAAGCTCCTGTTGGAGTGATAAAGAATTCTATTTCTATGAACTCAAGAGCTTTCGTTGGTTTCAAGTAAATTCTACCATTCAGTGTATTTCTATCCAAATCCTCTACTGAAGATGAAACTGTTACTCTGAAATCATACAAACCTCTATCCCTTCTGATTGAATCAAGAATTGGGTTAACACTATCCAAGAACTGTTGTCTTACTATTTGATCGTTTTGTTCAAAAAGAAGTCTAACCGCTACAGCTGAAATCAACTTACGTGCTTGTAACAACAATCTTCTAACATTCAATCTGTTAAGTGCTGTGTCAGCAACTTGGAGTGTTTTATTACCCCATATTACAGTTCCCACATCAGAGAAAGTTGCAATTGGGTTAATTCTCCCTTGATACAAGGTGTCTCTATCTTCTTGAGTTAGTTTTAATCTTGCTTTAACTGAATTAACCAAACCTCTTGTGTAACCCGCTGACGCGAACCATGGGAATGAAATATTATCAGTAAGTGCTAAGTTTCTACAAACTTCTCCTGTTGGAGGAAGATATATTTGAGTATTATTCACAGTATCTCTAACAAGAATCCACGGATAGTAAGTAGCCGTATAACTTGAGTCGATACCTGTATTGTCTAAGTTATCAACTGCTTCCTGAGGATATATTATAGCCTGAGGGTCAGTTGCGTCTGGTAAGTACATGTTGTAGTCAGGAGTTGTACAGATGTATACTGAATCAGCTCTTGAGAACTGAACCATATTAATTGCATCCTCAACAAGATTACTATTGTTAACATAATCGATACCTGTAGTTGCAAAAACATTAATGTTTGTAGATTCAGGGTTAGCGAATGTCAATATACCCAAAAGATATGCGTAGTAATCAGAGTTTGCAAAGTCTTGTGTATTGTTCTGAACAACAATTCTCTTGAATGTACCATCACCTGTTGCTGTTGGATAACGAGAGTCAGCTATAAATCCAGCCAAGAAACCGTTAGCACCTAAAGCAAATCTATCTTGGTTAGTTCTATGTTCTCTATATATGTCCCAACCATCAAACCCTTCCGCAAAACATAAGGTGTACTTTCTTGAATAAATGAAGTAGTATGGATTTTCTTGAGTTTCAGGATCATTTCTGAAATCAGCAACACCACACTGGAAAGCTGGTTCACCGCTAGTAACAAACGCATTTCCGATAGTAACAACTGTTGCACCTGAGTCCATGTGGAACCCTTGTGTCATATAATTCCAAGGAATTGAATCTGTTGCGGTATTCCATCCAGTAACAGGGTTTTGTTTACCTTTATACTGCAGGAAAGAAACATCAGGACCAAGTTGAGTTGAAAATCCTAAATAAGTTCTTCTAACATTATCTCCAGGAGATTCTGTAGTATCAGATGTTCCACCAAAAGGAGGATTGAAAATTACTTCCCCTGGGTAGTTATATTTTGTTTTAAAAATTGCTATTGGGGATTTGTTAGTATCAGATCCATATATTCTTTGAGTATATCCATTAAATCCACAAGGTAGTGCATCTAAAGGATAATCATCAGCCATTTCCACCATAATATACTTAGATAACAAAGCATATTCTCCATCAACGGAACCCACTTTCTTAGCAATGAAATTATTAGAGTTGGGGTCCAAAGTACAATTCGTAAACTTTTCAATAACAACAGGATTTTGATCTGTATCAAAGAAACTTCTTACCAAGACATCAAATGTCATGTTGTTAAATGATATGTTCGAAATTGAAACTTTGATTTCAGTATTCGCCTCACTGCCATCTGAGATGGAAACAAACCTAAACAAATTATAAACTTTATTACCTCTTAATTCTGAAACCAAGAAAGGAGTTCTAGGTGTTGTATATCTTTCTAAATTCCAACCTATTGATGATGTTGATCTACTTCTTGCACTTTGCAACTCAATAAGATCACAACTTAAACCTCTGATATATCCTTTGTTATAAAGATAATCTAAAACAGATTGATATGCTTCCTCAACAAAGACCGGTACTTCTGTTCTCGATTTTCCAAAATTATCTACGCCTAGTACCTTTGTAATGTATTTGCTGTCAGAAGCCTGCAAAGATGTTTCGAATGAGAACGTAATTGAATCATTCGTTACACCCGAAATAAGGAATGTAGAATAAGGATTCTTACTAACCCCTGAGTATGAACCAGTGCAAACTAATTGAAGATTAGTTGTTGCGCTTACTTCATAAATTGGACCATGATTAGGACTTGCATTTGTATTAGTGTATAATGAAATACCTCTTGATCTCAAAGTCGCAACCACGAGGTTATTGTACTCAGAATATGCACTTCCTGAAAGAGTATAAACATTACCTGAAATTGTACCACTGAATGTACTATTAGCACCAGTGAACATGTTGGTAACGACATAATCCCAAGAATACCCTGAGTATTCGTTTCCTGAATAGTTGTTGAAGGTTGCGTAATACCATGGGTCGTTATCAGACGAAGTTAATTCGTTATCCGCAATTCCTACCGCATTTACTCCAAAAACGTTATTAACATCTGAATAGGTTGAAACTAAAGTGTCATAATCATTTTGATTTAAAGATCCATAAGCAACTAAAGTTGTTGCCGATAAAGAAGGTGTTTCAGCAATACTTGTCAAAATATCCACGAAGTCATTCGAATATGTTGAAGTCGATCCATCACTTAATGTATACGATACGTTCAAATTATTATTAACGACTGTAGGAAGTGAACTCAAAAATTGTATTGTGTTGGCAGATGCCACACCCGAAAAAGTTGCACTCCAAGGGGTACCGTTATTTGGATCTAACCCTACTGTAGTCCCGTCTACGTTTGCAATTAATTTAAGAGACCAAGAAGGTCCTGCATCGTAACCTGACAAACCCAGAACTCTCGTTACAAAAAGTTGATTAGATTGTTGAAGGTATGATTTGGCAATATAAGCCGCTTCATATTTTGGTATTTGTGTATTCACAAATTTTGTTGGTTCAGATCCACCGAAGTAAGCCTGAAACTCATCATAATTTGTTATAAAAATTGGTTCGAAAGCTGGTCCCTTTATTGTTTCTCCTACAAGCCCGAGAGTCGTAACACCCACACTTTGAGCAACAAAGGATAAATCTGTTTCTGAAGTGTAAACACCAGGGGAAACAAAAACCTTTTGATTAGTTTGAACAGTTGCCATTATTATTGTTTTCTAAATGATTTATTTTATTGATAAATATTCATATGTGAATGAAAAAACTTTACTTTTTTCAATCTATTTATAATCGGTAGGAAAAAATTCTACCTTTTTTCTACCTATGGAAAAAAAGATTAAGAAAACTATCAAGAACATTAAAATATCAAAAGAATCACACGAAGTGTTAAAACACTATTGTGATAAGAGAGGTATCAAAATATATAAATTTTTGGAGAACCTGATATTCGAGAAGTGTAAAGAAAAAAAAGATATATACGGTGAGTACTAAACTAATTTATTATTGAACAACATATTACTTTCTTGTGTGTTGTCATCTTTTGTAATATCTAATCTTAAAACGTCGTTGGTATTGATTAATATTTTAGAAACATCGGTCCCATAATACTGAGAGTTTATATAAACATCCCAAGTAGATACATTATTGAAAGAATCCAAACTCATATCTACCGTATAATTTTGAACCTCATCAATCAAAGTTGTTCCACTTGGAAAAATAAAATTCTGAGTAAAAGTATCTTTGTTCTCATCAGATATTCTCTTATTTCTTTTTAGTGGTGATCCTTGTACTTCCATCATAGTGAGTACCCTTGAAATTGCTGGCTTAACTTTAAACTCTTCTTCATCGATCAGATAACCTAACATGGTGAAGTCATAGTTCTGTACATAATATTTTCTCTTGTCTAAATCCATCACACTTTCGTCTGAAAGGTTATTCATTATAATCGGAACATATTGACCTTTAATAAAAGTGTATGCCTGTCTTGAAGAAAATTTCTGTAAAATGACTTTATTAAATTGATTCAACTCCCTCATCCTGTTACAAATAATTCTAACATTATATGTTATATCGACAGGAACTGGTTGTGGTATTTGATAGATATCCATTCCTTGTTGGTTCCCATTCCAAGTAGGAACTGAGGCATAATAAAATGGTTTTCTATTTGGTATTGTGTACTGTAATGAAGGATTAGATCCGTACTTAACGTCAGGATTTCTGACAACAGTTATAAAAGGGGGTACAGGATTAAAATCGTAATCGACAAACTTCCAAGTTTCAACAAATTGAGACCAATTCTGAGTCGACAAAATTATATCCACAAACGGAACTTTTTTTCCCTCTGAAGATATACCAAGCTCATCTTTTACAAAATCTAACATTCCTCTATCCAAATCGGCGTGCAAAACGGATTTTGGTAAATAAGTCCCATCCTTATTAATATATTCCAACAACTGTTCACGTCTAGAATACAAAGTTTTTTTTGGGACAAGTTCTAAATCTTTTATAACTTTTTTTGGAAATGCCATTATTCTATTATAAAAATTTTATCTTTTAAATTTATTAAGTCTACCTCATCGGCTTGATATACAGGTTGGTCAGTTGCCTTGATTACAAAAGAGTCGTGTTTGTAAGGATTATAAGTCACAACTTCACCCTCAGGATCTGTCGGTAATTGTTCACATGGGTACTCACAAAAATCCACAAGATTACCGATAACAAATGCGTGAACATTCTTTCTTTTTTCTAAATTAACTTTTTCTCTACCTCCTTTCCTCACCCTAAATTCAACATCTTGAAGTTTTACATAATCCGCATGAAAAAAAACAATTCCTGATTTTTGTATTGAAAATGTTTGTTTGTGTAAATTATAGTACACCATAACTCTTTCACCAACTAAGTTAGCTGACAAAATACTTGTTTGAGACTCGTTTAATATAATTGTCATAATCCTTGAAATTCATTTTTATTTACCGGTGTAGCCAGTATTGTCCTGTAAAAAGGTTTGTATCCTCCGTAAGTGTGTTTATTATCAGAAACAACTTTACCATCATCAGAAACACTATAATATCTAACCCTATCTTCAGTTTCATAATACCCTATATAGTCACCGAAAGCAATCTCGACTTGAAGTTCATCCAAAGTTTTTTGATAAATAGAAACCCTTAAATTTCCTGGCTCCTCCAAACGAACTTTGGAATTACTAATTCTTTGATTTGTGGGTGACGTTATTTGTACAAAACCTTTCAATTCCACTGGAGGTAAAAATTTGATACCATTCTCAACCGCCTCACCATAGACATCATCTGTCTTTGTTTTATATCTATCAATTCTATACAACACCACAGTAAAGTTCATATCACCCTCAAGCCACTCTTGTCC
>Ga0078894_10004166_pt1 | contig 11028 bp, 11 predicted proteins | sample LauGreSu1BDMLBSD_2_FD_67506 | JGI IMG/M metagenome (GOLD analysis project Ga0078894, IMG submission 67506) | Freshwater lake microbial communities from Lake Michigan, USA - Su13.BD.MLB.SD (version 4) (version 4) | ecosystem: Environmental > Aquatic > Freshwater > Lake | place: Lake Michigan... | reverse complement strand
GGCTTGTTGATTACACAGATTCAAGAATGTCCTAATGCTGTTCTACTGTTTGACGAAGTTGAGAAATCACACCCAGATGTTAGCACAGTATTGTTACAAATGATGGACAACGGTTTCATTACTGGATCAAACGGAAAACAAGCCGACTGTCGTCAACTTATCTTAATCCTTACTACTAACGCTGGCGCACAAGCGGCAGAGAAAAACGTTATTGGCTTTGGATCGCAAGAGCAAGACTACAGTGATAAAGATTTGAAAAAGTTCTTTACTCCAGAGTTCCGTAATCGTTTAGACGGTATTATTACGTTTAATAAACTAGGTAAAGATACAATGACCAAGGTAGTTGTTAAATTTATCGACGAATTGCGTACCCAAGTTAAAGACAAAGGTATTCGAATTAAAATTGATAAAGAAGCAACAAATTGGCTTATTGACAAAGGGTTTGATAGTAAGATGGGTGCTCGTCCGCTACAGCGAGTTATCGATAAAGAAATCAAACGTGACCTTGCTCGTATGATGCTGTTTGGTGACTTGAAGGCAGGCGGATGGTTAACTATTACAATTAATGAAGATAAGATTCAGTTAGTTGCTAAACCTAAGGCTCCTAAAGTACCGTTGCTGTCGATTGACAATATTGATGATATCGTACAAAGTAACTAAGCGTCTTTTTAACGGCACATATCAGTACAAAATTGTATTAGTATGTGCCGGTGCTTCTTTATTTCGTAGCGGCGATATGGATTCTACTTTATTACAACTTAAAAAGATTGATCTTAATAAATCATCTGAAAGTTGGATTCGAAGTATCAAGACTCAAGAAGAATTAGAGTATTGTTTTGCGCTACAAGCTCAATTAAAGAAATTAAAGAACATTGACATTCGTGTAGAAAGTCCGTGGATCAGTATATACTCTAATTCAAAGTCTGATATTGATGCTATCGCAAACGTTAATACAGACAATGTAAAATACATAAGTGCGCCAAGTTCTAATTCGTTAGAACACGGAACTATCGTGTTACCTAAAATAGACTTTGAATTTAAAGTTACTCTAGGAAAAACATCAGTTGAGCATTCAGCATTTATCGATTGGGCGGAATCTAATAGTAAAGTTAAGTTAACTAAGACATGTAAACGGGATCTTGCTAAAGACCGTAGTTGGGGTGGCACTTACTTCTATATTACCGGAGATAACACTCTTCTCCTGGCAAAAATGCACTTAGGCGGCTCTATAAACAAGGTTGAGCGCATAATCAAAGCGTAATCATATAATTCCGTTTGCGATAAATACACTATCCGCAGAGTATTACTGCGACTATAAAATTTGATAAAAACGGGTTAGAAAATGCGCATTACAGAACTGTTAGAAAGCAAAGATTTTAAGGATATCGACGACATGTTGAATCCTAAAAAACACGATGACGAAGACGGCATTGGTTTTGACCTAGCTGAAGACCTATCGTTTTTTATGAATAATGACGATGATGCTTATCGACGTCATTTTTATCCGGCAATTGTCAAGTGTGTAGAATCTATTAAGAATAAGAAAAAGACATCTCCTAAGATGTTTAAAGAAGCCGTTGTTGCTAGTTATAAAGAATACATTAAAAAATTTCCATCAAAGGACTTACCAGATTCATTAGAAGGAAAATTGTTCAAGGAAACTTGTGAAAAGATACACGAAGAAGTGTGTGATCATATTAGTAACGGCAAGTACAAGGATTAATTGTGTTATTAAGAGAACTATTCCTTCGTGAAGCTCCTGAAGCTAAAAAAGCCGTAGATTATGGCAGGGCATTTAACCACCCTGAACATTTAGTTTTCTTCTACGGTGTTGAAGGTACATTAGAAGCTCTACAACATTTCCAAGAGATAGTTACAGAAAAGCCAGGCAAAACTAGTGTACGTAAGAAGTGGGACGGCAATCCTCAAGTATACTGGGGTAGAGAGAAAAAGAACGGTCCTTTAATTTTAGCAGGACACAATGGTTGGGCACGTGGTGCTAAAGGTACTACACAAGAAGAAATCTACGATTTTATTGCTAACCAAAGCGGTAAGCCAGCTACACCAGAGCAAGCAAAAGAACGTAACTTGTTTGCTAGAAATTTTGCTAACTTATATCCACTGTTTGATGCAGCAACTCCAAAAGACTTTGTTGGCTTTGTTTACGCTGATAACCTGTTTGGTGTTGATCCAGCAAATCCTAAATCACTTAAGGACAATGTATATACGTTCTGTCCTAATCCTAAATCAAAGACATGTTATCACGTAGACGCATCGAGTGAGTTAGGTCAGCGTGTTGCTACTGCCCAGGTAATGGTTGTAGGACACGGTTACTTCCCAGAATTTGGAATGCCTGATAAGTTACAGCAACCAATGGACGACTTTAGTCAGTTCAATACTACACCAGGTCTAATTGTACAAGGTCCTATCTATGTGTCACAAGCGCCGGCTGTGGACACTAAACCTATTACAGATCTAATTGCGTATACTAACAAGTACGCAGAAGTTATTGACGGTTTTCTTGATGGGATTAGTCCGCAAGATAAAAACGGTATATTCTATCCATTTGCAAATTACTTAAATAAGAGTGGACAGTTTAATAATGTTAGCGGTAAAGTATTTCTTGACTGGTTAACACAAAAAGGTGTCAGTAAGAATAAACAACAAAATATCATTAATCAAATACAAGCGCACCCAGGTGGTTTAGACGCAGTGTTTCATTTAATGGTACAAATTAGAAATATGAAGGATTTAATGGATGATGCTATCAAGCAACAGGGTAGACCAGAAATATGGGATACTCACGGTGAAGGCCATGTTCGATATGCTGATCCTAAGAAACATAAATTTGGTAACATTAAGATTGTGCCAACGACGTGGACGCCGTAATGAAACTTAGAGAACTATTTGAAAGACAAGTACCCGCAGATGCGCCAGCACAGCCTACAACTTCAGTAGGTGTATGTTTTGGCCGCTGGAATCCTCCGCACAAAGGACACAGAGCCGCGTGGGAAACTGCCGCAGAATTTGACCACTTCTACATTGGTACTAATCAAAATACACAAGGTCCTAATGACCCGCTACCATACGATGTTAAACTAATTGCCATGGAAGCAGTATGGCCTGAAATAGCAGGACACGTTATTCCAGAAACTAACTTGTTCACACTAGCATCTAAAATATATGCCAAGTATGGCGACAATGTTGATCTTAAAGTGTGTACTGACGAAGAATGGTTAACTAGCGGTTTAACAAAACACAATGGCAAAGAAGGCAAGCACGGCTATTATAATTTTGCCAGCATTAGTCATGTACCAACACCAAGATTAAGTTCTGCTACATCATTACGTGCGGCTGCACGTAGAGGCGACAGAGAAGAATTCAGTGCGGCGGCTGGTGTACCAGCTGATACTCCAATTAAGGTTGGTAAGCGAGCAGTACGTTTCTTTGATCTAGTATCAAAATATTTGAACATGTATCCCGAGAAGGCTAAGAAATCAGTTGCTGAATCGTCCGAAGCAAAAATTAGTAAACGCAAGCAACAGGCTACTAAGGGTCTAAACACCTATGGTGACTCTGAACGCATGAGCGGTGACTATACATCATATCGTTTAGGTATGGCAGTAGCCGGTGCGAATGGTAAGGATCCATTGCCGAGAGAAATGAAGGCTAAGAGTTGGATTGGTAAAAAGAAATCAACGCATCCTTATACCCAAGAAGAACAAGACATGCTTATACAAGCATACAAAGTTGTGGGTGCTAACTACGAAGATTTAAACAAAGGTGATATGCGAAGTTTAGAACTTGATGATACTAATAAAGTTAGCCCAATAGCAAAACCTAAACGTAACAAATACGGAATTTAAAATGGATCAAAAATATCATTTAGCATTAAAAACAGCATTTGCTAGCGAATACGCATTTGCTTTAAAGGCACAAAACTTTCATTGGAATGTTGAAGGCGCTAGCTTTCCACAACTACATGTATTGTTTGAAAAGATCTATGATGAAGTTTATGGCAGTATTGATACATTTGCCGAACAGTTACGTGCTTTAGAAATGTATACACCTGCTAGTTTACAAAAGTTTAGTATGTTGTCTATTGTTGACGACGAGAACGCAGAAGGAATTCCAGAGCGTAACATGGTAGCTGAGTTGTTACAAGACAGTGAAAAGATGGCTAATATTTTTAAAATGGTGTTTGGCATGTCAGAAGCCGCTGGTGATCACGGTCTTAGCGACTTCTTAGCTGGTCGTCAAGACGCACATAAAAAACACAGTTGGATGTTACGTAGTACATTAAAATGAAACAATACAGGATTACATCAGAAGAGTTAAATCAAGATAGCCCGGAAGATTGCTATCTGGCTCCTAATGACCCTGTTCAAGAATTAAAAATTTTATCAGGTATGGGCGGGTTAGGTGGAGCCGCAAGACTTCACGAATACCGTGCTAATCAAGGAAGTAATATTAGTGTTACAGGAATGCAAAATCAGGAACTTGAAAGAAAACATAATATAAAGCCCGGCACACCCGAATGGTTTAAGTTATGGTTTAGTTTACCTTATTTGACAGGTGAGAAAAAAATATGAAAGTACTAGAAATTTTATCAGAAATGAGAGACCGCCGCGATTCGTGGACTAGAGATTACGATTCAAGTCAAACAGGATTTGGTGATCAAGGACGTCGAGAATTCAAACGTCAAGAAATGGAGCACGAATTAGGTCACGAAACAAATAATTATGCTGTTAGTATTAACGGTAAAACATGGAAAGTATTTGCTACACGCGGTCATGCTGACGCCGTTGCTAAAAAGATACAAATGAAAGATCCTAGCAAAAAAGTAAGCGTACACGAAACAGGTGCTCCTATTAGTGAAAATGCTACAGCAGGGGCAACAAGTTCAGCAAACGTAGGAACAGTGATTAATCCGCACCATAGTCCGGGTAAAGCACGTGGTAAGAAAAGCTACTTAGGAAGCCCTTGGGGCGGTCAAAGTGGTACTAAAGCACCGCCACAACCCAAGGTTGTACAGCCTAAAAACGCAGACGGTACTGCTAAAAATGGCCTAGAGATGGGTAATATTTTCGGTAGTGGTGCTAAACAAAAACGCTAAATATATTAAGATAACGGAGTTTAAATCATGCAAGATCAAATGCCACTAGATAATCAAGAACCGATGGGTGAACCTGTAAGTACGTTGCCTTCCGGTGATGTAGATCACGAAGGCGCAATGGCCAAGGCCGACCTATACAAATTAGCTAACTATTCATTAAAGTTATTCAAGCGTATTGATGACGGTGATCAGTTAGAAGCTTGGGTACAAGCTAAGATTACTAAAGCTGCAGACTACATTGCCAGCGTATACCACTATATGGAATACGAAATGAAGTTTAGCGAATACGGACAACAACTTGATAATAGTGATGTTATGAGTGAAAGCCAAAAGCAAGTTCTTAAGAATAAGCTAATGGAAGCTAAAGATAAGATTAAAGCTCTTAAATTAAAGCAAGCTGATAAAGAAACTAAGAAAGAAAAGAAAGTTGAAGAAGCATTTGACGATAAAGCTAAAGTTGGTGATACTAAGAAAACACCTACTGGTGAATTAACTAAAACTTCAACAGGCGTTATCCACAAAAATACTAGTTACAAAGACGACGGCGACGCAGAAGACAAGTCAGGCAAGGGCAAAAAGAGCCATGCTAAGTCACAATCAGCCGCTGAGAAGAAAGAACAAGCTCCAAAACAAAAGCAAAGCCCTAAGAGTGCTAAAACATGGGGTATGAAAGATAGTGAGAAGTTTGACAACAGAGACAAAGTAGCTGAAGCAAAAACTTGTAACGAAACTCCTAAAGGCGAAAGCTGTCCTGTACACGGTCTAAAAGAATGTGGTACTATGGAAGAAGGTGCTAAGCCAGACTTTTTAGATATGGACAAAGACGGCGACAAGAAAGAGCCAATGAAGAAAGCAGTTGCTAGCAAGAAAGCAGGTCCAAAGAAAGGTGTTAATCCTTTTGCTAAGAAAAAAACTAGCAAGGTTTCAGAAGCAGTTAAGAAAGCTAGGAAAGACTACGACAAAGACGGTAAAGTAGAATCTGAAAAAGACGAAGTTATCGGTTCACGTCGTAAGGCTGCTGGGTTAGATGAAGGCAACATGCCTCAAGACATGGATGGTGCTACTGCTCCCCCGCCAAAAGGTAAGGACGGACAGTATCCAATTATCACATCAGGTCCTAACAAAGGTAAGCGTTGGACACCACAAGCACCTGGACCAACAAATCCAGCATTTAAAGAAAGCGCAGAAGTTGTTACTGAAAGCGCAGACTTAGATCGTTTAAAAACTCTTACTAAGCATTTATTAGGATAAGTTAAATGGACATGAAGCGCATTTTACAGGCGTTAGATACTGCTTCTACACAGCCTGTAGAAGGTGCTAACGACATGTCTAGGTTCCTTCGAATTGTAAAAGAAGGAGCAGAACCAATTCCAGCAATGCCAGATGTTGCCGGCATACAACCTGGTCAAAGTAAAGACCTAGGCAATGGTGAAAAAGTTACTGTTAACGCTGACGGTACTGTATCATACCAAGGCGGCTGGGGTGTTTATGTTTATAATGCCCAAGGACAACATGTTAAAACACAAAGTCCTACATTTGCCGGTTATAATCAAACAACCGATGCGGCTGGACAAGTTACACAACAAAATTATAGCGCAGGTCCATTGGCTGTTCAACAAGGACCACAAGGTACCCAAGCAAGTTACCAGCTAGGGGATCAAAATTTAACAACACAAATTAGTGAAGGTGCTAACCCACATAAAGTAGCATTGCCTGTACAAATGGCAATGAATCACTATCAAGCGCCTACAACACAACATGTTAAAAAGCCAGCATCATTATTAAGAAAATATTTTGCCGAAGCAGAAGAAGAAGTTACACAGATAGAAGCAGATCGTAAAGAACGCTTAAGAATGTACAGTCAAAAGATTGCTGAACGTGTACTAGTTAAAGAAGGCTTGTTTGATAGCAAACCTAAAGTAGATTGGAACAAACGTGCCAAAGAGTTATTTGCTAAGGGTATGGACGAGCAACAAGTTCGAGCACAACTTTTAAAAGAAGGTTGCCCGCCAAATCAAGTAAATGTATACGTCCAAGCAGGTCAGTTAGAAGAAGCACCGATTGATATGACTGGTGATCCAAATGATCCAACAGTCTACGGTCATGCTAAAGCAAACCCAATGAGTTTAAAAGGCAGAATCCAACAGGCTAGAAACCAGCTCAAAGAATTAGCCAATATGGCTGAGAGTGATGATCTAGTTGTTTGGCAAAAGATTTGTCAATTAAGCAAGGGCGGAATGTTTATGGGCTTGGAACAAAACATTGAACAAGTTCGACACGGTATTGAACAACTAGCTGCCAAGCGTAAGCAAGGCGGAGTTACTAGCCGTGGCATTGATAAGAACATAGGTGAACAAGGTATAACAGACAAGATTGTTGCGGCAGGTACTGCGGCAAGAAAAGCAGTCGATACCGCTGTTAACTCAATACCAAGACCGTTTGACGAAAAAGAAGTCGCTAACGACCTACAAAAACAAAAAAGACAATCATAGGAAGAGATATGGATACATTAAGACAACTAATTGCTAAGATGGATGCTATCGAAGCAGGCACATTAGAAGAAGCATTTAACATTAAAACAGTTCAAAATGCTGTGGGCAATATTGGTGACGAACAACAACGTGCCGCGGCTTTGGCTAAGATGGCTGTTGATAACAACTTGCCAGGATTGTACGATCCGGTTAAAGGACATTTTGTTTCTGCTGACGGCAGTATTTCTAATACTGCTGATAAAGATACAGACTATATGTTAGCACAAAAAGGTTTAATGCCTAAGAACGCTAACACGTCAACGTTCCTTGGTAAACTATTTGGTACTAGTGGCGACAAGTATGATACAGGGCTACGTGGTCAAAGTGATAAAGTTGTAGCTGACCAAGAGTCAGAAGAATTTAAAAGAGAGCGTCTAAAAACATTGCAAGCAATGATGAAAGACCTAATGGCTATGAAACCTGTAGCTGGTAAACCTGCGGATAAACCTGCGGCAGCTGGTGGCAAGGCAACTAATGCGGCTACATTAAGAGCCGCAATTGATAAGGCAGCGGCCAAAGAAGGTATTGAGTTTAAAGGTACTATTGCTCGCAGCCTTGTTGAAAGTTTTGGCTATGAAAAGAAACAAGATGAAGGAATTGGCTCAGTATTAGGACGTGCAGCACCAGGTGTTGGTGCTGTATTAGGAGCACAAGATGCTGTAGATCGTTGGGGTAAGGGCGACAAAGTTGGCGCAGTTCTAGCTGGTCTTTCAGGCGCATTTTCATTAGTGCCAGGACTTGGTTGGATTCCAGCATTAGGTTTTGCGGCAGCTAATATGGGACGCGACTACGCTAAAAGCGGAACTGACGGCCAATCAGGTTCTCCTAGTGGTGATCCAAAGTTACAAAAATTACAAAAGATCATTGGCGCACAACCAGACGGCAAGATGGGGCCTGAAACAAGAGAAAAATTAAAAGCATGGCAGCAAAAGCAAGGTATTGCAGCCGACGGAATTCCTGGGCCAGAAACTTATGGCAAGGCAGGCATTACAGAATCAGCAGTTGAACAATATCGTAATTTAGTAGCAAGATTAGAAGCTATTCAAGAAGCGGGTGAACCAGCCCCAGCGGCGGAAGCAAAACCAGATGCTCCAGATCAACAAGAAGCATCACTCGCTGAGTTGATTACAAAAGCCGGCGGACAGTTTGTTGAATTTCCTCCAGGGCACGAAAAAGAAGGCATGCAAGTATTAGTTGTTAAGAAAGATGTAGGGCCAATTGTTGACCCAGGATCAATGGAAATTTTAGACAACACTACACTAGCACCAACTGGGCAAACATTTGACCCTAAGGCAGCTGGTCTAAGTGAAAGTCAACTAGACGAAGGTCTATGGGACAGTATCCTTAAATTAGCTACAGGTGCTAAGATGGCTGGCAAAAATTTCGCTGGTGGATTAAAAGGTGCTCCAGGTGTTGCGGCCCCAACAGGTAAAATGTTAGGTAAAACTGGTTCTGCCGCAACACAAGCTCAAAAAATTATGCCTGGAAGCAGAGCGGCTTTTGCTACAGGTAAAGCTATTAAGAATAATCCAATTAAAACAGGAGTTGCTACTGTAGCAGGTTTGGGCGGTTTAGGTTATCTAAGCGGTGCTGGTGGTAGCGGACAAGGCGGGCAAAGTGGTAGCCCATCAGATGACGGTGGCAACAGCGGACCTGGCGGCGGTGGTAACGGTGGTAACGGTGGTAACGACAAACCAGTTACTCCAGATGTTGCTCCAGAAGCACCAGTATGTAGTCCAGAAATGATTGCTAAGATTGGCGAAATTCGTAAAGTAATGGACGAACTATCCAAGTACGATGATCCAGCAGTACAACAAGTATTACAGAATTATCAAGAAAAGATTGATTCCTTGAAGTGTGGTGAAGCTGGACAAGGTGCTAGTCCTTCAGAAACTCCGGCAGCTCCGGCAGCTCCTGCGGCACCGGCAGCTCCTGCGGGTTGGACTCCAACAGCCGAACAAGCTAAATGGTTAGGAGGTGCTGATCAACAAGACCCGTACATTCTTAACAGAATGCCCGGTGTTAAACCTCCAATAACACATTTTAAAAAGCCTGAAGATCAAGCTCTAGCAAAGAGATTAGGTTTTCCAATGGCTAAAGATCCCAATTGGACTGGTGTACAATACAATTAATATTATTAAGTTCAAACAAAATGGCAGATTTATTCTGCCATTTTTTATCTTTGAGCTTTACATTCAATGATAAGTATTATATAATAGGCATATAACAAGGAGATTTACATGGCAGGTCGTTCATACGGAGCAGAAGAAAAGGCAAAACTAGAGCGTTTGATTTCAGAAGGTAGTACAGTACTACGTGAAATTGAAGACTTAAATGAAGGCTTAAAAGAAACTGTTAAAGCAGTTGCTGAAGAATTACAAGTTAAACCCAGCGTTATTAACAAAGCTATTAAGATCGCACACAAAGGCGACTGGCAGAACTTTAACGAAGATTGGGAAGAAATTGAAGCAATTTTGGATATCACTAAGCGTATCTAATAAGTAGTACAAAGTAAGGTAGGCGGGCCATAATCCGCACATTAGGTATTTGTCAGCCGGAAATGACATATGGAGATTAAATGAGCTATGTAGACGCATGGTTTGACCGCGAGAATGACATCATTAAAGTGGTTGAACGTAATAAGAAAGGTGCCCGTGAATTTAGAGATATTCCGGTCAAACACACCTTTTATGTAAAAGACCCAAGAGGCAAACATACATCAATTTACGGAGACCCCGTATCACGCATTGTATGTAAAAACACAAAAGAACTTCGCAAAGAACAAGCCATTAATAGTGGCAAAGAATTGTTCGAAGCAGACATTAATCCAATCTTTGTTTGTTTAAGTGAAAACTATCTTAATCAAGATGCTCCAAAACTAAATGTAGCGTTTTTCGATATTGAGGTGGACTTTGATCCAGAACGTGGCTACGCATCGCCAGATGATGCGTTCATGCCAATTACTGCGATTGCTGTTCACCTACAATGGTTAGACACTATGGTATGTTTGGCTATTCCTCCAAAGACTTTAAGTATGGAAGAAGCCAAGAAACAGGTCGAAGAGTTCCCTAATACATATTTGTTTGAAAACGAAGCAGATATGTTAGACATGTTTTTAGATCTAATACAAGATGCAGATGTATTATCAGGCTGGAATAGCGAAGGCTTTGATATTCCATATACTGTAAACCGTGTTACTAAGGTTCTCAGTAAAGAGGATACTCGACGCTTCTGTTTGTGGGATCAGTTTCCTAAGAAACGTGAGTACGAAAAATACGGTAAGGCTGCTGTTACATATGATTTAATTGGTCGTGTACATCTAGATAGTCTTGAACTATACCGCAAGTACACATATGAAGAACGTCATACCTATCGACTAGA
>Ga0078894_10004165_pt1 | contig 11029 bp, 10 predicted proteins | sample LauGreSu1BDMLBSD_2_FD_67506 | JGI IMG/M metagenome (GOLD analysis project Ga0078894, IMG submission 67506) | Freshwater lake microbial communities from Lake Michigan, USA - Su13.BD.MLB.SD (version 4) (version 4) | ecosystem: Environmental > Aquatic > Freshwater > Lake | place: Lake Michigan... | reverse complement strand
GATTTGCATTCAAACCAGGGTTGGCCCATGCGCACGCCCAAAGCCTTGGCCTCGTTGGAGCGCGACACCACACAACCATCGTTGTTAGACAACACCACCACGGGTACGTTGCGCAGGTCGGGGCGGAACAGCCTTTCGCAACTGACGTAGAAGTTGTTGCAATCGACCAAGGCCAGCTGTTGAACAGGCGGTTGTTTAGAAGAACTCACGACGATGTACTAAAAGCTGATGAGGCCTCAATACAACTTGTGCAAGTTGTAAGTGACCACGCCCCAAATGCTGAGGTCCTCGCCGCTTTTGACCACAATCGGCGGATACAAATTGTTCTCGGCCACCAACTTCACCACACCACCGCGCTTGTACAAGCGCTTCACGGTGAACTCGTTGTTGAGCACGGCCAACACAATGTTGTTGTGCTTGGCTTCAATGGAGCGATCGATGACGAGGGCATCGCCTTCGTAAATGCCCGCGCCCACCATGGAGTCGCCCTTCACTTTGAAAATGAACGTGGCCTCTTTGTTGCGAATGAGGTGGTCGTTGAGGTCAATGCGTTTTTGGGTGTGGTCGGCCGCGGGCGAAGGAAAGCCCGCGGGCACTTTCCAAGAGCACATGTTGAGCCACAGCTTGGGGTCAGTGGCTTCTACGGGCTGAGGTGCTGTGAAAGCATTTGTAGGCATGCTGCAAATATACTGTATAAAAATACAGTATAGTCATGGAAATTCCACTTCGCAAGTTGTTGCACTCACAACGACACCCTGCCCAACTCACAACAAGGGTTATTTCTCGCAACCAGCACATGCCCACGCATGCCATTGGTATATTGATTGCTTATCAAACTGAGGAGACCTCACATGCTAGACCGCCGTTTATTTTTAGGAGCTGGCATTGCCGGTGCATCCGCCCTTACTTTTTCTTCCGTGTGGTCTCAAGCGGCCCCCAATTTTGGCCCGCCCACTTTGCCTAGCGTCGGCTTTAAGCGCATGAAGTTGGGCAACATGGAAGTCATCGCTTTGAACGATGGTGCATTGCGCCGTCCCTTGGGCGAAGAGTTTGTGACCAACGCGCCCCTCGAGCAAGTCAAAGCCATGCTGGCCAGCCAAAACCTGCCCACCGACTACATCGATATACCCTTCACCCCCTTCTTGCTAATCAATGGCAATCAGCGCTACTTGTTTGACACTGGCTTTGCCGACAACGGCCCCCCCACCACAGGCAAACTGGCTGCCCAATTGGACGCTGTTGGCCTGAAACCCACTGACATTAACAACGTGGTGCTCAGCCACTACCACGGCGATCACATCAATGGCTTGCGCAACAAAGCGGGTCAGTTGGTCTACCCTAACGCCCGTGTGCACGTGCCAGCACCCGAGCATGCTTTTTGGATGGACGATGCGCGCATGGAAGCCGCACCCGCAGGCATGAAAGGCGCCTTCATGGCCGTGCGCCGCGCACTGGGCAATTTGGGTGGCGATCAGCTGGTGAAGTTTGAACCGGGTGCTGTGATAGCGCCTGGCATTACATCGGTAGCTGCTTTCGGCCACACCCCTGGCCACACCCTGTTCCGCATGGACTCTGAAGGTCAGTCGTTTGCTTATGTGGCCGACATTACCAATGTGCCTTCCTTGTTTGCACGCGCGCCAGATTGGTCAGTGCTGTTTGACATGGACCCTGTCATGGCACGCATGTCTCGCCGCCGTGTCTTTGACATGCTGGTGAAAGACAAAATGATGGTTGGTGGTTTCCATTTCCCATTCCCCGCGTTTGGCACGATGGAGCCCAGCGGCAACGGGTATCAGTTCAAGCCCGTGATGGGATGATGTCAAAGCACGCGTATAGGAAATAGCATGAAAAAATTTTTCTCAACGCCATTAAAATTGATTTCAGTCAGTTTAATAATGGTTTTTGGCGCATCAGGTGTGTGGGCCCAAGCCCCAGCCAATTATCCCGACAAGCCTGTCAAAGTCATCATTCCATTTCCACCTGGTGGCACCTTAGACAAAATTGGTCGCATGTTGGCGCTCAAAATAGGCGAGCAATTGGGGCAAAACTTTGTGGTCGACAACCGGCCAGGGGGCAATGGCATCATTGGTGCCGATGTAGTAGCGAAATCCAACCCAGATGGCTACACATTGCTGTTCAATGCGAGTACCTTTGTCACAGCACCCATGACCATGAAGTCGGTTCCCTATAAAGTTCAAACTGATTTCACGCCGATTGGCTTGGTCGCTTCTGCCCCCCTGTCTATTGCGATTAGTAACAAATTAGGCGTTAACGATATCAAGGGACTCGCCACAGCAGCTAAAGCCAACCCAGGTAAGTTTAATTTTGCGGTGGGCTCAATCGGCTCGGCAGGACATCTGTGCACTGTCAAACTAGAACAAGCCACGGGCAGTCAAATTACCATCGTCCCTTATAAAGGGACAGGGCCAGCGATGACGGATTTGGTAGGCGGTCAAATTGAAGGGTTCATTGATCCCGTATTAGGTTCGGTGCAATTTCATCGAAACGGTCAACTCAAAGTTGTTGGCGTTACTTCCACCAAGCGATTGCCCAATTTGCCCGATGTCGCCACAGTGTCCGAAACTATTCCAGATTTTCAATGTGCAAGTTGGTATGGCTTGTGGGGTCCAGCAAAAATGCCTGCCGACTTGGTTCAAAAGCTCAATTCAGCAGTCAACAAAGCTTTGTCAGGTGAAATGCGAGACCGCTTGATTGCGGATGGCATTGTGCCTGCAGGTGGGAGTACGGCGGAGTTTGCAAAATTCCAAGCAGACGATATTGCCATATCGGGAAAAATTATTGCAGACAAAAAAATTGCGGTTGAGTGACATCCTCTATGCCAGTACCACCTTCACCTTGTGCCATCGTCACCGGCACCAGCTCTGGTATTGGCAAAGCAATTGCTTTGAAGCTACTTAGCGAAGGTTGGCACGTTCATGGCATTGACATTGCAGTCCCCACATTAACTGCGCCTCAATTCACAGCGTGGGAAATTGATCTTACGCAAGCAGATCAACTCGATCGCGCGTTAGATCAAATTTTGATGACTTATTTACCGCAAGTCTTGGTCCATGCGGCTGGAATCTTGCGGGCAGGAAGTTTGGGTTCGTTAGACATGACGGCTGGTCAATTGATGTGGCAATTGCATGTTGATGTGGCCACTCAATTGGCCAATCGCCTGCTTCCAATCATGCAGAAGGCGCAATATGGCCGAATGATTGTGGTGGGAAGTCGCGTCTCATCGGGCATTGCAGGCAGAAGTCAGTATGCCGCCACCAAAGCAGCACTTTTGTCTTTGGCCAGAAGCTGGGCTGCTGAATGCATTGCGCAAGGGGTGACTGTCAATGTGGTATCGCCAGCAGCCACCGATACCCCGATGCTTCAAGATCCTGCCCGCGCCAAAACGCCGCCTAGATTGCCGCCGATTGGCCGGCTGATTCAACCTGATGAGGTTGCTGCATTGGTTGCCTACTTAACGCGCCTTGAGGCTGCAGCCATTACAGGACAAGATATTGCAATTTGTGGTGGGTCTTCTGTTCTGCGCTAATGGGTTAAGCTTCAAAAGCTAAGAGTACAAACCTATGAGCGTAGATTCTTCTTTTGGACCCGGCACCTGCATCGGCCTTGTAGGCTTAGGTTTGGTGGGTAACGCCCTGGCCAAGCGCTTGAAATTGGCGGGGTATGTCTGCATTGGTTTTGATGTACGGCCAGAAGCCATGCGTGTGTTTGAATCTTTTGGATTCGAAACTGCAGACACTGTGTCTCACATGCTGAACAGAAGCAATACGATGGTGCTTGCAGTATTCGACACAGCCGGCGTCATAGACATCGTGGATCAAATTAATCGTCATCGAAGCCATCAATCGCAAGAGATACAGCCACTGCTCACGCTGATCGACTGTTCTACAGGTGACCCTTTAAAAGTGGCCGAATTGTCAAAGCAATTGGCGGTGAAAAACATTCAATTGATTGAGGCGCCTTTGTCGGGTTCAAGCGTGCAAATTGAAAACGGTGAGGCTACGCTTTTGATCAGCGGTGAGACGCATGACATTGAGCGTGTGAGCCCTGTATTGAATGCATTGGCCACATCAATGATTCATGTGGGTGGTGCAGGGATGGCCGCTAAAGCCAAGTTGGCGACTAACTTGGTGTTGGGTTTGAACAGATCGGCTTTGGCAGAGGGCATGGTCTTTGCGCAAACCTTAGGGATACAGCCTGCGACATTTTTGCAATTGGTTTTAAATACACCTGCAAGCTCGGAAGCGGCGGTTGTCAAAGGCGACATGATGGTGAACGAGCAGTTTGAACCACAGTCACGCATTCGCCAACATCTTAAAGATGTACAGTTAATGTTAGACATGGCGCGGGGTAGCTCGCAAAATCTACCTCTGTCCCAAGCGCATGCGCAATTGATGAGAAATGCCATAGCGCAGGGCGATGGCGAACTCGACAACGCTGCCATTATTCGACAAATACGAAGAGAAAAATCTACGCCTCATCACAACGAATAAACCTTCACCATGCATCAACACGCTAGGGCAAGCATTAGATGTCTGTGATCAAAGCATTCCACCATGTCAAAATCCTTCTCAGTTTGGCGGGCTACATCGGCCCCACCATTTGATTGACTGGTTTCCAAAGTCGAATATCAAAAGAGATTGGGTACAGCTAAATTGGTTTGGTTTTGATGCCAATTTCTGAGTCAGGCCAATTAACTTACAATAAGCGCCCAAGGGCCTATAGCTCAGTTGGTTAGAGCAGAGGACTCATAATCCTTTGGTCCCAGGTTCAAGTCCTGGTGGGCCCACCACTTAAAAAGCGACTTATTCGAGTCGCTTTTTTCTTGTCTTTTAGCTGCAAACGCACGCATTTAAAAGCAGTTTTCTCGAGTGAAACTGCGGTTTTTCTGCTCGATTGGCACGAAAGACTCCGTAATAGAACCACTTAAGGAATTTCTCTGTCGGATAGGCCGATATAGTCCTGGTCCTCATCACGCACAATCCGCAATGGTTTGCCATCTTCAATTTCCTCAATGACGTGGGCTAAGATTCCTGGCAATACGGCAAGAGCTGCAACGGACACCATTTGCAATGGTTTAAAACCCATCTCCACCATGATGCAAGCCAATGCGCCATCAACATTGATGCAAATCTCCTTCTTGCCAGTGACTTTGACGAACTCGGCATGAATAGCTTGATAAAGACGCGTTTTCTCTCCAACAAAACCACACTCATGTGCAATCCGCCAAAGTTTTACTGCGCGAAAATCATCACTCTTATGGGTTGGGTGACCATATCCTGGAATACGTTGCTTGGTAGCACGTACTTGCGCCACGACACGCTCTGCTGTTTGTTCAAGGCTGAGAGCCTCTTTTTCTTTGAGTAACCATGCATCGTCCAAAAACTGTGCGGTGTGTTGAGGCGAAATCGTATTTGTACCTGCAGTGAGCAAACCTGCCGCTGCCGCTGGAATGAGCTGGGGATTACCTGACGCGCAGTATCGTGCAGCCAACACACTGGCAGCTACAAAGCCATGATCAAGCAAACTGTTGAGCATGGCGTCGAGCATGCGGGACTCGTTAGCAGTTGGGAGCTCTCCCCGTAGCGTCAAAAAAACGCCTTCAGCGTAAGATCTGTCACCGATGAGGCTTTCGTGCGAATAACCTCTGATGATTACACGACCATCTAGCACCCTGCTAATTTTCGTAGACCATTCTTTTGTCATTTTTTACTCCTTGATGTCATCATTTATGGTTGACGCAGCGCGCCTCGCACATCTATACGATGGCGTAAAACATGTAATTCATGATCTGTGGGTAGTTCAGTTTGGGGCACTGCTGAAGGAACGACCAACTCAAAACCTGTTTTCGCAATTACTTCCTCCACGCTAACACCTGGATGCACGGACTTCAATCTCATGCGTTTTGTTGTTTCTTCAAAATCCATCACACACAAGGGAGTTACGACATAACGAGGACCACCACCTGGCAGACCCAGTCGGGTGCGCGCATCGCTCCCCCCAGAACCCCAACCATATGCAGAAATAAAATCACATTTAGTTACCAAAATTCTTTTGTCGTGTGAGTTAATTACCAAGTGAAAACGACTGTTCATCACCGTTGCATTACAAACACCAATAGCACCTGGCCCACGAAATTTAAGCTTTTGATGGTCGCTACCAATGCCAATCAAATTACTGTTGCCATAGGGATCAATCTGTAGCGCACCAGCAAAAAAAACACCCTTGCGTCGAAACTTCATGTTTTCAACCAAGTCATTGTGAATGTAGTAGGCCTCAGCCCAGCGCATCGCTCGTTGATCGGTGATCAATTCAAATTCTTCAATGACGGGTTCTATCAACACATTGGCCTTGGTCATTGCAATCATCACTGTCATATTCGGACCACGTGTGAGGTGCGCCAATAAAACGCCAGCTCGTGGCACGGGCAAATTAGCGCCTACCTCCACCCATTCACCGTCAACCAAGTCACGCGCAAGCACAGTCGCCATTATTTCTTTGATCGATGCTGCAGTCTTATGGTTATTTTTTGTCATTGCATGTACCTCCTTTTCACACATTGGTTTTAATACTCATCAAGTGAAAGAAGTGTGCTCAAACCGACACGCTCAAGGTATTCAACATGATTTTGAGGCTCTAAAATCCACTTTTGTATGTATTCATTGAGCGGGCCCTGGTCGTCATTTTTAGCCCAAGCACTGGCCGCTGCAACATAAGCCTTGATATGCGCTTGGTCTTCAATGTAGTACCCTGGACTCGCATACGGGTGAGATCCAAAGTGTGCGCGAATGATGCCATCTGCTCCAGGTATAGCGGTACGCAGTGGATCCTTTCGGATTTCTTCATTAGAAACAATTTTTTCGACTTGTACAAAAGTTAAATCCGATGCTGCATAAATTGCACGGTCTCCAAAACCATGCCCTACATACTGAACGTTGCCGTAAATATCAGAAGTTGCCGCATGCAAAAAAGCCACATCGATATTGATAGCAGGAATGGCCAGCAGTGTTTCTCCATTGCAAGGATCTTTGAACACCTTGATGTTTGGGTTGATCTCAGGAAATGAAGTGCCCACACCAGAGCGCCAAGGATTAAAAGGCACTCGCTGCGCTGCAGCACGAAGACCTGCATAAAACATCGCTTCGTCGAGTTCAAATACTTCGATCAAACCACGCTCTGCTGCACCGCGAAAACCAGGACCAATGGCCGCGAGTCCTTCAGCGCCAATGTAGGGCGATATGACTTTTTTTACTACGCCAGCAGCAATCAATAAATCAATTTCAAGACCTGAAGAAGCGGCGCCAACAACTGTCAAGTCGCGGAGGCGTCTCTTGATAATCTCTCTGACTACCATCATGGGGTGACTTGAATTGATGAAGCCTCCAATGGCCACTGTCATGCCATTGCTTAGGTGGGATAAGGCTTGGGCCATGTCAATGACACGTGACTTGCGAACAGGCACGTCGTTTGAATCTACTTCACTCATTAGCCAATCTCCTCTTTAAATTCTATTGTCTCAGACCCCTAGCTCAGAGTTGACTTTCTAGCGTTTTTACTTAACAATTTAATATCTTGACCCGTGCGTGATGGGTTAGCCTGATTTCTTCAAAATATACATCTCATACCCCATGAAAGTTGATAGCGACCTTGTAATTTTGTCTGGTCTCGGCGAAGCAGTGGCTTTTATCACCCTCAACCGTCCAGAACATAAAAATTGTCTGGACAAGCACACTATCCACCGACTCAACGAGTTACAGCGCCAATTAGAAGAAGACAAGGCTGTGCAGGTTGTGGTAATCCGCGGCGCTGGCGGTACATTTTCCGCCGGTGGTGATCTAAAAGGCTACATAGATCTGTACAAGCAACCAGAAGCCTTTCGCACATTCCTCTCCGAATTTCATCAGCTTCTTGATTCGATAGAAGCCTCCAAAAAAATCTATGTCGCCATCATTGACGGCTATTGTGCTGCTGGTGGTCTCGAATTGTTATTGGCATGTGACGTGGTTATTGCAGCGCAGTCAGCCAAAATTGGTGATGCTCACGTTAATTTTGGACAACTGCCAGGTGCAGGCGGATCGCAGCGTTTACCTCGCACCGTGGGCCTCATGAAAGCACGTTATCTCATGTTCACTGGCGAATTCATTGATGCCATTGAAGCTGAGCGTATTGGACTTGTATCCAAGGTCATTGCAGACCCGGATTTAGAAGCATTCATCAATAAACTGCTGTCTCGACTTTCATCCATGAGCCCTTTGGGAATGGCTGGAATGAAGCACTTGGTGAATCAAGGTTTAAAAACAGACATTGCTTCAGGCTTGTCGATGGAGTTAGATTTTGTTCATCACTATGCGACAACTTCACGCGATGCAACCGAGGGCTTGATTGCTTTTCATGAGAAACGAAAGCCTCGATTCATCTAAAAGTTTTTTCAAATAAAAGGGTACCAACCATGTGGAAGCTGCGAGACAAATATGCAATTGGCGGTATTGGATTTACCAAGTTCTCCAAAGCATCTGGGGTCACGGTGTTAGAGCTGGCAACCGAGGCTTGCTTGAAAGCATGCCAAGATGCTGGCATCAATCCAGATGAAGTTGATGGGATGCTTAGCTTCAATTTTGGCGACTCTGTTCCTGGTATGGCTGTAGCCACGGCAATGGGTTTGCCCAATCCACAATTTGTTGTTGACTACGACTCTGGTGGCAATGCTGCCAATCTCATTACCCTGGCTGCAACAGCTGCGATAGAAGCTGGCTTGGCTAAAAATGTGCTCTGCTTTCGGGCCATGAATGGCCGCTCTGGTTTTCGACTTGGCGGCAGTCGAGATCTCAGCGCTTACAACGTCACGCAATACACCGCACCCTTCGGTTGGATCACTTATCCTCAAGCTATGGCCATGTGGTGTCGCGCTCACATGGTCAAGTACGGATTGACCAAAGAACAATTGGGATCTGTTGCTATCACGTTTCGTGAAAATGCAATGCTCAACGAGCGCGCCATGTTACGTACACCGCTCACCATGGACGACTACATGAACGCGCGTAAGATCGTTGACCCTCTTGGTCTGAATGATATCTGTCTTGAATCCGATGGCGCATGTGCAGTTTTGATCACATCAGCAGACAGAGCAAAAGACATGCGACACAAACCTGTGTACATCATGGGCGGCGCTTATGGCGGCGGCATGCATCAGGGCGAAGACCTTTTCGACGCCATCCGCTGGCCCGATCTCAGCGAAAACTTCAGCAAACACATTGCAGATGATTTGTGGCGAAGTGCAGGCATCACACCCAAGGATGTGGATGTTGCTGAAATATATGACTGTTTCACTTATACAGTCATCATGGTTTTAGAAGGTCTTGGTATTTGCAAACCAGGGGAAGCTGGTGCATTTTGCCAAGAAGGTGGACTCAAACGCGACGGTCTATTGCCAACCAATACGCATGGCGGTCTTTTGTCAGAGGCCTACATTCATGGCTTTAATCATGTCATTGAGGCCGTTGAACAGTTGCGTGGTCATAGTGGCGATCGTCAGATCAAAGGTGCAGAAATAGCACTCACCACTGCGGGTGCAATGACCTGTGGCAGTGCCATGATCTTAAGGAACTGAAATATGACAACGATGCAACGCCCACTTCCTGTTCAAGACTCACTGTCCGCTAATTTTTGGAAAGCCTGTCGCAATCACAAACTAAGCCTGCAACAATGCAGTGCTTGTGCAACTGCACAATTCCCGCCTGGTCCTGTTTGCAAAAAATGCCGATCAACAGATTTGCAATGGATCGAATCAACGGGACGGGGTACGGTTTACAGTTGGATCGTTGTTCGACACCCCATTCCAAAAGAAATTTATGGTCCTGAAGTGCCCTATGTGGTTGCGCTTGTCGACCTAGAAGAAGGCCCACGCATGCCAACCAACATTGTTGGGTGCGCGCCTGAAGATGTGACTGCACATATGAAAGTACAAGTGGTGTTCCGAGACCTCACCGATGAAGTGTCATTGCCTCAATTTACACCCATATTGGGTTCCACACCCAATCGCTAAAAATGGACAGCACATCGACAACGCTCAACCGGTTTGAGCGCATGCCACGCGCAGAATTAGAAGCGATGCAATTGTCTCGTATTCAACACCAGCTAACAAGGCTGTACAACACAAGCGGATTTTATCGAGCGCACATGGACTCGGCCAAAATCAAAGCAACCGATATCAAAAGTTTGGCAGATTTTGCACGACTGCCATCCATCAACAAGCAACACTTTTTAGAGGACCAACTCGAGCATCCACCCTTTGGTGCAAGGCTTTCTGTCACCCCCGAAGATGTGGCCCTAATTTCCACAACTGGTGGTACCTCAGGTCAGGGGCAAGAGATTTATGGGCGAACACATCATGACGCAACGATGCAAGGGTACCTCCATTATCTGCCTTGGTATTTAGCTGGACTGCGACCTGGAGATGTTGCACTCAATTGCGTGCCCACTGGTGGCATGACCACAGGGGGTTGGGGGCCTGCCGAAGGTTTTCGAATAGGCGGTGCAACGGCTATTCACGCTCCAGCTGCACTTAGCACTGATGGCAAAATTGATTTGATGTTGCGCTTTGGAAAGGTCAATTTTATTTACTCATCAACCAACTACCTGCATACACTCACCGAAGGTTTTCGTCGAAGAGGAATCTCACCGCAAGACGCTTTCCCAATGATGAAAAGCCTTTTCATCGCTGGTGAGGGCTATCCTATGCATTGGGCTCAATCCATTGCAGAAGAATGGGGCTGTGCACTTCACGAAGGCTATGGCAGTACACAAGGCACTGGATTCATAGCTTCCACCTGTGAAAAAAGTGCCGTTCGTAAAGACAGTCAACCAGGCCGAATGCACTTGTTTGAATGGGAAAACTACGTTGAAGTGATTGACCCTCAAACACAACAGCCAGTTGCCGAAGGAGAAGAGGGAGAAGTGGTGCTCACCAACTTAAGTATTTTGGGCTCTCCAGTTCTGCGTTTTGCCACTGGAG
>Ga0078894_10004161_pt1 | contig 11033 bp, 10 predicted proteins | sample LauGreSu1BDMLBSD_2_FD_67506 | JGI IMG/M metagenome (GOLD analysis project Ga0078894, IMG submission 67506) | Freshwater lake microbial communities from Lake Michigan, USA - Su13.BD.MLB.SD (version 4) (version 4) | ecosystem: Environmental > Aquatic > Freshwater > Lake | place: Lake Michigan... | reverse complement strand
TGGCAACTGGCGGGCTTCGCCCAGCTGCAGGCCGACAAGGACCAACTCATTTGGACCACCCTCGCCGGCGCCCTCTGCTATTTCGTGATCGGCCTGGCGGATGACCTCACCGCCCTGCCTCCCCTGCCGCGCCTCGCCAGCCAGGTGGCAGTAGCGATGGTGGTGTGGAGCCAGGGCGTGCAGATCGGCACGATCGAGCTGCCCTTCGCCCTGTGGGGCGGCGATCCGATCCTGCGGCTGGCCCCCAGCCTCAGCCTGCTGGCCACCGTGGTCTGGCTGGTGGGGATCACCAACGCGATCAACTGGCTCGACGGCCTCGACGGCCTGGCGGCCGGCGTGAGCGGCATCGCCGCCGTGGGGCTGCTGTCGGTGAGCTTCAGCCTGCATCAACCGGCTGCGGGCCTGCTGGCGGCGGCCCTGGCCGGCGCCTGCCTGGGCTTCCTGCGCCACAACTTCAACCCCGCCCGCATCTTCATGGGCGATGGGGGCTCCTACTTTCTTGGCTTCGCCCTGGCGGCGATCAGCATCGTGGGGCCGGCCAAGGGCCTCACCAGCGTCAGCCTGCTGCTGCCGCTGTTGATCCTTTCGCTGCCCCTGGCCGATATGTCGGCGGTGATCATGGGGCGCCTCAGCGAAGGCCGCTCCCCCTTCTATCCCGACCGGCGGCACCTGCACCACCGCCTGCTGCGGGCGGGCTTCAGCCATCGGCGCACGGTGCTGCTGATCTACGCCTTCACCCAGTGGCTGGCGTCCCTGGCGCTGGTGGTGGCCAACGCCGAGATGCGCTTCCTGTGGCTGGGGCTGGCCACCGCCGTGCTGGTGGCGGTGGTGGTGCTCTGCCGCCGACAAATGCAGCAAGACGCCCTGGTTTCCGAGACGGATGCGGGGGCGCCGCGATGAGCGCCGCGGGCGATTCCAGGGCGGTCGAGATCCTTTGCGTCGGCACCGAGCTGCTGCTGGGCAACATCCTCAACAGCAACGCCCGCTGGCTCGCCGAGCGGCTGGCTTCCCTGGGGCTTCCCCATCACCGCCAGGGGGTGGTGGGCGACAACCGGGAGCGGCTGATCGCCGCGGTGCGGGAGGCGGCCGGCCGCTGCCGTGTGCTGGTGACCACCGGTGGCCTGGGCCCCACCCCCGACGACCTGACCACCGAAGCGATCGCCGCGGCCTTCGGGACCGATCTGGTGGAACACCCCGAGGTATGGGCCGACATCGAGACCAAGCTGGCGGAACGGGGCCGCGTTCCCGAGGCCTCCCTGCGCCGCCAGGCCCTGCTGCCCCGCGGCGCCGCCGTGCTACCCAACCCCACCGGCACCGCCCCCGGCATGGTGTGGACGCCGCAGCCCGGCTTCACGGTGCTCACCTTTCCCGGGGTGCCCAGCGAGATGCAGGCGATGTGGGAGGCGACCGCCGAGCCATGGCTCCAGAGCAGCGGCCTGGCCCAGGGCGTCTTCGCCAGTCGCACACTGCACTTCTGGGGCCTCTCCGAATCGGCGCTGGCCGAGCGGGTGGCCGACCTGCTGGCGGGGGAGAACCCCACCGTGGCTCCCTACGCCGGCGCTGGCGAAGTGCAGCTGCGCCTCACGGCCCGCGCCGAGGATGGGGTGGCCGCGGCCGCATTGCTGGCACCTGTGGAGCGTGAGCTGCGTACCCGCACCGGACGCAGCTGCTTCGGCGTCGACGGGCAGAGCCTGGCGGCGGTGGTGCTGGACCAGCTGCGGCGCCGCGGTGAGACCCTGGCGGTGGCCGAATCGTGCACGGGCGGCGGCATCGGCGCGGCCCTGGCGGCGGTGCCCGGCGCCTCCGACGTCTTTCTGGGCGGAATGATCGCTTATGCCAATTCTATCAAAGAGGTGTTGCTGGGTGTGCCGAAGGATCTACTGCAAACCCATGGGGCGGTGAGCGATCCGGTGGCGGCGGCGATGGCCGAGGGAGTCCGCCACCGCTGCGGCGCCACGTGGGCGGTGGCCGTGAGCGGCATCGCCGGACCGGGCGGTGCCACGCCCGACAAACCGGTGGGCCTGGTGCATATCGCCGTGGCGGGCCCCCAAGGTTGCGCCGTGGAACCCGTGCGCTTCGGCGCCAAGCGAGGCCGCCACTGGATTCAGACACTCACCGTGGGCGAGTCACTCAATCGCCTGCGCCTGCTTCTGACTGAGCCAGGCTGAGATCAGGCGATCCCGAACGGCCAATGGCGACAGATTGATTGTCGATTGCCCATCGCGGGGCGCTTGCGGAGTGGACGACAAGCGGTACCGTTATGGCGATTGATTTTCTTTCCCACCATGCTCACCGGCGTCGAACTTCTCGCCAAGGTCAAAGAACTGGGCGACGTCTCCAAGTCCGAACTGGTTCGCGGTTGCGGCTATGTGAGCACCAAGAAGGATGGCGGCGAGCGCCTCAACTTCACCGCCTTCTACGAGGCGCTGCTGGAGGCCAAGGGTCTCAGCCTGTCCGACGGCGGCGGCAAGGGCGGCGGCAAGGGTGGGCGCAAGCTCAGCTACGTGGCCACCGTGCAGGGCAACGGCAACCTGCTGGTGGGCAAGGCCTACACCGCCATGCTCGACCTCCAGCCGGGCGACGAATTCGAGATCAAGCTGGGCCGTAAGCAGATCCGGCTGGTGCCCGCCGGTGGCTCCGACGACGAGGAATGAGCGTTCCCTGCCGGAGGGCCGGGGATTGATCACCATTGCTGTGCGATGGGTTTTTCCCCGGCCTTCAGGCCCTTTTCCCCGTTTCTGGCGGATTTTTCCCCAGGCCCAAACAGCCACCCGCGGCCTCAGCCGGCCCGAGGCCCCTCAGGCCTGGGGAAAGCGTCCCTCCCCTTGACGGCCTCGGCCAACGCCTTGTCGACCCATAGGCCCCAGGGCCCCAACCCCGAAGCAAGGCTCCCGCAGCTGAAATCTCGATGCACGTCGCGTGAGACCAGCGAGCTGCTGGCGGCTTTGACGGGTGGCGGCCCGCCGTGGGGTGATGGGGGCGTTGCCGCGAGATGCCGATGAGCCAGATCCCCGACCAGGCCCCCAGCCACGTGAGCATCGAGAACCAGATGCCCGAGGACCTGTTCCTGGCGATGCGGGAATTCATCCGGGTCCACCCCCAGTGGGATCAGTACCGGCTGATGCAGGCGGCCCTGGCCGGCTTCCTTTTCCAGCACGGCTGTAGCGATCGCGCCGTGGCCCGCCACTACCTCGACGGGCTCTTCCAGCGCGGCCCGGCCCCTGGCCTTGCGGCCGCACCGGGCGGACCGGCCGCTCCCGTCGCACCCAGCGCGCCCCGATGAGCGCCACCAGCCCCACCCAACCGCCCCGGCTGGTAGTCCTCGATGGCCACACCTGCAATCCGGGCGATCTCTCCTGGGAGCCGCTCAAGCGCCTGGGCCACCTGACGGTGCACCCGCGCACCGCCCCAGACCAGGTGGCCGAGCGCATCGCCGGCGCCGATGTGGTGCTCACCAACAAGACCCCGCTCAACGCCGCGGCCCTTGCCGGCGCACCAACACTGCGGGGCATCGCCGTATTGGCCACCGGCTATGACGTGGTCGACCTGGCGGCTGCCCGCCGCACGGGAGTACCCGTGTGCAACGTGCCGGAATACGGCACGGCCTCGGTGGCCCAGGCGGTCTTCGCCCTGCTCCTGGAGCTCTGCCTGCACACCGGCGACCACGCCCGGGCGGTGCGGGAGGGCCGCTGGTCGGACAGCCCCGATTTCTGCTTCTGGGATGGCAGCCTCACGGAGCTAGCCGGCCGCACCATCGGGGTGGTTGGCCTGGGACGGATTGGGCGCGCGGTGGCGCGCATCGGCCTGGCCTTCGGCATGGAGGTGATCGCCTGTCGCCGCGGAGCCGCCAGCGGCGATGACCCCGAAGGCCTGACCCTGGTGGACCTCGATACCCTGCTGGCCGCCAGCGACGTGGTGAGCCTGCACTGCCCCCTCACCGAGGAGACCCGCGGCCTGATCAACGCGGCGCGCATCGGCCGCATGAAACCCGGCGCCCTGCTGCTCAACACCGGCCGCGGCGCCCTGATCCAGGAGGCCGATCTGGCGGCCGCATTGCAGGCCGGCCGTCTGGGCGGGGCGGGGCTCGATGTGCTCACGGTGGAGCCGCCCGCCCGCAACCACCCCCTGCTCCAGGCCCCCAACTGCCTGATCACCCCGCACATCGCCTGGGCCACCCGCCAGGCGCGCGAACGGCTGATCGCGATCAGCGCCGCCAACGTGGCCGCCCTGCTGGGAGGGCACCCCCAGCACCGCGTGGGCTGAGGTCTGCCCGCGTAGGCTGGTCCTTCTGTGCGGTCGGGTCGTCTGTGAGTGCCGACACCCTCTACGACAAGGTCTGGGATCTGCATCGGGTCGCCGAGCTGCCCGGCGGTGCCAGCCAGCTGTTCATCGGTCTGCACCTGATCCACGAGGTCACCAGCCCCCAGGCCTTTGCCGCCCTGCAGGAGCTGGGGCTGTCCGTGCGCCATCCCGAGCGCACCGTGGCCACGGTGGACCACATCGTGCCCACCACCTCCCAGGCCCGGCCCTTCGCCGATCCCCTAGCCGAAGAGATGCTCGCCACCCTGGAGGCCAACTGCGCCGAGCACGGCATCACCCTGCATGGCATCGGCAGCGGCCGCCAGGGGATCGTGCACGTGATCGCCCCGGAGCTGGGGCTCACCCAGCCCGGCATGACGGTGGCCTGCGGCGATTCCCACACCTCCACCCACGGAGCCTTCGGGGCGATCGCCTTCGGCATCGGCACCAGCCAGGTGCGCGATGTGTTGGCCAGCCAGAGCCTGGCGATGGGCCGCCTCAAGGTGCGACGCATCCTGGTGGAGGGCAGCCTCCGGCCCGGCGTGCACGCCAAAGATCTGATCCTGCACGTGATCCGCCGGCTCGGGGTGAAGGGGGGCGTCGGCCACGCCTATGAGTTCGCCGGTCCGGCGATCGAGGCCCTCTCGATGGAGGAGCGCATGACCCTCTGCAACATGGCGATCGAGGGCGGCGCGCGGGTGGGCTACGTCAACCCCGATGCGGTCACCTTCGCCTATCTGCAGGGGCGGCCCGCCGCGCCGCAGGGGGAAGCCTGGGAGCGGGCGGTGGCCTGGTGGAGCTCCCTGGCCAGCGGCCCCGCTGCCGTCTTCGACGACGAGGTGGTGTTCGATGCCGCCGCGATCAGCCCCACCGTCACCTGGGGCATCACCCCCGGCCAGGCGATCGGCGTGGATGAAGCGGTACCGCGGCCCGAGGAGCTGGAGGAGGGGGAGCGCGCCATCGCCGCCGAGGCCTACCGCTACATGGATCTGGAGCCGGGCCGTCCGATCGCGGGTGTGCCGGTGGACGTTTGTTTCATCGGCAGCTGCACCAACGGGCGACTCAGCGATCTGAGGGCGGCGGCGGCGGTGGCGCGCGGCCGGCATGTGGCGCCAGGAATCAAGGCCTTCGTGGTGCCGGGCTCGGAACAGGTGGCGGCGGCGGCGGAAGCCGAGGGCCTCGACCTGGTCTTCCGGGAGGCGGGCTTCGAATGGCGCGAACCCGGCTGCTCGATGTGCCTGGCGATGAATCCCGACCGGCTGGAGGGACGCCAGATCAGCGCCAGCTCCAGCAACCGCAACTTCAAGGGCCGGCAGGGCTCCGCTACCGGCCGCACCCTGCTGATGAGCCCCGCCATGGTGGCCGCCGCCGCCGTGCGCGGCCATGTCACCGACGTCCGCGAACTGCTGAACCGATGAATCCCACCCCCTTCCCCCAGGGCCCGATCACCGCCTGGAGCGGCCGGGGCGTCGCCGTGGTCGGCGACGACATCGACACCGACCGCATCATCCCGGCGCGCTACCTGAAGTGCGTCACCTTCGACCACCTGGCAGCCGGCGCCTTCGCCGATGACCGCAGCGAGCAGGCCGGCGCCCATCCCTTCGACCTGGAGCAACACCGCGACGCCTCGATCCTGGTGGTGAACCGCAACTTCGGCTGCGGCTCCAGCCGCGAGCACGCTCCCCAGGCCCTGATCCGCCGCGGCATCCGGGCCCTGATCGGCGAGAGCTTCGCCGAGATCTTCTTCGGAAACTGCCTCACCCTCGGCGTCCCCTGCCTCTCCGGCAGCCACGACGATGTGGCCGCCCTGCAGGCCCTGGTGAGCCGCGAACCCACCACCGTGCTGACGATCGACGTGGCGGGGCTTACGGTGGCCAGCACCGACCAGCAATGGTCGCTGCAGCTGGCGGAGGGGCCCCTCAGCGCGCTGGTGAGCGGCCAGTGGGACGGCACCTCCCAGCTGGTGGCCCACGACGCTGAACTGCGGGCCACCGCCGCCCGGCTCCCCTACCTCCACAGCTTCGCGGCCTGACCTCCAGCGGGTCGGAGCCCTCAGGCAAGCCAGCCGTTGATTAGGCGGGCCTGGCCACAATCCAGGTGGAGGAGTGCCAGGCACCGCTGGTATCGAAGCGACGGATCAGCCGCTCCATCCGATCGGGCGCCGCGAGCCAGCCCGCCTCCAGCTGGGCAGGGGCGCGGTGGCTGAGTTGCCGCGGTGTGAGGCTCCAACCCCCATCGGGCAGGAGCAGCAGCTGCCCTTCCGCCCCGGCGGCCGGGCTCTCGCTGACGGTGCCGGCGAGGGTAGTGCGCAGCTGCAGCCCCGGCCCACCGGCCGATCCGCCCCCCGCCGCCGTCACCTCAATCCCGCACTCAGCGAGCTCTGGCTCCGGCCAATCGGCCGTGATCGTGGACGCCTGACCCCGCCAGTTTCCCACCAGCTGCTCCGGCTCCAGGGGCGGGCGTTCCACGGCACCGCTGCCCTCCCGGAACTCGCGGATCAACACCAGGCCCGAGAAGCGGCCCTCCGCGTCATACAGCTGCACCAGGCGATGGCGGCGATCGCCAAGCACGAACCCGAATTCACCCCCTCCCGCGGTGCCGGGGGCCACCTGCAAGGTCCCTTTGGCGAACGAACCACTCGCGAAGAACACCACCTGGCGACCCAGCGAGCGGTAGTCCTGCTGGGTGTCGCGGATGGGGGGGGCGTTGGTTCCCTCTGGGCCGTAGCGCTGCAAGCGGAAGCGCACGAGCCGCTCCCCGGGCACCTCCTCCAGGCTCAGGAGGGAGGGCGTGCTCTCAAGCACCTCACCGCTGGGCGAGAGGGAGGTGAAACTGCCGCGCCAACGGCCCAGATTGCCGAGAAAGTTATCCCATTGGCTGGTCATTTGCCGCTTCCCCGCCTCGATCGTCTCTCAACCTTGTAGAAGGGCATCGAGGCGGCCGTTGCGCTCGAGGGCGTGCAGGTCGTCGCAACCGCCAACATGGACGTCGTTGATGAAGATCTGCGGCACGGACCGGCGACCGTCGCGGCCGCGGGCGGCCATCGCATCGCGCCCGGCCTCATCGCCATCGATGGCATGCTCCTCGTAAGCAACTCCCTTGCGATCGAGCAGTTGCTTGGCGCGCACGCAGAAGGGGCAGGCGCGCCAGGTGTAGATCTCTACCTTCGCCATCAACGGGGTGGAACTTGCGGCACGCTATCGGCCGGCCGACCCGTCTGGCGAATTTCCCTGTGGTGGGCCCACCACGGGGGCGGCGCAAACGCAGCGGAAGCGGCACCATCGGGACGTTGCGCACCCCTGCCGATGGATTCCGAGCCGCGGCCGATCCGGGCGGATCAGTTGGCCCTTCTGCACCACGATGACGAGGCCTGCCCAGGGCCCTGGCGCGTGCGGCGCAAGCTGCCCCACCTGCTACCCGTGCCCTCGGCCCTCGACCGGGTGGACGCTGTGGTGGTGTCGGCCCTGGTGGGCCAGGGCGATCTGCTCGACGACCTGACGACCCTCACCGCCGAGGCGGTGCGCCAGCTTCCCTGGCCGGACACCGGGCCGGATGCCTCGGTGGTGCGGGGGATCGCCGCCCGGGTGGCCGCCGGCTTGGCGGTGGCGCTGATGGAGTCGGATCTGGCGGAGCGCATCGCGGCGCAGCTGGAGGAGCGTTCCGCCTTCGCGGAGGGCTGGCGCGCCTGCCCGGAGTGAGGATCAGGCGGGGGGAGGAGCAGGAGGAGGGCCAGGAGGAAGGCCGGGGGGAGGGCCGGCGGTCGCCTCCCCGAATCGGCGGCAAACCACCTGGTTGCGGCCGGCGTTCTTGGCCTCGTAGAGGCATTCATCGGCGAGCTGCTGCAAGGCCTCAGGCTTGCAGGACTGGCCCGAGGCCGCTTCCCACACCGCCGCTCCGATGCTGACCGTGAGCGGATGGGTGTGGCCGAGGCGAGCATGGGTGATCGGCACAGCAGCCACACAGGCCCGCAGCCGCTCCGCGAGCACCAGGGCCTGGGGGGCATCGATGTCCTGCAGGATCACCGCGAACTCCTCCCCCCCCAGACGAGCGAGGAAATCACGCTCCTGGCGCAGCTGATGGGTGAGGATCGCGGCGAGCTGCCGCAGGCACTGGTCGCCGTGGGCATGGCCATACGTGTCGTTGACCTCCTTGAAGCGGTCGATGTCGAGCAACAGCAGGGCCAAGTCGCGGTTGGCGACGCGCGCGGCGGCAATGTTCCCCTTTAGGAAGGAATCAAAACTGCGGCGATTGGCCAGCTGGGTGAGGGGATCGAGCAGGGCGAGCCGCTTGGCCCGCTCGCTCTCGAAGCTGTGGAACAGCAAACTCAGCAGGGAGCTGAGCGATTCGATGCGCTGGATCTGGTCGTCGTTGAAGCGGCTTGCGCCCTGCAGGGCGATCGTGAGCACCGGCACGGAGACGCCCCGCGATTCCAGCCGGATGCCGAGGTAATCGGTGGCGCCCCGCTCCTGGAGCGTGCGCAGAAATGGGAAGCCAGGGGATTCGGTATCCAATCGGCGCCGCAGCATGCCGGCGGAGGTGGCGAGGTAATGCAACGGGCTGGCCAGGTGTTCGGGCTGCTCGAGAAAATCGCGGCCCATGCACAGGGTCTCCACCTCCCCGGGCGTTTGGGAGTACCAGATGTACTGAAAGCAGTCGACATCGTCTCTGTCCGGCAGGAAGGCCAGGGAGAGGCGCTGGGTATCGAGGCCCCAGCTGCGCAGCTCGTTGACGAACAGCAGGACAAACTCCTCAAAGCTGCGCAGGCCAGCCCAGTTCTCCAGAATGGACCTCTCCAGCGTCAGCGCGGCCCGACGTTCGTTGGGGACCTGCGGATCAGACGGGACGGGAGTGTCGCGCAGGGGGGCCAGCAGCAGCCGCACCCCCTCGGCATCAGCCCAGGGGGAACGGATCAGGAACAGCGGCAGCGCGTCGGGATGAATGGGGCGGGAGATTAGGGGCCCCTGCAAGGCATCAGCGCCGAGCCGGATCGCGGTCACCAGGTCGCGGTACTCGGTGACGCCCTCCGTCCCCACCACCTTGCCGAGGGAGTGGGCGCTGCTGAGAAAGGCCCCAAGGAAGCGCTGGAGGCGGAACGAGCCATGCAGATCGCGCACCAGCTCGGGGTGGAGCTTGATGGCGTCGTACCACCCCTCCGCAATGCTGCGCAGGCCGCTGACCGCCGATCCGAAGCGGTCGACGCAGACCCGCACCCCCAGCTCCCGATGGATCCGTTCCGCAACGGTGGTGGCGGGGCTGACGCCATCCAGCCTCTGGCTGACGGCCATCTCGCTGATCTCGATGGCGTAGCCGCGGTGATCGACGCCCTGGCGACGGAGCTGAAGCAGCATCTCCTGCAGGGCCTGGGGGCCCGCCAGCGATTCGGCGTTGAGGTTGAAGGCGACGTGATCGAGCCGGGCCGCGGTGGCGGGATCACGAGACAGGGTTTCCTGCAGCTCGGGCAGGCCCTGGATCACGAGCTGGTCGAGATGGGGGGCAACCCCTAATCGGCGGGCCAGGGCGTAGAGCTGGAGGCTGTCGAGCGTGCGCAGCCGTGGTGTGCGGGCGCGGGGCATCACCTCCAGCGCGAACTGGCCGGGGTTGGCCACCAGCAGGATCGGCTGGACGAGCAGCTCCAGATCCAGGGGCCGCAGCCGGCGCAGTTCATCGGCCAGGGCCGGCTCCACCGTGGGGCGTTGGGGGCGCCAGCGGCCGAGCCGGAAGCCCGCTGCCAGAGCGACCAGCGGCAGCCCGAGAAAGAGGAGGAGCTGCAGGGCCTCGCGGGTCATCCGGCGGGGTGGGGATGGGGGCGGCGAAGCCCGGGGAGGCCCTCTTCAGGACTGGGGTGTCCTGGGGGCCGTTGACATTGAACCCTACAGAGTTCGCCCAGGCTTATGGCAACCTATCGCCCCTCACCCCCCCAAATGGAGTAGGGCCGCCTGCGCCGCGGCGTGGCCCGCCTCAATCGCCCCTTCGAAATAGCCGGGCCAGCGGCTGGCCACCTCGGTGCCCGCCCAGAGCACCGGCCCCACCGGCTCCCGCAGCGCCGCACCCACCGATGTCCAGGCGCCTGGCACCAGATAGGACGTAAACGCCCCGGTGGTCCAGGGTTCGGCATTCCAGTCCTGAATGATCAGCTCCTCCGGTGTTGCGGCGGCCTCGCCCCAGAAAGCCACCAGATCGGCCAGGATCGCCGCCCGACGCTGCTCGGGCGCCAGCCGACGGACCCGGGCGCCCGCCACGAAGGCCGCCAGAACCCCGGGCCGGCCCGAGGGGGGGGAGCTGTCGGCTGTGAGTTCCAGGCAGGGCAGATCGCCGATCGCCAGGCCGCTCCAGCCTTTCGCGCGCCACCAGGCCGTGGGGTAGATCGCCAGCACCTTGAGCATGGAACCCATGGGCGCCCGCTGGGCCAGGGCAGAGAAGGACGGCGGCAGGGGGGGCTCAAAGCGCAGCCGCTCCCGCAACGCCGGCGGCAGGGCCACGATCACCAGGGAAGCGGCGTGGCGGCTGCCGTCCGCGCTGTGCACCACCACCCCGGCGGGGCCATGCTCAATCGCCAGCGCCGGCTGCTCCAGGCGCACCGCCTCCCCCAGATCGGCCGCCAGCAGGGGTGGGATCGCCCCGGCCCCCTCGGCCAGCAGCCACGCCTCCGGGGTTTCGATCTGGGGGGCGACCGCCTGGGTCCAGGCCAGGTGGAGGATCGAGGCCTCGCCGGGCTCGTAGCCGCCGCTGCCCCC
>Ga0078894_10004160_pt1 | contig 11034 bp, 13 predicted proteins | sample LauGreSu1BDMLBSD_2_FD_67506 | JGI IMG/M metagenome (GOLD analysis project Ga0078894, IMG submission 67506) | Freshwater lake microbial communities from Lake Michigan, USA - Su13.BD.MLB.SD (version 4) (version 4) | ecosystem: Environmental > Aquatic > Freshwater > Lake | place: Lake Michigan... | reverse complement strand
GGTCCATTATGGTAGACATCATGAAGATGTCTGTAGAGATCTCGTTCATAGATATCTTAATACAGTAAAGACCCAGATAACTTCCTATAGGGCTATCATTATAATGGCAGTTCCTCCACCAGTGGCATCTGAAGATCACCTACCCTGTAAGATCCATACCCCTTCTACTGGAGGTCCATTGCCATTTGTAGGCACCGATTCGGATCGTGTAATATATACGACGCGAATAAACGAACTTCTGGCAGATGGATGTTCTAGTTATGGATTCGTATTTTTCAACCCATTCTCCTTTTACACTCGTAAAAATGGCACTCTTAAACACGAATTATCTGATAAATGTATTCACGTTGGAAAACCGGAATTTTTTCTAGAACAATTCTATTCCTTAATGAATGGCTTAAAATAATAGCTTGCTATACTGGTAGAAGATGTTCAAGTTATTCAGCCTTTTTGCAGTTTTAGTGGGAGGTGCGGTTACAGATTGTTCCAATGGCGGTGCGCTATTCAAACTATCTTCTATGTCTTTCTCTCCCGACCCCCCCGTTGCCGGTGAGAATTCCACCCTTTTACTCTCGATGTCAGTTCCTGCGGAGATCTCTGGGGGGTCTGCCTCATATTCTCTTACATACAATTTCATTCCTTTCGCCCCGACAACAGAGGATCTGTGCACCACACTTCCCTCTGGTTGCCCCATTATGGCTGGACAACTTAATACAAAGTCTGAAGTCCCTATTGACAAGGGTCTCAGTGGATCTGTGAGCCTCAAGATTAAGTGGACCGATTTGACAGACAGGAACTTACTTTGTGTGCTTGTGAGCATGAAGGTTGGTGATGCGGCCAAGCAGGTGGCCTTGCGTGGCACTTACAGGGATTTATGATGCCCTAATATTCGTAAACAGGATATATGATAACGCATAAGACGTTACGAGCCCGAGGCTCACCGTGTAATGCGAATCCTGGTTTTTCAAGAATGCTGCTATACCGATTGATCCGGCCACCATTAATGCATCCATGGCGATGATCTTTGGCCCGCCCTCGATATACCGTTTGAACACATCAATCATAGAATTGTGCCCAGTCGGGATTTTCATCACAACGCCGAATGCGAAGAGAATGTCGTGGACAACTTGTATAGCCACGGCAAGTGCGGTGAAATACCAGATGGACCAGCCCTCTTGTTCCATGAAGAATGCAGTGTAAACGTACCGGGCAATAGCAATTCCAATGGTGATTATGGCAACGTCGGAGAGCACTGCTGCCAGGCCAAATTCATCATACCAGTCGTTTATTGGCTTCCCGAATATCTGTGGGGCAAAACGCACCATGAATATGACAATCGTGTCTACAAGCAGGATAGCAGGTAGAAAAAACCACCAGTCCTCAGTGGCCTTGTAATTACCGACATTCGCGATTTGTATGGGAGTTCTCTGATCCATCTACTTAGTCTAAACAATTGTGTCTGTGGTTTATCAGAGAATATGGGTGACTCGTCAGAGACAGAACAGGTACCAGAGGCACCATGGTTCGTTTACCTCCTGGCTACCGTTGAGGCTCCGGTGAGAACATATGTGGGTGCCACTGTCGATCCAGATAGGCGTTTACAGCAACACAATGGAATCTTGAAAGGTGGGGCTATAGCAACTTCCAGGGTCCCTGGAGGTTGGTATAGGGTGTGTTATTTGAAGGGATTTGAGTCCAAGAGAGACGCCCTACGGTTCGAGTGGTGGTGGAAACGGAGATCGGCCAAACTTCAGGGCTCACCCCTAGAGAGACGTCAGAAGGCCATGGAGGCAATGGTGGCTGAATACGCCCAAGGCGCAAATGGGTTGGAAGTAATTTTCGATTAATTTGTTTTGGAATATATGTAGATGATTTACTTGATAATAACAACATCTATCAATAATAAACATGGAGTAATAAATGATACACATAGAAAAAAGACATATATACAGGCAATTACAACTACACTAAATCATATTAAAGATATGAATATAACCAATAATTGTAGAAAATAACGGGTTTAGAAGTACATACTTAGATAATTTAGGCTGTGATATATTATATACCAATAATAACGATTTACAGACACCTCATAAGGGTGTTAATGAATTACAGGATATCAAGGATGTTATAGATAAATATAATATACAGGATGATGATATGATTATTAAACTAACTGGCCGATATACACCTCTTAAAGATACTTTTTTTAAAAATGTAATAAATTCCAAATATGATGCGCTGCTCAAGTTTTTTCACGCAACGGCCAATATATTTAAGTATTATGATTGTGTCTTAGGATTTTTTGCAATAAAATGTAAATATATGAAACAATTTAAATATGAATGTAAGACTTCACCCGAAGTTGAATTCGCCACATTTGTTAGAAATACGATCGATAAAAATAAAATAGAAGAGATAATGTATTTAGACTTACAATGTTGTTTCGCGGATAATTTACGCGTTTTAAATTTATAATAATAGTATGACTAAATATACCGTATCATTAACAACAATACCAAGTAGATTTGATACCTTATATTTAACGATAGACAGTATAATAGAACAAACTGTTAAGCCAGATAAGATAGTTATAAATATACCAAAGATATATGGATTTAGATTTAATAATACATCTATACCTCTTGTTAAGATAAATGAATTCATAGAAAAATACAGTAAATATAACATTATAGTCAATATCATAGATAGAGATTACGGCCCTGGAACTAAATTGCTGGGATTATTAAATAGTGATTTAATTAAACAAGATGAATTCATTATTTTATTAGATGATGATGTCATTTATAAACCGTATCTCATAGAATATTTCAATAATTATATACAATTAAATAAAAGCGTAGAGGTAGCCTCATATTATGTATATGATTCGCATATAAGAATCGGTCAAGGGGTTGACGGATTCTTTATAAAATCAAATATATTAAAAATGTTCTCTGAGTATTATAACATAATAAAAGATTATGACTATATTAATTATCACGATGATTATTACATATCATACTATTTCCACCTATTAAACAAATACATACACTATATTATTCCACCCTTCAATTCACTTATTTATACGAAACAATCTAATACATCAGATTGTTTATTAGATATAACAGGAAAGTATAGTAGACAACTACTTAATATAGAAGTATATATGATATTAAATAGATGTAAAAATAATAACAATTTTTTACATATAAAGGAGTAATACTATTATTTTTTATATGACGATACATGTATTTACTTTTGCGAGCGATGAGGCTAAAGTAAAATATCTTCGCGATAGTGAAAAATTACATACAGTTAATATTACATATATTATAAAGAATACGTGGGAAGGATATATTACTAAAATAATAGAAACACAGAAGGCTATAGATACATTTCCAGATAATGATATTGTAGCATTTATTGATGCCTATGATGTAATTATTAATGGAGATCATGATGAGTTACTAGAGAAATTTCTAAATTATAATTGCGATGTATTACTTAGCGCAGAATTAAATTGTTACCCTCCATTTTTAAAAGGTGAAATGGACAAAATTGAGAGCGGTAATATTAAAAATAAATATATTAATTCTGGAGGATATATGGGGTATGTTAAAGATATTAAGAAGATATTTCAGTGGAAATCACTAATGGATATTACAAATATTTGTAGAAATGGAAGTGATCAAGCCTACTTTATAAAATACTTTATTGAGAATCATAATAATGTAAATATAAAATTAGATGTTAACTCTAATATATTTCAATGTATGCATCTGATATCATGGAAAGAGATTGATTTTAGGAATGGTAGAGTATTTAATAATATATTAAAGACATATCCAGTATTTGTTCATTTTAATGGTGGTACATGGCAAACAAATGAAAGGACTAACATTATGCCAACTTTTATTGAAAAAATACAGACATCAATAAATAATCCAGATAATATATATAATCTAGATAATTATAACCAAATAATAACTAGCACTTGCTACCCCCATTCACAACTTTAGCGTCTAAACATTTTCTATAGATATAATAATATGTCGCCAACATTAATCCTGGTACACATAGGAGATCACTTTCCAGAATATATCAATGACTGCATTTCTCAGTTACAGAAAATAACTGATATATCGGTCCATGTCTTAATTAGTCGGGTCCATGTTGCTAAAATAATTGGAAATGTAAGAATATTCCCATTAGAGGATATTAAAGTAGGTGAACAACGCAAAAAATTCGAGCAAACATCAAGACTTGATTCTATATTCAGAGGAGGCTTTTGGAAATATTCTACTATGCGTTTTTTCTATATATACGATCATATGGTTTCCCATGGGCTCACAGATGTGTTTCATATCGAAAATGATAATCTTATATTCGTGGATTTCTTACAACACCTGGAACAGTTTCGGGAAATGTCAATGTGGTGTGTTATGGATTCTAAGACAAGGTGTATACCTAGTTTCATATATTTCAGAGATTCGCAGATTATATCGAAACTTCTTGATTTGTGTATTTATCAGGCATCCGCTGGTTCCAATGATATGGATACTCTTGGCAAATTTAGAAATAACAATATAGGACTGGTTGGTAATTTACCAGTTATCGGCTCATATGTTGACCCAATTGACCAAATGTTCTTTGAGAATGCTGATAAATTCAATTGTATCTTTGATGCCGCAGCGGTTGGTCAATTTATTGGAGGTGTAGATCCTAGAAATATTCCAGGGAATACAATTGGTTTTATTAATGAGACTAGCCCATTTAAGTGTAATAAAGCTAAAGTTGAATGGCGTGATAAGAAACCCTATTTGAATGGGATGCCTCTAGTAAATCTACATATACATTCTAAAGATTTAAAGCGATGGATTTAAAACTATGTAATATAATGGATATAATAATCGCAGTATATGCATGTCATACAGTTGAAAGATATAAGAACCAAATAAAAAAGATAAATGAAACATGGAAGAAAGATTGTGAGAATAATGGCGTGAGGCTCTTATATTTTCTCGGTGGCGAACCATCTTCTGAATTTACTGGAAATGAATATATATATAACAAAAATATAAATAACGATTACTTGTCAGCATCTTATAAACAATGGTATGGATTACAATATATTTACGAAAATTATAAACCAAAATTTATTCTAACTTGTGGGACAGATACCTTTGTAAATATACCGAAACTAGTAAAATACTTGGATACATTAGATCATACGGAAAATTTATATATTGGAGGTCATGGATGTCATAGGGATATCGGTCTAAATAAGATATATTTTCATTCTGGAGGTCCTGGATTTATTATTACATTGCCTTGTTTAGAAAAATTATACCCCTTACTTCCAACTATAATGGATACATGGACGGATCTCTGTAAAAAAAATGGGACTGAATATTTAATAAGTGCCTGTGATGTAGGTATAGGATATTTTTCTCAATTGCCATCTATCAAGGCAAAAACAATTAAAACAGAAGGATTTTTTCACTGTAATATTAATAATTTTCCCTGCCGACACAAGGAGCCAATTGATATGAGAAATATTATTTCATGTCATTCAATGAGTTTGAGTGATTTCGATATATTCAATGCCAGTTTAAAATCTAACAATCATTACGTGTAGAATGGACGTAGTAAGTGGTGAACAAATCCAGGAGCTCTGTGATGTGTATCTAGGATACCCTGAAGATTTTAGATATAATCCCCGTATTTACAGACAATTGACAAAGTGTCTGGATATACGTACTATTATGGATAAATGGAATAATCCGCCCACTATATTTGTCTATGGACATCGTCTCCCAGAATTTAGTAAGATTCTAGAGAATATCCAAGAGAATTTTGTTCTAGTCTCACACAATAGTGATGAAAATATAACAGAGAAATATTTGCCCATCTTAGACTGCCCTAAACTCATAAGATGGCATGCTCAGAATATCATGATACATCATGAAAAACTCAGGCTATTACCAATCGGTTTGGCGAATAGCATGTGGCCCCATGGAAATATGGTAGCTCTGAAAAATACTATGGCAAATTTGCCAGAGAAATCCAAAAATGTCTATTTCTTTTTTAACTGTGGAACAAATCCAATTGAAAGAATCCCCTGTAAACAACAGATAGAAAATCTTGGCCTGGTATTTGAAAGACCCCAGGCTAATTTTGAAGCTTATCTGAAACACCTGGCTACTTTCAAATACGCAATATGCCCACCTGGAAATGGCATTGATTCTCATAGAATATGGGAGTGCTTGTATCTCGGTGTTATACCAATTGTGAAACGATCGCTGTTTACAGAGAAACTCCAAGAGAAATTTCCAAATATTATTTTATTAGAATCTTGGTCAGATATATCTATGATCTTTAAGAAATCTGAGGTATTTTAGATATTCCTGATCTATTCCAGGCATATTCGATTGCTGATCGTATATCATATTTACTGAAAATATTATATTTCTTCGTTAATAAACTAAAGATTGATTGATCATGTCGATGTTCTCTAAAGGTAATTAAATTTGGGCTGATTGATGGAGAATCATCAATAAAGTGATAATTACATGCTATTTTATACCAGGTATTTATTAGTTGTCTAGTTTCATTTGAAATACTTAATAATATAGCACCTGCTTGATGTTGAGGTGAATTTAAAAATTTAGTGTCAAGCATATCTAGTGATACAAGTAGATCCATTTTATTCCAGGCATTTTCAACTGATATAATACTGCCTATAAGTTTTTCAGTTTTTACTATATCCATAAGAATAAGCAATTGCTTCTTTTTATATATATTTATTTCACATCCAGAATCTAAATATAATAATATATCTCCATCTTTCATTGTATCCATCGTCTTTTTTATTATATATGGTTTCCATAACCAATAACCGTAACCTCTCTTATTATTTTCTATAAAATCTGAATGTATATCCCAAAAGTCTTTATCGTGTTTAAGATATATATCAGAATACTCTATAATTCTATCAAATATATTAATAGACCTTGCTTGGCTTACAATTCGCGTAACCGCCTCCTTAAAATTGCATTCACCCGCCCCAAATGTGATAAATACCTTCTCAGGTTGAATTAATCTTATTGGTTCAGCCTTAATGATCGTAGCCCAGGAGGGATAGACACCCTTACAATCATGGCTATTATTCCATATCGACGGCATGAATATTTGACCCATTTTTGTTCCCTGGAAAAACCCACCCAGCCATCCAAATGTAGAATTCACACAGATTCCACCTTCACAATTGGCCATTTCGATCAAGGAATCCACTGGATCATCCTTGTCTGATATAGTATATGTAATATTGAATTGTTTCATCATATTGTCGGCATATTTGTTATCATTAGAAAACACCAGATATTTAACATTTTGCCTAGATCTCAGTTTGTCAAAGCATTTCTTATAGTATGAGACAACATCAAACCCCCATTCTCCTTGGTGTTCGAGATAGTCTCCACCTCTTACATGAACGAAAAATGTATTTGGATATGACGTAGTTCGTATTACGGGCAAAAGTGACCTCGATGGAAAATACAGGGGGCATTGGAAGTATCCGGTCAGTAAGACATTACCTGGCACCTTTGGCAAGGTGTCATATTTGAAATACTGTTTCTCCTTTATGGTGGTATAGTTGGAAAATGTGTCAATATATTTGAGATCTGGGAAAATGCGCAAGAGGTATCCATCAAGGTTCTGCTCATGTGGCCTGAATCCAGGGTGTATAAACGCCCTACATATACATAAGGTCTTCTTGTGTTTTTCAGCGTATGCCAGGCCTGCTAAGACCTGGAATATTCTGTTACCGAGGCCATTTCGCAAGGCGACGCAGACAATATCTGTCTGAGTTTGCATTATACTAAAAATAGTATAATGCAAAGTATTTATACCGTGGAGTTCTTATATTAAGCATTCCACGATATTATATTTCCGGCGCCCATTGGGTTCAAGTATGATGCGATAATTATAGAAAATAGGAATGTATATCCTAGTAGATGTTATCTTATACTGACATAACCCATAAATTTTATGGAAATTTTAGAGTAATTACACATGACTTAGCAATATCACAGTGGATAATAAAAGGTTATATATGGGAAGAGCATCTACTAAACTTAATATGTAGTTATATTAAACCCAATACTACTATAATTGATATCGGAGCTAATATTGGAACACATACTGTGGGTATTATAAAATCCTTGAAATCACATAATAATAATGATAATACACGCGTTGTAGCATTCGAACCACAGCCATTTATTTACTCAATATTAAATACAAATATACATAATATAAATAATGAAAATCCTATTAACTGTGAGTCCCATGATTGCGGATTAAGTGATTCGGCTATGGAGGTATATATGAATATGCCAGATTATGTGAAAGTAGAAAATCCAGGTGGCTATGGAATTGACTTTAATACAGTAAAAGATGATACTAAAACCAGAGTAAGTATTAAAACACTCGATTCATTTGGATATACAAATGTATCATTTATCAAAATTGATGTGGAAGGACATGAAAATCAAGTGTTAAAGGGTGCTATTAATACGATAAATAATTCAAGGCCTATTATGATAATTGAAATACTTGGAGGCGTATTGCTAGAAAATGCAACTGAATCTCAAATAAAGTATATAAACGATACAAAAGATTATATTAAAAGTTTTAATTATACTGTAACAAATATACATGCATGTGATTACCTATGTATTCCTAATAATTACTAATGCTTTTAATAAAAGAGAATCTTGTGAATTGCGGAATAATATTACCGATCTAACACTGCGCAGTATTTAATTAACTACACCCCCCTAATAGAATATTCTGAATCCCAGTCTGGATTCATATTATTCCTATTACTTTCTTTATCATATATTCTCTTAATATAGTTGTTACCATTTTTATTCTGAAATATAATACCCCCCTCATTATTTTTAACATACTCGGTTCCCTGCTCGAATTTTAATAAGAGTATATTATTAATTATACCCTCTCTATTAACAAATGATGTAGTTTCATTCAGATTGAGAAATATATTGGTTGCTCTACCTAAGACACCAGGTCCAGTCAAATCGACACTTGACGCAGGTTTTATATTATTTTTAACATTATATACTACTCGATTTATACAATCTAGCAGTATTGGATGGCGTGGAATAGAAGCTATAAATGCATTGAATAAATTATATGTACCCCATGAGGGATTTGTGTTAAAATCAATTGGTGTAGCAAATTCAATATTATTATTTAAAAATGATCCAAGATTATTCATACATATAGTATCTATGTCAGCATAAACTCCCCCATTTATATATAATACACAATAACGGAACAAGTCTGCCTTAAATGCCCCTATTTTAAGTTTACTAAAAGCATCATATACTTCATCATCAAAATTATCTTTTATAAATTCTCCCGCATCTGTATCATCAAATAACTGATACGTATATTCCGGATTATGTATCTTCCATGTGTCTGCAATAGCTTGAAACTCAGCTGATAATTTTTTAGTTTTCCATGTCTGATATAAATTTAATGGTATTTTTGACTCATATACGGTAGGTAAATTATATATGAAATTCTTTGCTTGAATTTGTTGTAGAAATGCCTTTTGAATTCTAGTTTGTGGGAATACTTGTTCAATTCGCAGTGCTGCTTGAATTTGCTGTGGCAGTGGTTCTTGAATTCTAGGTGGCGGGGGCACTGATTGAGATCGCAGTGGTGATGCTTTAATTTCTTGCCTTGGATGGGGTGATTGAATTCGTCGCCTCGGCTGAACCGGCCGCGGTTTTTCGTTATTTTCTGGGATTTTTTTAAGTAGTTGAATTTGTGGGGACCGTGATTGAGTTCGTCGCATCTGCTCAGCCGGCGGTGGTTCTTCTTTAATTTCTGGGCTTGCTTGCACTGGTTTAATTTCTGGGCGCGGTTGTTGTATTTGTGGGATCGGTTTAAGCAGATGAAGTATAGGTGGTGATGGTGGTTGTTGTTGAACTCGCAGTGGTTCTCGTTGAATTTGCGGTATTGGCGGGGGCCGTTGAATTTGCGGTCTTGGCGGGGGCAGTTGAATTTGCGCAGGGGGGCCATTAATTTTTTGGATAATGGGTAATGCCAAAAGAGATGCGTTTATTTGTTCCAAATTATTTATTGCCATTTTCTTTTTTTTATCTTTAGACCTCTGGTCTAATTCTTGCCGGGTAAGGAATTGAATTTTATTTATGTGTATATATTATTTATATAAGAAATATCATACCGGGGATATACTCCCTCCATAGTAAATTATCGAGCGTGAGGTGTGTCACAGATTATTACACTTAATATAACAGTTCTCCCTATGCGTAGCAAGGGGTGTGATATTAAGAGTAGTTCTTTACCCTAATCCTTAAAAATAGGATATAATTCTAGGAATCGTTTAAATAATTTATCTGTGATAGATTTATTTGAATAATTTTTCATGTACTCTTTACCATTTTCTGATATTTTATAACATTCAATATTATTTTTTATAGCCCATTTAAGTTTTTCTTGTAAATCACTACCATCATTTTTTATAGGAATAAAATGAACCCATGGCTCTAATCCATTACCAAATATCCATGATTCCCACGTAAATGGATAATTATGAAAAGGGACAGAATTTGAACTTAATGCCCAGGGAAAATTTGTAGCCCAATCATTACCTTCCATACATAATATATACTTATAAGAGAATTGTCCATGTGCACTCATTTTCTCCTTAAAAAAATTATCATATTTATCCTTGTATCTATTATATAATTGAACACCATTTGAAAATACTATATTTATATTAGGTAGGTTAAAATTTTTAGAAACTATATTTAATCTTATATTTGTATCGGGTGCCGCATGCCCCGATGTTGCTCCACGCCAGATAATTTCAGATTTCTTATTTTCAAATGGTATAGTATCATTAAAATTTAATTTCCAGACTGGAAAATTATAATGGTGAAGAAAAAATATTGGGTTAGAATTTGAATTATATTT
>Ga0078894_10004159_pt1 | contig 11034 bp, 7 predicted proteins | sample LauGreSu1BDMLBSD_2_FD_67506 | JGI IMG/M metagenome (GOLD analysis project Ga0078894, IMG submission 67506) | Freshwater lake microbial communities from Lake Michigan, USA - Su13.BD.MLB.SD (version 4) (version 4) | ecosystem: Environmental > Aquatic > Freshwater > Lake | place: Lake Michigan, USA... | reverse complement strand
CAGCAGTACCTCTCGATGCAGCAGGCGTATCGAGACCGTGGCGAGTACCCGATGAACGGTCCGGTCGAGATCCGGGTCACCGGCATGGATCGACCGGAGGATTGCCTGATGCCTGGCGCACAGGTGCCGCTGCTTTCCGCCGCGCGGCCATGGCCGAGCCGTCCCGATTGGGATTGCGTCGTCTTCTTCAACATTCTTTCGGTGCCGGGCACACCGCTGGCGCCGACCTACTACGCCGAGCTTGAGGCATGGTTTTACGCCAATTACGCCAGCTACGCCGGCGTGCGCGTGGAGTGGTCGAAGGGCTGGGCCTACACCGACGCCGGCGCGTACACGAACGACGAGACGCTGCAGGTGCGCATACCTGCAGCGTTCACCGCCGGCATGCCCGCCGACGCGGACTTCCGCGCGGCGGTGGACATGCTCGACAGACTGGATCCGTTCCGGATCTTCAGCACGAAGTTCCTGGATCGATTGATGCCGCGCAGTGCCGACCTGAATGCCGACGGCATCGTCGAGAGCGGCGACCTTTCCAATCTGCTGCTCGACTGGGGATCGCCGGCAGGTCCCGCCGACCTCAACACCGACGGCTCGGTGAACGGCGGCGACATCGGCGACATGATGCTGCGCTGGGGCGAGCGAGCCTGAGCAGGCGGCCTCAGCCGCCGATGGCACGCAGCGCCGCCGCGCAATCCTTCGCCAGGGGCTCGATCGACAGCGGACTTCCCACGGCCTTTCGCATCCAGTAGTCGGGCGTGAAGCTGCCGATGCTGGTGATGCGCTTGGTCTCGGCGGCAAGGTCCTTGCCGCGCAGGTGCGAGCGGATCTGGTGGCTCATGACATGCCCGATGGTGTAGTCGGCCAGATACAGCGGATGGCCCACCATGTGCTGGTACGCCGCGAGGATGCGATAGGGGTCCTTGCCGAAGTGCGGCTCGTAGAAGCGCGACCACAGGCGCTCGGCGATGGCCAGCACCTCGTCGCGCAGCTGCTCGGCGGTCGCCGTGGGGTTGGCGTAGATCCAGCGCCAGGTGTGAAGCTCCAGCAGGCTGGGGCCCGCGATTTGGCACGCGGCCAGCATGGTGGCGATCGAATCCAGTTGGAACGCCTTTGCCGCCTGCTCGGGCGTTTCAAGCCCAAGCACGCGTCGGCCAAGCGACTGGTACAGGAACGCGAACGCCTCGGTGCAGGCGGTGTTGGGCACGTTGCGCAGCAGCGGTCGCGGCGCGAAGTGCGTGCTGCACAGCTGCTCCAGGTTGTGGCCCAGTTCGTGCATGGCGGTGTCGAAGCCGTCCCATCCAAGCTCGCCGTCCAGGCGACTGGTGCGCAGCCACGCGCCGTACTCGGGCATGCCCGGTCGCATGGCGTGGCCGCTGCCGCGCGCGATCTCCACGCGGATGCGCGAGCCAAGGAAGTCGCTGTCGGTGGCGGAGAAGCCGAGTCCGCGCAGAACCTCGGGCAGCCGCTTCTCGAAGGCGGCCTCATCGGGGAACATGCGCTTCACGGCGGCGTTCATCTCTTCCGCGGGGCGCGTTTCCGCAACATCCTCGAAGTAGATGTCCTGCGGTTCCAGCGCACGGCCAAGTCGCTTGCGCAGGAACGCGGCGAGGTCGTTCATCACGGGGTGCTCGAGCAGACCCACGAGCAGGCGTTCCACTTCGGCCTCTGGAATCTCGCGGTCCAGATCGAACTTGCGCGCGATGGCGGTGGGGGCCTCGGGGTACAGGCGATCGAACTCGAACGACAGATCGCGCTGCTGCAGCCACTGCTGGTAGCGCTTGGGGCCATCCAGCGTGCCGGGGGCAGCGCCGCCCAGCGTGTTCTGCGCGGCGTTCCAATCCTTGGTGTTCGTGCCGTCCATCACGCTCGCCGGAATGGTGCCGTCGATGTGGCGCGCCATCACCCACATCAGCGCGCGCTGACGGGCGAGGCCGTTCGCGGGATCGCCGTAGTTCGCCTTCACCTCCTCGCGCACCAGCCAGTGCGCCAGCAGCTTGCGACCCTGCGGCAGCCAGCGCTTGCCCGATGCATCCACCAGCGCCTCCACCGGAATGTGGAAACCTGCCACGAACACGCTTGCCTCATGACCGATGCGTCGTGCGCGTTCGCTGAGTGCTGAAGGAATGCGCGGGCCGAATGTCTGCGCCAGGCGTGACTCGGCCCAGCGGTTCACGTTCCATGTATCGCCTTCGCGCAGCATCTCGGCCAGATCGCTGCGCGGGAAGTTCAGCAGCGCCAGGAACGCGAGCTTCTGGCGATACAGCTGGTCGGAAAGATCGGGCGCCGGATCGAACTTGGCCAGAAGGTCGTCCACGCCGGGGCAGGTTTCGGTGCGCACATCGGTCCACCAGCGCAGGTCGCGGCGGATCTCGTACAGGTGGCCCGTCACGGTCTCCACCGCCGACTCCAGACGGTCGAGCAGGCGCGTGCGAAGAGCGGGGTCGGCCACGAAGTGCTGCACGCAGAAGGCGCGCATGGATTCGGCATCGCCATCTTCGGCGCACCAGCGTGCCTGCACCTGCTTCACGCCGCGGGTGATGGCGGCGCGGTGTGACTCGCCGTGAAGGGCGATGAGTTCGGAAGTGATCGAAGCGATGTCGGGTGCGGCCTGGGCGGTGGTCATGGGGCCCATCGTAATGGCCGATGCCCCGCTGCTGGATCAGGGCCGCTGCGGCGCGTCGAGGCGCTGTCGCACCTCGTCCTGCGCGGCGGCGATGCGCGGGATCCAGTGCGCAAGCGCGCCACGCGCTGGGTCGATGGCGCCATGCGCCACAAGCAGCGTGCTCGCGAGAAGCGTGCACATCAGGGCCAGAGCGAATCGCGCGCCCCAGCGGCGGTCGTTCGACGCGGCACCAAGCTGCAGCAGCGCGCACGCAACGGTGCAGGCACCCGCCACGATCACCAGCCAGCGCAGCGCCGGAACGAATGGCTGCAACGGGTCCAGCGCCGCCGCGAGCAACAGCGTGATCAGACAGGTGGCGACCCAGTGCTCGCGCCATGGGTCGAGCACGGTGCGTGGATCGGCCCAGGCCGGCAGATCACCGTGCATGAACCGCTGCACATTGCTTTGCAGCGAACGGATCGAGACATGTGGTGCCGCGCGCGTGACTGGTGGCGGTGGTTCGGTCGCATGCTCGCGTCGCAGGCGTCGCGCTTCCGCCGCGCGTTCGGCTTCCGCACCCTCGCGCGCGGCGGTGTGCAGTTCACCCAGCGCGTTGGCTCGGGCCAGATCGGGGCGTGGCCGTTCGGCCCATCGGGTGTCCTGCACGCCTGGTTCCGAGAGCAGCAGTTGGTCGCGCTGTGCGCGGTATTCCATCAGGGTGTTCCAGCCGCCCCGAACCGATCCGCGCATGCGCTTGGCGGTGGTCAGATGGCGCTGCAGTGCCGCAATCACGGCGGGTTCGAACAGCCCCTCGCATTGCCAGGCGGGGGTCCACACCTCGGTGCCCGCCGGCGCCACGCCGTCTTCCAGATCCAGATGCCCCGTGGCCACCAGCGCCGAGAGGCGCGAGGCCGGCACCGCATCGTGACGGGGTCCGTCTTCGCACCGGATTCGATAGAGGGGTTCCGTCACGCGTGCTCCGATGCGGCGCGAGCATACCCATGCCATGCGCGCATTCCGTACTCTTGGCGACATGCCACACCTGCGCCGATTCCTTCCCTCGCTTGCGCTTGCGGCGACGCTGCTGTGCGCGTGCGAATCGCAGTACCAGGACAACTGGGATCGTCTGAAGGTGGGCATGACCAAGACGCAGGTGGCGGATCTGCTGGGCGAGCCGAGCAGTCGCTACGAGCCGCGCGCCGACAACGGCAAGGTGGTGATTGCCGAGGAGCGCTGGCAGTACGGCGACAACCTCAGCACGCTGGCCACGGGCGCCGTGTTTCCCAGTGAGGCGCATCCGCGCGCATGGGTGGTGTATTTCGACGAGAAGGGCAACGTGCGTTCGTTCCGCGCGGCGGATTGGGCACGCTGATCCGAGAAGGGGGTTCCATGCCACTGGATGTCGAGCAACTGCTGCAGCGTCTGGAGTCGAGCGGATTCGAGAAGGAAGCGTCCACGCTGCATGTGCTGTTCAGCAGCGCAGCGGCTGTGGCGCGATCGCGGCCGGCTTCGCCCCAGGATGAGCAGCTGCCTGCGCGTCTGGGCCCCTTCGAGGTGATCGGCGAACTGGGCGAGGGCGGCTTCGGCGTTGTGCTGCTGGGTGCGCAGCGCGAACCGGTGAAGCGCTTGGCCGCGGTGAAACTGCTCAAGCGCGGCATGGACAGTCGCAGCGTGCTGGCGCGCTTCCGCGGCGAGCAGCAGGCGCTGGCGTTGATGGATCACCCGGCCGTGGCCACGGTGTTCGAAAGCGGCCTTGCCGAAGATGGCCGCCCCTGGTTCGCCATGCCGCTCGTGGCGGGCGTGCCCATCACTGCGCACGCCGATCTGGAGCGGCTTGGCCTTCGCGAACGCCTGCGGCTGTTCCGTCGCGCCGCCGAGGGTGTGCTGCACGCGCACCAGAAGGGCGTGATCCACCGTGACCTGAAGCCCGCCAACATGCTGGTGGGCGTCGAGGGCGATGTGGTGCAGCCGCGCGTGATCGACTTCGGCATCGCCAAGGCTGTGGAAGGCGCCGATCCGCTGACCAGCCTGGCCACCATGGGTGAGGCGCTGGTTGGCACGCCCGCATACATGGCACCCGAGCAGGTCGCCGGTCAGGCGGAGGTGCGCAGCGATGTGTGGGCGCTCGGCGTGATCCTTGGCGAACTGCTGGCCGGTGCGCGTCCGCTCGATCGCGACCCCGTGCGCGGCGCCAACGGTGTGGTGGAAACCGCGCGCTTCCAGCGCCCATCGCTGCGCTATCAGCGTTGGCTGCAGGCCGATCGCCCGCAAGCCAGCGAAGCCGCCGAACGCCGCGGTCTTGCGCCCGAATCGCTGATGCAGGCGCTGCAGAACGATCTGGACGCGATCGTGGGTCGCTGCATGGAAGAGGAGCCGCATCGCCGCTACGCGGGCGTTGCCGAACTCATCGAGGACATCGATCGCCACCTCGACGGTCGCCCGGTGATGGCGCGGCCGGCAAGTCTGGGCTATCGCACGCGTCGCTTCGTGGGGCGGCATCGACTCGCCGTGTCGGCCGGTGTGGTCACCGCCATCGCGTTGGTGGCGGCCACCATCATTAGTTTGATCAGCGCCTGGCGTGCGCGTGACGAGGCGCTGGCCTCGCGTGCGGTGACCGACTTCCTGGTGGAAACGCTGGGTTCGGCCGATCCATGGAAGCCGGAAGGGCAGCAGGACATCCGCGTGCGCGATGCACTGGATGCGGCGGCGAACAAGCTGCGCGACGGCGCCTTCGCGGGGCAGTCGCTGCAGGCGGCGCGCGTGTCGCTGGCGATCGGTTCCACGCGCCTGCAGCTGGGGCTGGCCGCCGAGGCGCTGCCGCTGCTCGACAAGTCGCTGGAACTCATGCGAGGTTCGAGCGTGGGCGACGCGTCGGTGGTGGCCGAGGTGCAGCATCAGCGCGCGCTGTGCCTGCAGGCGCTTGGTCGCGCGGCCGAAGGCGAGGCACCCATGCGCGAAAGCCTGCAGTTGCACGAACGCATCGACGGCCGCGCGTCGTCGCCCACCGTGCGCGCCATGAACGATCTGGCGCTGCTGCTGAAGGACGCCGGCCGCGTGGACGATGTGGAGCCGCTTCTGCGCGACGCGCTTGCCCGCGTGCGCGCCATGCCCGAACTCGACGAGGCATCGCTCGCCAGCACCACCGGCAATCTCGGCATGTTCCTGCAGGAAGTGGGGCGCGCCGAGGAGGCGCGGCTGCTCATCCAGGAGACGCTGGATCGCAATCGCCGTCGACTGGGCGCCGACGCCCTGGAACTGTCGATGGACTACAACAATCTGGCGCTGCTGCAGAAGGATCTGGGCGAGGTGGAGCCGGCCGAGCGAAACATGCGCGAGGCGATCCGCATCATGGAGAAGGGGCTCGGGCCGCAGCACCCCAATGTGGCGCTGGTGCAGATCAACCTTGCCGACACGCTGCAGCGCCGCGGTCGCGCCGACGAGGCGATCGCCGTGCTGCATCAGGCCGTGTCGGCCTACGAGAAGACCTACGGCCCCACGCACCCCGAGGTGGCGCGCGCCAAGAACCTGCTCGGCTTCGCGTTGCGCGATGCCGGCAACATGCCGCAGGCCGAGGCCAATTTCCGCGAGGCGGTGCGGGTGTGGAAGGCCACCGTGGGCGATGAGCACCCCGATGTGGCCTCTGGGCTGAACAACATCGCGCGCGCATTGCAGGATCAGGGCCGTGCCGCCGAGGCGCTGCCCATCTCCACGGAAGCGGTGGCCATCATCGAGAAGACGGTGGCCAAGGACGATCCGCGTCGCTGGGTATTCCTGGGTCGACGCGGCAGCATCCTGTCGGATCTTGGGCAGTGGTCTGCGGCGGCGCAGGCGCTGGAACAGGCGTTGGCGGGACTGGAAGCCGCGCAGGCGCCCGCCCCGCGCAAGAAAACCGTGCTGGAGGCGCTGTTGCTGTGCAATCAGTCGTGGGCCAAGGCGGATCCCGCCGCCAATCGCGCGGCGCAGATCAAGCGGTGTGAGCAGCAGTTGGCCGCCCTCAAGAGTGGTGGCACCAACGCGACGCAGTGAGGCGGTGGCAGGTCGTGCGGCTCAGACGCCGTGCAGGCGCCGGGCCAGCCATTCACGTGCGGTGCGCAGATCGCGTTCGGCAGTGGGCTTGCTGATCCCGAGTTCCTTGGCGGCTTCCTCCACGGACAGCCCCTTCACGCCGACCAGCGACACGATGTCCGCCTGACGCGGATTGATTGCGCGCAGCGCCTCGAGTTCGTGCAGCACGTCGGGCGTCGTGTCACTCTGTGCGGCATCCTTGCGGGTGCGTCCCGAGACGGCCCGTTGCCGCGTGCCGCGCTTGCGTGCACGATCCTTGATAGCGCGCTGCATGGAGATGGCGGCCAGTCCCTCCAGATGCTCCGGGTTCTTCAGATCGGTTCGCTGCAGCAGCAGGCGCAGGGCGGCCTCGGCCACCAGCGACGAGGGGCTGATGCGATCGGGGCCGGCGGCCTTCTGCATCATGCGATGCTGCGCGATGGTGCGCTCGGCGATGGTGCGCAGCGTGGCGTAATGCCGCGACAGAAGGCCTTTCAACGGATCGGTTCGGCTGGCACGCGAGGACTTGTTCGATGGCTTGGAGTCGGTCATGCGGCGCCTCATGCACAGGGGAATACTGGAGACGCCCGCCGCCTGCCCGGTCGCTTCAGCTGATGCGCGACCGGGCAGTGCGGGGTGCCCTGCAATCTGTGAATCCTCGCGTCGCGCAACAAGCAACGACCGCTCGACGAGGCGTTCGGATTCCGGAAGGGCTCGCGCCTCGATGAATCCCCCGGGATGCATCGAGACGTGCCCTCAACGCGTGCGCCGAGGCCCCGAACCATCAGCAGAACTCGCAAATTCCGAAATTCCGCGCTGCTTGCACCCCACATGTTCGCGGTACGCAAAAAGAAACCGACCCGGCCGCGGGGCCGGGTCGGAAGGAGTCGATATCGCGGATTTCAGACCGCCGCGGCCATCTTGTCGGCCTTCTTGCGGGCATCGTCCAGGCTGCCCACGTACATGAAGGAGCCCTCGGGCAGGTCGTCGCCCTCACCGTTGCAGATGCGCTCGAAGCTCTCGATGGTCTCCTCGAGCTTGCAGGTGACGCCGGGGAAGCCGGTGAACACCTCGGCCACGTAGAACGGCTGGCTGAGGAAGCGCTCGATCTTGCGGGCGCGGCTCACGGTCAGCTTGTCGTCTTCGCTCAATTCATCCACGCCAAGGATGGCGATGATGTCCTGCAGATCCTTGTAGCGCTGCAGGATGCCCTGCACGCGACGGGCGCACTTGTAGTGACGCTCGCCCACGATCTGCGGATCCAGGATGCGGCTGGTGCTGGAGAGCGGATCCACGGCGGGGTAGATGCCCTTCTCCGCGATCTTGCGCTCGAGCACGATGAACGCGTCCAAGTGGCTGAAGGTGGTGGCGGGGGCCGGATCGGTGAGATCGTCGGCGGGCACGTAGATGGCCTGCACGCTGGTGATGGCGCCCTGACGGGTGCTGGTGATGCGCTCCTGCAGCTGACCCATCTCGGTGCTGAGGGTGGGCTGGTAGCCCACGGCGCTCGGCATGCGGCCCAGCAGCGCGCTCACCTCGGAGCCGGCCTGCGTGAAGCGGAACACGTTGTCCACGAAGATCAGGGTTTCCTTGCCGCTCTTGTCGCGGAAGTTCTCCGCCATGGTCAGCGCGCTCAGCGCCACGCGCAGACGCGCTCCCGGCGGCTCGTTCATCTGGCCGAACACCATGGCCACCTTGTCGAGCACGTGGGCGGTCTTGCCCTCGGCGTCGGTGTACTGCGCTTCCTGCATTTCAAGCCACAGATCGTTGCCTTCGCGGGTGCGCTCGCCCACGCCTGCGAACACGCTGTAGCCACCGAAGTTTCGGGCCACGCGCGCGATCATCTCCTGGATCACCACGGTCTTGCCCACGCCTGCGCCGCCGAAGAGGCCGATCTTGCCGCCGCGCACGAAGGGGCACAGCAGGTCGATCACCTTGATGCCGGTCTGCAGAATTTCGGTCTTGGGGTTCAGGTCGGTGAACTCGGGCGGCTCGCGATGGATCGGAGCGGTCTCGGTGCTCTTCACCGGGCCGCGACCATCCACGGGCTGACCCAGCAGGTTGAACACGCGACCCAGCACGCCTTCACCCACGGGCACGCGCACGCTGGCGCCGGTGTCCAGGCAGCTGTCGCCGCGACGCACGCCGTCGGTGCTGGCCAGCGCCACGCAGCGCACCATGCCGCCGCCGAGGTGCTTGGCAACCTCACCCACCAGCATCGTCTTCTCGCCGCGGAAGTTGAACTCGACGTTCACCGCGTTGTAGATCTCGGGGATCTGGTCCTCGGGAAACTGGGCATCGAAGGTGCTGCCGATGACCTGAACGACCTTGCCTGTGGTGGCCATGAAGCGTTGTCTCGCTGAATGGGTGCGGGGGCCGGGTTCGTGAAACTCTTCACGAGCACCGGGGGGTGGCAAAGATAGCCGTGATTGGGGTTGCCCGCCAACGCCGGGCGAGCGCGCTCAGGGAGCGGGCGCGCTGGGGGGTGTGGGCTCGGAGGCCCCGGATGGCGGTCGGGCGGCCGCCGGTGGGGGGTTCAGTCGGGCGCGCCAACCGAATCCCTGCGCCTTCGGTTCGCGGGGGGAGGCGTCCTTCGGTTCCATGCGCGGATCCACATCAAGCACCTGCGGCGCAAGCTGCACGCCGAAGGGCTTGCCGATCTCCTCGAAGGCGGCCGGGATCTCGGCGCTGAACCACAGGTTGGCCTGCAGCTGCACGCTCTCGGCAGGCACCGTGGACGGCACCTCGCACAGGTGTTCGATGCCGCCTGGCATCCATGCGAACAGGTTGTGGTCGAACTGGATCTCGGCTGGCGGGCCGCACTCGGGCTCGGCGCGCCACACACAGCGCGTGGGGTCGGTGATGGTGTTCCATTCGATGCGCACCTTCTCGGCGGCGCCAAGTGACAGAAAGCACTTCGCCTCCGGCACGCTGCAGCGACTCACCAGCACTTCGGCGCAGCGAGGCGCATCGGGTGGCGCGCCCTCGCATGCACCGATGCGGAAAGCGGTTCCAACGCGCGGGCCAAAGGTGAGCAGCCCGAAGGCGATCTGCCGGCATCCCTGGCCCACCTGCATGCCGATCGCCTGCGGCAAGCCGTTCGCCACTTCCAGCACCACCTGCTGCACGCTGCACTGCTGGCTGCGCTCCACGGCTACCGCCGCAAGGTTCCAGCCACGGATCGACATGTTGGAGGCATCCACGCGCGACACGCCGCGCAGCAGCAGGCCGCACTGTTCGGGCGAGGGCATGTTCTGCATCAGCCGCAGGCCGAACAGCTTCACGTTGGCTTCCCATGGCGCGGCGCCCGGATCGGCGTTGGGCTCGCCCTCCACCATCACCAGCGGTCCCACGCCGTTGGCCACCATCAGGTCGCGCACGATCACATGCTGCGGGCGCACCAGCCGAATGCCGAAGGCCGCGGCCTTGATCAGCGGATAGCGCGCGGGCTCCTCGCCAAGTTCGCCGTGGATGATGATCGGCTTGCCGCGCTCGCCGCGCAGATCGGTCAGCGTGAAGGGCGCGTGCACGCCCTTCAGCAGCAGCACTTCATCACCCGGCTTCAGGAACGGCGCGATCGACTCGAAGGCCAGACCCTGCGGTACATGGAAGATGCGGCCGCCGAGCGCGTTGATGCCGCGCACCGGCAGTGGGGCGTCGGCGTTGTCGATCGGGGCGGGGGCGGTGGGCGGCGCCTGCATGCCAAGGCAGGGCAGCAGGGCGGCGAGAGCCAGTGCAACAAGGCGGGCACGCGACATGCGCCAAAGCCTACGCGCTTCAGGCGAGCCAGCGATCCATCGGGTCGGGCACGCTGGCGCGCAGCAGGCAGGTGCCCTTCGTGAGGTGGGCGGTGATGCCTTCGGCTGCCGCGGGCACAAGCACGCTTCGCCATGCACCCGCTTCGAACGGCTGCGGGCCATCGAAGCGCACCTGGCCCTGCAACACCATCCAGCAGGCCGGGCGCTGATGCGTGATCACCGGCAGTTCGGCGTCTTCCAATGCCTGCAGGCGCTCGATGCGATAGTGGCTGGTGCGCGAAAGCAGCGTGGTGCGGAAGTTGCGCGTCTGCACCGGTGGCATCTCGTCGGCGTTCACCACGGGCACGCGCTCGAGATGCTGCGCGGCGCCGAAGGCGATGCACGCCATGGCCTGATCGATGTGCAGCGGACGGTCGGGGTTGTTGCGGCCCCAGTCGAACACGCGGAAGGTGGTGTCGCTGGGCGTCTGGATCTCGGCCACGGTGATGCCTTCGCCAAGCGCGTGGCACAGGCCGCTTGGCAGGTCGATGCAGTCGCCCGCGCGCACCGGCACCTCCACCAACAGATCGATCACGTCGCCGCCGCTTCGAAGGCGCTTCTCGAAATCCGCATGCGTGACGCCGGGGCGAA
>Ga0078894_10004157_pt1 | contig 11038 bp, 12 predicted proteins | sample LauGreSu1BDMLBSD_2_FD_67506 | JGI IMG/M metagenome (GOLD analysis project Ga0078894, IMG submission 67506) | Freshwater lake microbial communities from Lake Michigan, USA - Su13.BD.MLB.SD (version 4) (version 4) | ecosystem: Environmental > Aquatic > Freshwater > Lake | place: Lake Michigan... | reverse complement strand
ATTTTGAAGTATATGCTAGTAAAACAAGTAAAATAAAAATACTTATTTTTTTAGTTTTATAAATTATATTGTATAAATTCACCATAGGAATTTTTTTATTTTTTTCAACTCACAAAGATATTAAAAAAAAATAAATTTAAATAAGAAAAATTTGTAACAATTTTTTTTCATTTTTTTTGGAAAAATTGCATCATTTTTGAAATTAAAAGGAGCCAAAAACGACCGATAAACTCCAATAAAAACTATTAAAAAATGTATTTCTATTCCCAAAATAGCTGTGTTCTAATAATCTGCTATCGTTGTAATGAACTAATTTATATCCTATTCCAGTTTGTAGTTTAAAAATTTTTGTAGGCATAAGTGCTACTTTAAATTCTGGACTTACTGTCAGAAATGCTTTTGTATTTATTGTATTTCTTGTTCCTCCAAATTCTAAGTCATTTACATTGGATAATAAAGTACCAATTTTCGCTGATAAAATAAATTGAAGTGCCTTCTCTGCCAATATCACGCCACCAAATTGTAGTCCAAAATCAGAAGGATTTATCGATAGAATGGACGTATCATATTGCGAAGATAACTTATACAAATTGTTTTGATCATAATTTGTAATTGAAGTGGGCTGGCTTCCATAGTACAATCCTGCAAAATATACTTTATTTATAATCAATCCTCCTCCTCCATACATCCAATTTCCTTGATGTCTAGAATTTTGCATAATATTATATTCAAGATATCCATAGCCACCAATTCCATTATCATGAACTTGAGCTTTTATATTATTGTATAACAATAAAATTAAAATAAAAATAAGATATATTTTTTTTTGCATGAATAGATTTACTTAATAAGTTCAATTTTTTTTGAATCTACTGCCCTATTGTCCTCTGCGCTTGTGTTCCATCCTTTCCAAAACATCCTTCCCTCTTTTTTATAATCTATTTTTATACCTTCTTTGAATTGAATCATAGAAGTATTTAAGTGCATGGATACCCATCCTGGTTTTTTGTGTGCAAAAACAGCTTTTGATTTTGAAACAGCCTTTGATTTCATGCCTTCTTTCCATCCTAGAAATTGCATACCTGTTTTTGAATATCCTATTCCATCTTTTGAATCATAATCTGTAAGTTCTATCTCATATCTCAATTCCTGTAACCATTGCTCCTCATTTAAAACAAAACCAAATGATTTTATTCCAAGGAATGAATTTTCATATTTTGTAGGTTGTCCGTATAGTTTTTTTTGGATAGGTTCATATGGCGGAGTTATATCAGTCGTCCATGCATAACTTTTTTTATTAAAAAAATCAAAGGCTATAGCATTCTCATCATCAAATCCAATAATTAAAAATGAAATTTTTAACTCATAATGAGTTGCATTTTTCATAATCGAACATTCAGCACTTCTACAATTAGAGACCCAATTGGAATTTATTTTCATCCTCAAATGGTTAGAGTCAATAAGATATGGATCTTCTATTTGTATATCAAATAAAATAGGTAAGTCAGACTTCTCTTCAGATTTTAAATCAAATCCATTAATTATAGATTTATACTTCTTTAATTTTTTCAACCAATTAGGCATATCAATTGAAATTTCTTTTGACTGCGATAGTAGCTGAGTTTCCTTGCCTGAAAGTTTAAGACTAATCTCTCCTTCATAAAATCGCATATGTTTTGATGCTACAACTGAATAAAATATTGTATAATAAGTGCTATCACTTCCCAGACCTGTTGCACTAAAATAATTACTTGATGCATTTTTAATGTCGTTGATTTTCACATTACATCCCATTCGATTGATCCTATGATTATAACTCCAAAGATGATTGAATCCTCTCCAAATCAAGGCTTTGTTATAGGTTTTTAAAGTCGTATCTGTTTCTAAATTTTGACTAGTAACTATATTTGAAAATGTAATAAAAAAAAATAGAAAAAGTACTTTTATCATGTTGTAAAACTATAAAACTTAAATCACTTCCACTGATTTTTTTGAAATCCAAAATGCACTATCCGATTCATTTTTAATGTAATATTGATTTTCTAAGTTTTCCAATAATTCAACTTTCTCTCCCATTTTTAACAACCCTAATTTTTGATTCATATTGGTATCTTTATAGCCATAGGTTTCTGATACTATAATTATTCCTTCGTTTCTATCTTTCAAAATTGATTTTTTTGAAAAAATAATGATTATACTTATTGTTCCAAAAAAAAGAAAAATATAAAATAGTCTTTGAAATTCAAAATTGCCATTTTTCTTTTTTATGATATATAATAACATAGCTAGTATAATAAATAAAAAACAAATCATCTGCCATCCAAAAATTGAAAATAGATCTAAAAGCGATAAACACCAATTGACAAAAAATAATTGATTATTTTCATTAGATAAATTCAACTTGGCGCGCACAATTTTTAAGTTTAGCTGCGCTTTTTCATTGTTATAATGTTGTTTTACCGCTTTTTCAAAATACAAAATGGCTTTAGCCCATTCTTTTTGCTTAGCGTAGGAAGTTCCAATATTATTGTATATCAATGATTTATTTAATGTTTCATCTTTGACGTGTAGATTCCAAATAGAAATAGCTTGCGAATAATTTTCTTGTTTATATGCTTTTTCGGCATCTTGAAGAGATTGTGTATTTCCTAAGAAATAAAAACAACTCCAAACTAAAAGTGTCGTGTATTTTCTCATGGCTTTATTTTTTAGTTTTTCCAATTTCTTTTTCCAAATTTGTCAAAATTGATAAGGTTTCTTCATAGCTTTGCTTCATATTTTCGGTGCCAAAACTTGAATACAATCCCATTTCGCATGAATCTAAAACGGCTATTAATTGCTGTGAAATGGATTCGGAAACGCCTACAAGAATCAATCGTTCTTGAATATTTTCACGATTCAATTCAGACGTTTCCATTTGTAATTTATTGGCTAAATAATTCCATATGCAATGAGTAGTTTCATTATAGAATGCTGTTTTATCGTTTTTATCCAATTCAACTTTTGCCAATTTCATTTGTTTTTGAAGCATAGCGGCTATCTTTTTATCATCGGCAAATCGTGATGATGCTTCAGAAGTTAATCGTTCATAAACTTCATATATAATTATCAAGAGCAATGGAATAAAACACCAAAGCCAAAACATATTGAGAGGTGCATGATAATTTGTAATAGCAGAAACGGGGTCGATATTTCCAATTTTTTGTTTTGCTAGATTATTTCCATCAAAGGTTTTACCATTGCCTTTTCTTTTGGTAGGAGAGCCTGAAATTTCCAATTCCGTAGGGTCTGCTTTTAGAGTTACATACGCTTTTTTTGTCAAATCAAAATACGTAAACTCAAAAGGAGGCGTTTTATACTTGCCCGGGTTGTGAGGTATCGCTACAAAATTCCATGTTTTAGTGCCATTATAGACGGGTAGGGGATTGTAATTCTCTTTTAGCGTAGGTTCGAATACTTCAAAATCCTCGTCCCATTCCATTTTTGGATTTTCTATCAAAGGTAAATTTCCTTTCCCTTGAACTTCTATTTTGTATTCCAATGTCTCATCGGTCTTCAAATTTTTCTTGTTGGTATAGGCATTCATCGTAAAATTTCCTACAGCACCTCCAAACGATTTTGGGGCATTGTCTGGCAAGGGCAAAACTTGAATTTTTACACTCCCCGAAGTTAAATTATAAGGTATTTGTTTATACTCTATCGAATTAAATGTACCTCGCATCATCTCTTCCATTTGCATTTCCATCAATTCAAACAGATCTCTAGGTTGTCTTCTGTTTCGTTGCGAAGGTTTGGACTGCACAGGCACCAATGCTATGGTTTTCATATTTAAGGGTGTAATCTCCAATGAGCCTGTTTTGGTAGGAAAAAGAATTATTTTCTTAATTTCTACACTTACAAATTCTTTACCATTGATAATTTCTCGTTTCATTTCGGGCTTTTCGGGCAATTTTATATCCTGACTCCAAAACCCATTGAAATTTGGAACTTTTTCAGCTTCAAATCCTGTGCTGTTTACCGCAGTATAAATTTTAACCGAAGCCGTCAATTGCTCGCCTAAATATACTTTGGATTTATCTACAATAATTCGCGCAAAAATATCTTTTTTTAAATCAATTTTAGACGCATCGGGATAAACGCCTGGAGGCGCGCTTTGGGTTGCTTGTTGTCCTCTTCCTGGATTTGAAAAAGGATCAAAAGGGTCATAAAATGGATCAAAAGGATTGCCTTGAGCTTGTTGTTTTCTTGGCATAGAGCCTGCTTTGACTACTTCTATCTCTGTAGGTTGGCTTTCTACTACTTGCCCCGATGCGAGTACAAAACCCATTTTTGGAAAAACCTGTTTTCCAATTTTTTTGCTCGTGAAAAAGTACGTGAATGAAGTAGAATTGGAACGATTCATTTGTCCATTTACATATGAATAATTTGAGCTCCGTCCTATTTGTGGACCTCCCAAAAGTTGAAATGCACCAAAATTGGGTGTTTTTATTTCCTTTACTTCTATATTTTTAGCTTCAAATACAATTACAAGTTCTTCTCCTATTTCTATTTTTTTAGCACTCAATTGCATGGATATCCCTTGAGCAAATAAGGATTGAAATCCAGCAATAAATAGTATTGAAAAGAATAATTCTCTTAGCTTCATGTCAAAAATAATTTTTGAGATGCAAAAATCTGTAAAAAAAATCGAAAAAAAAATATTTTTAAGAATTATTAATTAAGTTTTAGTTTATTTGTAATTCTAAAATAAACTAAATGCGGAAAATAATCGTAGACCCTACTATTTTTGAGATTGAGAACCATCAAATTGATTCAAAATTTTCACTCTTAATCTCAAAAAGTATAGAAGCAACGATGCTTTCTTATTCACCTTATTCTGAATTCAAGGTAGGTTGTGCTATATTATTGGATAATGGTGAAATTGTACTTGGCGCTAATCAAGAAAATGCCTCGTATCCTATTTGTATTTGTGCCGAAGGCATTACGTTAGGTGCAGTTTCTACACAGTATCCTTCTCAGAAAATTTTAGCCGTAGCCATTCATGTTTCCAATCTTGATGCTCCTGTAAGTCCTTGTGGTCTTTGTAGGCAGAGTTTTTTGGAATATGAAAAAAGAATGGAAAAACCATTTGAGTATTTTTTAGTAGGGAAAAATCATACACTTTATTTTAATGGAATAGAAAATATTCTTCCGTTGGCATTTAAGGAATTATAAAGTATATATTAATTTCCTTTTTCTATTTTTGCAAATGTGCTAAACCGTTTAACTTTTTATGAATTTACATTTTTATAACTCACTAACACGTAAAAAAGAAAGATTTGAACCCATATTACCCGGGAAAGTGGGAATGTACGTTTGTGGACCCACATTGTACAACGAACCTCATATGGGAAATCTTAGAACGTTTATTCATTTTGATACGATTGTGCGTTATCTCAAATTTATAGGGCTACATGTGAAATATGTACGAAATATAACCGATGCAGGTCATATCACCAATAGTCTTGGAAATGAAGTAGATAGCGTATCTATAGCCGCCAAAATGGAACAAAAAGAACCCTTGGAGTTGGTATATTTTTATAATGTGAAATTTCAAAAATTAACACGAGATTTTAATCTTTTACCTCCAGATATTGAGCCTACGGCTACCGCACATATTCAAGAGCAAATTGAAATTATTGAAAAAATTATTGAAAATGGTTTTGCGTATGAAGTGAATGGTTCGATATATTTTGATGTGAAAAAATATATGGAAAAATATCCGTATGGCGAGCTAAGTGGTCGCAAAGTTGAGGATTTGATAGAAGAAAGTAGAGAATTGAATGCACAGGATGAAAAACGATTTTTTGCAGATTTTGCTTTGTGGAAGGCTGTAGGTGCTGATGCTATGCAACAGTGGCGCAGTCCATGGGGTATGGGAGGACCAGGCTGGCATATTGAATGTACGGCTATGAGTACCAAATATTTGGGGAAAGAATTTGATATACATGGCGGTGGTATGGATTTGAAATTTCCACATCATGAAGGCGAAATAGCGCAGAGTTGTGGTTCTATGGGTAATGCCCCTGCGCGATATTGGTTGCATGCCAATATGCTGAATGTGAATGGAAAAAAAATGAGCAAATCGCTTGGAAATTCATTTTTGCCTTATGAAATTATAGAGGGAACGTCACCCTTATTTTCAAAGCCGTATTCCCCTCAAGTCATTCGATTTTTTATGATGATGAGTCATTATAGAAGCGAGTTGGATGCTTCGGATGAAGCATTGCAGGCAGCAGAAAAAGGATATCAACGTATATCAAGAGCCTTTTCAAAGATTGATTCCTTGCCTATACAAGCGAATAATGATTTGGTTTTTGCTCAATTGGATGAAATAGCTAAAAATTGTTATGCTGCAATGGATGATGATATCAATACTTCGGTGACGATAGCCCAATTATTTGAATTGACGAGTATTATAAACAAAGTATTGGCAAATGAAATCCAAATAGGAGAGAGAGAACGCTCGAAATTAAAAGAAATTGGTTTTGGATTTTTGGAAGAAGCATTAGGCGTCAAAATTGAAGCACCGCATCAAGATAATAGCAAGATAAATGATGTAATGCAATTGGTACTTGAACTCCGCAAGCAAGCGAGAGATAACAAAGATTTTGCTACCAGCGATAAAATTAGAGATACTCTTTCCAAAGCTGGAATAGCTATTAAAGATGGCAAAGAGGGCTCGGATTTTGAGATTTTGTAATTATTGAAATTTTTACAACGGTTCGTGCAAGGCAATACGATTGCCTTCGCTGTCTTCAAATTCGGCTACAAAACCATTTGATCCAACCGAAGTCTTAGGATATAAAACCTTTGCAGGGTATTTTTCTACCAATTCCAATGTACTTTCTATACTTTCTGTATGAAAATAAATAATTACCCCTTCTTTTGAAGGCTTGTATACATCCCCTTTTACCAAAGCACCAGTAATACCATGAGAAGCATCAGAAAATGGAAACAACGCCATTTCATAATGGTCTATTATTACTTTTTGGAATGTAAAACCAAAAATACTCGTATAGAATTTTATAGCGCTGTCAAGATCTAATACAGGTATTTCAAAATAAGTAACTGGGTTTTTCATGTAAATAAAATTTAATTTTTGATTAATTTCATGGCAGTCCAGTTATTTTCTACTATATAGTCGACTTTTTGGTAGCCTATAGTACCATATGCATATTCCAAATCCTCCATATCGGCTTCGTAAAATCCACTCAAATATAAGATTGTCCCCGATTTTGAAAGTTTTGCCAATGCTTCTACCGATGCTAGTAAGATATTCTTGGTAATATTAGCGATAATAATATCCATTTTTTGATGTTCAAAATCTAAAAATCCTGCTTTTTTTGCCTCATCCAAATCGCCTTCAAAAAATTGAATGGAAGCTACATTATTGATTACGGCATTTTCAATGGAATTTTTATATGCCCACTCTTCATTGTCATTAGCCCAAACGTTTTTTGCGCCCATTTTCTTAGCCATTATAGCCAATATGCCAGTTCCCGAGCCATAATCAAATACATCTTTTCCTTCAAAATTTTCTTGACTGAGAAGCGTCATTACCGATTTGGTAGTTTCATGATGTCCTGTTCCAAAACTCATTTTTGGGTCAATGATAATTTCATTTTCACAAGCCAAAGGCGGATGAAACGATGCGCGAATGCCCCATTTCCCATTCAAAATTTCAAGGGGTTGGAATGATTTTTCAAAAACTTCATTCCAGTTTTTATCCTCCACTTCTTCGATGGTATAGTTAGCAATTAAGCCCATTTCACTTATTGCCTGCTCCAATTCTATTTGGTCTTGGTCTGCTATACGATACGAAACCGTCAATTGATTTTCCTCTTCCAATACCGATTCAAAATTGGAAATAGCATTCAAAAGTCCTATATACATTTCCGATTCTTCTTCGGACGACACAGGAATATAGAGATTAAAAAAACTTTTTGTCATAATTTGGGGAATTGCTTTTTTAATGGGTGGATAATTTGAGTCCTATGACTCCAATGATTACTAAAAAAATAAAAGCAAACTGCTTTTTATTAAAATTTTCTTTAAAATAAAACACGTCGACACCTGTCTGCGCTACCATAGCCAGCCCCATCCATACCGCAAATGCTATGGTCAATGGAATAGATTTACATGCCATTGTAAAAAGAGTAACGTTAGCTACTCCAAATACGATATAAGTAAGCAAAGGAAATAATGCTTCCAAAAATCGTTTGTCCGAAATCCCAAACTCTTTAAAATTTTTTTTAATTTTGCTAATGCTCAAAAATTTAAGCGACGATGCCCACAACACTTCAAAAATTGAAGCCGAAAATAAAAATATCCACGCTATACTCATATTATTTCATCTATTTCGTCAAGAATAATTTCGTGAGAGGTTACTTTTGTGTTGCCCCGCATTCCTATTACGCCTATTAGAATAAGCGAAATAAAAAATAGTTGAAACATATTAAAGCTATCTTTGAAAAAGAAAATATCCACTCCCGTCTGAATCACCATTGCCAGTCCCATCCATACCGCATATGCCACACTCATTGGGATAAGCTTATAGGCCGATGAAATAAAGTATACAATTACCAAACCAATGATAAAATAGGCTATCAATGGAATCAATTCTAATCCAAACTGGGGATTGAGAATTTTTCCCTGCTTGATAAAATTCCATATTACATCAAAATGTAGATATTTTTTGAGTGTAATACCCCATAATACTTGGAAAATGGCGGCAATAAGTACATAAATCCATGCTTTCATATTTTATGTCTTAAAGGTCATTTTTGTGAGCGTACCATCCGTAAAATGCCAAATAGCCAAAACAAACAAAAGGAATCCAATACGAATGAAAAATCCCAATTTTATCGGCCACAAATCCTTGAAAAGGAGGGATTAAAGCACCTCCAATAATCATCATTACCAGCCACGAAGAGCCTATATTGGTGTATTTGCCCAATCGTTTGGTAGCTATTTCAAAAATACAAGGCCACATAATGCTCAAATACAAGCCTCCACTAATGATGAGCATCAACGTCCACTGAGAATGCATCAATAAGCCCGCAGCTACCGATAATCCGCCCAAAATACTCATAATTAGCAAGTTTTTAGGGGCTTTTTTGCCCGAAAAAACATAGGTGATCGAAGCCACACATACAAAAAATGCAAAAGGATAAATTTGGCTGATATCGTTTGATTTTAAATGATTTACAAATAAAATAACTCCAAATGCAAAGAAAGGTGCTACAAATTTTATGAATTTTAGTTGTGAATGTTTTTCAAAAAATACCTCCGTGCTTCCTGCCCAGCGTCCTATCATCAAGCTACCCCAATACAGCGACACCCACATCGAAATTTTTTGCTCATCTATCAAGTATTCTTTTTTCAATAATTCGCCTAAATTACTCCCAATGGCCACTTCTACACCCACATATACAAAAATGGCTACAATGCCAAGTATCAATTCTGGATATTTGGAAATTGAAAAATCTTGCATCATCGGTTCGCCTTTTTTTACTTCAGGCACTTTGCTAAACGAAATGACTGCTATTGCCAATATAAAAAACCCTGACAATATCATAGCTACAGGTATCAAGCTTTTCAAATTGGTAATAGGTTCACTTATTTCTACCGAGCCAAAAAGTACTTGGCTCAATAAAATAGGCGCTATCATTGTAGCAAACGAATTTACGCTTCCTGCAATATTAATACGATGATTGCCCGTTTCGGGGGTTCCCATAGCTAGTAAAAATGGATTTAGCACTATTTGCTGCAATGAAAATCCAAATCCAATGATAAAAAGGGCCACCAAAAATAAATGAAAATTTGCTACCAACGAGGCAGGAATAAATAGTATCGCGCCAAGGGTGGAAATACTCAGTCCCAGAATAAGGCCTTTTTTATAGCCCACCTTATTCAGCCAGTCGCCTTGAGTTTGTGAATATATCAAATACACCAACGAACCAACAAAATATGCCAAATAAAACGCTAAATCTACCAACTGCGCTTCCAGCTGGCTAATATTAAAAAATCCTTTGAACGTGGGAATCAATATACTATTGGATGCCGCTACAAATCCAAAAAAGAAGAAAATGGATACCAGCGAATACAACGAAGATTTATTTGGATTCATATTTTTTATTTAATTTCAACAAAGTTGTAAAAATAAAAAAAAGAAATTAATACTCTTAATATTTGAGGAATATAGAGAAAATATAAATTGATATATTGTAGTATTCATATAAAAAATCAATCTTTAATGTATAATATTATTCTTCAATGTTACTATTGAAATTTTCCCATCTTTTTGATAAGTAAATGTTGTTTTCTATCCGATCTATAAACTGATTTTTAAGTTGATGTTTTTTTATGAATTCAAAATAAGAGATCGACATCTTATGCAAGGATTCATCCAAAGCAGATGTCATATATACTTCTTTCCCAAAAGCGATTCCTCTTAAGATATATGTCAATTGAAGTTCGGCTTCCATTTCTGGATTGGGATACCATTTTGAAAATTCTCTCATGACGGCCTTTGCTTTTGCTATTTTGGCTCTATAGCCTCTTTTGGGATAGATGTAGTCCGAAACTTTGGTTTTGTATTTATCCAATAATTTTTCTTCGTCTGGATTTTGAAAATATTCGAGATAATCTTTATTCTCTTTACTCTTTGAGTATAAATCTAAAATGATAGACTCTAAGGCGCTTTTATCAAAATACTGAAGTTCTTTTTTGAGGCTGGACAAAGACATAGTTATCGCAATGTAATTTTATTTCTACCTAATTTTAATTTCCCATCTTCTTCCAATTGTTTTAGAAGCCTAGACACTACCACACGTGCCGTTCCCAATTCATTTGCCAATTGTTCGTGCGATACATTCAATATCATTTTTCCCGAAACTTCCCTTTTTTTATTGAGAAGCATCCAGAGTCGTTCATCTACTTTTTTGAACGAAATAGCATCAATGATTTCGAGTAATTCTTCAAAACGTTTGTGATA
>Ga0078894_10004156_pt1 | contig 11039 bp, 9 predicted proteins | sample LauGreSu1BDMLBSD_2_FD_67506 | JGI IMG/M metagenome (GOLD analysis project Ga0078894, IMG submission 67506) | Freshwater lake microbial communities from Lake Michigan, USA - Su13.BD.MLB.SD (version 4) (version 4) | ecosystem: Environmental > Aquatic > Freshwater > Lake | place: Lake Michigan, USA... | reverse complement strand
GACTTCTGCCGAAGAGATGTTCCTTCAGATCAGGGTTTGGGGTAACCCATGCATCCACGGTTTCCCAGACTCTAAAGCTGATGAAAGAGAGTTGACCTAAAATAAGACCAGCTTTGTTGCACTTGGCGAGTCGCTCGGAAATACTGGTGTTGCCAATTTTAAAAAAATCGTCTTTACATGGAGCGATGCTGGCAATGACTGCTGCAGACGACAAGACTTCACCAGCAGTATAGATCCAGCCGTCTCTTAGGTAGCGACCCTGAACGGCGTGACCGGTCCCGAAGCCAAAGACTGTTGAGGTGATCCCCCCGAAAAGATACTCGCGACGATCCATGCCAATGAGGCTGTATTGAAAAGTCCTTTTGCCGAGCCTGTCTGCATTATCTGAGTCGTCAGTGCTTGCGCTAGCCTCTGGCGACTTGGTCGATGATTCTGCATGAGCGAGAGAACCGATTGAGCAAAGTAAGGCTATGGCTAGACGAATCACGATGGCTTCTCCCTTTTGAGTGCACGCTTAGCTTGCGGATAACTAAAAATAAGGCCAATCGTTGCTTGTCTCACGATTACCTTACTTTGTAGATGTTGAAAGGCGCTGCCTTCGATTGCTAGCCTGGTTCTCCCTCCGAGGTAGAGCCCTGCCGATCCTCCGAACATACTGTAGCTTCCACCATCACCCGTTGCCCGAAATATACCTCTAGGGGTCACTCCGAAATCAATATTCTTAATGACATGGTAGGTAAGATATAAGGGGATATTGAGGTCAATAAGAGCAAGGTTAGTGCTCTGGTCTTCGACCGGTACGGAGAGGCCGAGATAGCTGACACCAACCCCGGAGCTTAAGGCGAATTCGCTGGTCTTGATAAATTGGTGTTTAACATCTGCGGTGTAGGAGGGAGGACCTGGCTCTAAGATGATCCTAGCTCCAATATCAGTGTCTTCGGTGACACCTAAGCGTCCTCCAAATTCATAGAACACGATACCATTGGCGCCGACGCTGCTGGTTTCGGCTACCGCTGAATCTTTGGCCGATATGAGCGACTGGCCTGAGACCGCCATATATGCTGAGGTTTGGCCGGGGGCGAGGGTCTCTGCAGACTGCATCGTAGAGTAGGAAATGCATGCCGAATGTATGAGTGCCAGGGCAAAAATGGATAGAACCCGCGTCATCACTGGCATCCAATCTCGAAATGGTTACGATTGCAATGCCTTCAATGATTACAAAGTAGGAGTGTTATGTCTAGCAATCACTTGGTGCTTTGTTGATATAGAAATTTCACCAGATTTGTAGCGAGAGACTTCACGGCGTCTCGCACCTTAGCGGCCTGACCTTTGTCGTCAGCAGCGATCTTAGCGATGACAATTTGATAGCCACTGCCGTCGATATCAAGAACAGCATTTAATATCTGATACCCCTTCACAGTCTCAACGGAATTTTTCATCACAGCACTGTAGAGATATCCAGCATCCTCAAATTTGAAGTGATCCATTTGATAGCTGTAGCGAATCTTGATCGTTGCTGCTGGAAAACCTGTCGTCTTCATGGTCGAGTTGGAGTCGATCACCCAGCCACGAATCCAGTCTCTGTCATCTTTGGTAGGCACTGGTGTGACCTTGATGTCGTTGCCTGGGGTTCCCCCCTGAGATTGTATTTTGCCTTTTTCTGTGTCAATCGTGCCGTCTGCAGGAGCGATACGGTTGAAATGATCATCGGCGCTAATTGGCATCTTAATCGCCACGGCGAAGAATGCACTTACCAAGCGATTCGCGGTCTCGATGGGCTTTACAGCAAATAGCTGTGGTTCGCCGGATCCCTTAAAGGCATTCGGCACCAGATTATTCAGCATAAACTGTGTCGGTGAACCATCTTTACAGATGGTGGCCAGAAGTTCACCTAACTCCTCACCACCCGTCTTTGTGGCTGCAGCCGAGGTACACCAAGAGCTTGGGGCCTTGGCTACTGGTCCGATGACCGGACTATCGTCGATCGGGATTTCGCATATATCGTTTTCGCACTGTTTTGCAGGTGTGGCGTCTAGGTCTTTAGGGTCCGCTGCAACTCGTCTAGTGCTTGTTGAATTACCGTAGCGGCTTGATTTGGTAGCCGGCTCAGTGCTGCAATTTACTATTGAAGCCAGGATCGCTGCGATAGCCAGGGGATGGACTAAAATTCTTGGATTCATCTCTAAAGTTCCTATGTTTGGCTGCCTCACAGCCAGCTGGTCTTGCTGTGCATCGGCCCTCAATTCCTAAAACTTTAGAAGAATGAGATATTAGGCAATATATTCAGGGGCTTGAAGTTTTGGTGGTGGTGCCTCTCGTTAAGAAAGGAGCGACCCGGTTTGGGATTTTGCCAAGTCGCGGTTGCTCGTGGTTTTGGCCAGCTCGGTGCCATGTACGCTATACTGTGGTGAACATTGGCACAAAGGTACCCCATTATGAGTAGTCCTGGATTACGTTCCCGCTCACTCCTCGTGCGTATTGCTGTTTGCTTCGTTGCGATTGAGATGGCGGCCTGCGGGGTGGTGGAGAAGGTGACAAAGAAAGGTGGCGCCTCAAAAACATCCGAGGCAGCGGACTCATCTGAGGTACCTCTACCTAACGACGGGCTTTTGCTCGAGGCGACCGATCTCGCGGTTGCTCCTGGGTTTGTTCTTGATCCCTACACTCAAGCACAGCTTCTCTATGAACTAAATACGACTAGTGATTTCTATAATGCTCAGCCCGAGCCAGCGACTAAAAGCGAATTTATAAAGTGTATCGACGATAAATTTAAGGATGCAACAGCCAAGGCCAATAAGGTGTCGGTGGTCATTAAGTTTGAGACCGACGTCTCGGACTGCCTGAGGATTGTGCTTACCAGCGACGATTATCTCTTGAAGAGTGTGCAAGGAAAAAATCGTCATTACTATTACGGCATATGCGAGGGCTCTGACGTATCGACAATGAACGGTTTTAAGTGGGCGAGTAGTGAAAACAGTCAAGTGAAGTGTCCAAAAATCATTGAGCTCACTCAAACTATCACCGACGCAGTCATTGAGTATGAAGTTGACGGAGTCGTCATAAAGAAAACTCAACGCACGCTGACGCACCAGGGAAATGCGAAATTGGCAGGATGCACTAGTACTCAAAACGGCGATATTGCCACGATTGGAGATGATTGCATTAAGATATCCAAGCTGGAATCGACCACTACGACGTCTATTGATACGCCTCGGAGTATTCCGGTCAAAAAGTTTCAGTGGACCAAGCTAAAGTATAATGGGATCAGTGGGAATGCGGCATCGAAGGACCATGTTTGGTTTAGTAGTGGGTCCATTTCGCTTGAGATGAATGGCTGGTTAGGGACCATTAACTATAAAGACAGTAAAACTGCACCAGGCTTCACGATGCTTAATGCTGTTACAGGTGCCGCAGCTGATGGTGACTTAATAGCTATGCCATCTGAACTGTAATCAATGGCACTGCCCAGATTATGCTCATCACTTAACGTCAATGGTTACCTTTTGTGCCTGTCCATTGCGTCTAATTTCGATATCAATGTGGTCAGCGCCTTTGAGTGATCTCAGTAAGCTGATTGACGCTGATACGTTATTTAGTTCGGTGCCATTGATACTTGTGACTACGTCTCCATCTTGAAGGCCAGCTTTTGAATAAATGCTGCCTTCGTCAATCTGTGACATTTTAAATCCGGCAATCATGCCGTTTTCCATGTAGGGTTCCGCTGTTGCCTGCATCAGGATTTTTGCTAGATCTTCTTTGACGAGCTTATCGCGGTAAGATCCGCTGACACTAATAGTGCCTCCGCGTCTTTCGAAGCCTTCTTCTCGATACCGATCTGTCAATTGGGCGCGACTACTCTGGCTTGCTGTTTTTGCGCCGTCATCCATAAATTTGCCGTGATAGATCAGATAAGTGTTCCCGCCCCTGTCGATCGCATGAATAGAGTTTTGAAAGACGGCCAGAACTTTGTACTTATCTAAGATCACGAAGTCCTTTTTAACGGCTTTGACCGCCCCTGAATCCTCTTTGATCAGCGCGACATTGCCTTCACTGTTTTTTTGGACGATGGCTCCGACTATCGCAAAGCCGAGCTCAGCATCTTCTTTTTTAACCAATTCGCCAGAGCTAGCGGACAGTGCCGCTAGACCTGCTATGATTGGTAAGATGAGCCGACGCATAAGCTTCCCTGTAACCGGGGGGTAAAGGAGTCTCGCTGGGATGTCATCGGCACTCGTCGAGGCAAGTTTAGCCGGTGGGGTAGCGGTCAGGTGTACGCTGGTCGCGAGAGAAGCTCGGTAGCGGTGGCAATAAATTTGCCTGAGTTTACAAAATCTGAGATATTATAAATAGTTACATGTTTTGCCGCTAGGCCGGAGTAAGCTGAATATGGCGCTCAAGCAAAAACGAGTACGCAAGGTATTAACTAGTAAAATTAGGCAGTTATACGATATAGTCGCCGATATCGACGGTCTTTTGACCGAGATGGAGACTGACTTTTACCGGGTCTGTATTTTTGGCTCTGCGCGGATAAGCTCTGACAGTGCGATTTACCAGCAGGTTGAGAAATTGGCTGAGGGTCTATCTCGGTTAGGGGTCGATATCGTTACGGGCGGAGGTCCCGGACTGATGGAGGCGGCCAACAAAGGTGCAAAGGCCGGGAGCAAGGGCGGGTGGTCAATTGGGCTGCCTATTGAGTTGCCGTTCGAATCAGATGCTAATTCTCACCTTGATGTAAAGAGTCAGCACCGACGATTCTCAAGTCGCTTAGATGAGTTTATGCGACTTTCCCACGCTGTCATAATTGTTCCCGGCGGCATTGGCACACTACTTGAGCTTTTTTATACCTGGCAGCTGATGCAAGTGAATCACATAAAGCCAAGGCCTTTGGTGCTTTTGGCTGATGATGAGTCCTGGCTGCAGCTCATGGAGTGGCTAAGAACGTTCCCACTGGCGAATAAATTGATGTCAGATCGTGATTTTTCGATGTTAAAATTGGCGCATTCAGTCGACGAAGTGGTGAAAATTCTAGAAGTGGATATCAATAGATTCCGGACTGAAAACAAGGACGGGACTAGAAGTAAGAAGCATAGAGACCAGGCCTCGGACGATTGAGTTTGATATTAATTTTTTGTTTTAGGGTGAGTTATGCCGTCTAAAATGCAGCGCAAAGTGTCCGTTTCGAAAATCTTCCAGACTATCATTCACTGTGCGCTGATTAGTTCCACCAGTATGGGTAAGCGGACCCGAATGTCTGAGATTCGGTTTTTCGTAGATTTGTACGCCGGTTTCCTTTTAATGGGGACGGCAAATGAGCAGGTGGTGATTCAGTCAGTTCAGATTATGCGAATTCTAGAGCAACTCGAGTCGCAGGGGCTAGTGAATATCACTAAAGATGGAGCGCAAACCTACTACAGTGCGAACGTTAAGTGTTTCTACTTCCTTCTTTCGGAGCTAATAAACCATAATCAGCGTAAGCCGATGGAAGAGGTGATCTTCATAAACTATTATACGACGACCTATCGGCAGTTTTTCTTGAAGCAAGCGGGTTCACTCAGCGGAGCTGACCAAAAAGCCATGCTCGACTTGCTGACCCCAGGCAAACTGGTCCTGCGTCAGATTGCAATAATGGATGAGCTCATAGGGCGTATTGAGTCTCGAATTGCTGACTATGGCAAAATCAGAGGCTTCCTCGATAAGCCAGAGACGGCCAAATTATCTGTCGAGGATAAGATCAAGCAGTTGCCACTTGGTCCCAACATCCCACAGACCTACAAGAAATCCCTGCGGGATGTGCTGCTAGATTTGCCGGAGTCACTGCGGGAGCGGGAGCTAATGGACGGGTTCGACCATAGACTCAAGTTTTACTATGGCCCCTACCTGAACACCTTGAAGAGCGAGCGTGCCTTGATGACCGGCCTTTTGGAGAAGGCCGATGTAGGTGGCTGACTAGTCTTTAGGTAAGAATACCTTTGCCGACAAGCCTCGTCCTGCGGTTAAATGCCAGGGTGGAGCGGTTCCTTAGCCGCTCTCACTTAGGACGAGAGGGGATTCCGTGCGTCAGTTCATCTTGCGGTTTGCGATCTCGGCGTTAACGGTAGCAGGGTCTCGTGCCGAGATTGCGGCAGCAGCGCCATTAAGTCTTGCCGAATCCTTGAGGTATGCACTGGAGAATGCGCCGGCTATGCAGCAGGCGCGTAGTACCATCGAGGTGCGTGAGGCCCAAGTCGACAAGGCTAGGGCTCGCTATCTCCCATCTCTCGATCTGACGACCACTCAGGGTTTGCTGCGCAGTGGCCAGCAGCAATTTACTGTGGTTGGGGGTGGCGGCAACGCAGGCGGTGGCACTGGTACTGGGGGTGGGACGCTACAGCCTATTTCCGGTAATAAATCGCCTTGGTTTAGCCAGTTGGGACTAAGTCTTACTGAGACCGTTTATGATAACGGTCAAAGTTTGATGCAGCATGATATCAGTGAAGCCAATCTTGAGATCGCTCGCCTCAATATGCTGGAAACGAGAGACACTACGCTACTCGAGGTTACTCGCGCGTTTTATGCCTTGTCTCAGTCCGATATTTTGCTGAACACGAACCAGCAACAGGCTCAACTCACTGCCAAGCAACTGAGCAAACTAGAATCGCTGTATAGACAGGGGCTCAAGACGAAGCGTGAGTATTTCCGCTTAAAAAGTCAGGCGCAAAGAGCGGCCATCGAGGTTGGAAACGCCCAGGTGGCCAGACGCAATGCTGAGGTTGAACTGAGACGGGTCATCGGGGTGCCTCCTGCCTCGACAGATATCAGCTTTGTGACCTTGACGGCAGAGGATTTGCAGCGTGACGAGCCGGCTCTGCCCACTAAGGTGCCCACCGTAGATGGTAGTTATTTGGCTAAGATTGCAGATCTTGAGGGCAGGGTGGCCACTGTCAATATTGACCTCGCTAGGCGGCGTAACTTACCGGTTGTAACACTCAGTTCGACTCTTAACTATCAGGTCCCATCCTATTTGGCGTTCGCTCCGAGTGAGGGCAGATCCAACCAGTGGAACTGGAATCTACTTCTTGGGGTCAACTACAATATCTGGGACTCTGGCAGTCGGCGACGGGATATTGATCAAAGTGCCAGTCAACTCGGTATCCAAAATCGTGACAACCGCGATAAACTCTATGCTCGTGCCACTAATATTGCCAAGTTAATGGAGACGCTGCGTAACCTTAAAAGTAACCTGCATCTAAACCGCGAGCTCATGCGACTAGAACAGGTCAATTTCACGACGCTTGAAGAGGATTACCGTCAGGGAAAAGTAGCTTACCTAGATTTAGTAACTGGTTTGAGTGATCTACTTTCCGCCCGGGTGAGCTACTACACAAACTATATCAATCTGCTGACGGCAATTGCGCAGTACCGCTATTTTGAGGCGACGATTTATGAAACCGCAGCGACTGCTTAAACTAGCTACTTTTATCTTGGTACCGGTGTCTCTCGTCATCGCTCTTTGGCGAATTCCCGTCGGCGGACGTGGGCGTCCAGTAACCATGGGCACCGTGACGGCCGGTGATATGATCGTCAAAGTCACTATTTCAGGCACGGTCATGCCGAAAAGGTATGCAAATATAGCTGCTCCGTACAATGGGTATGTGCAGCGGCTTTTTGTTAAAATTGGTGATCGCGTCGTAGCGGGAGCCCCGGTTGTAAGTGTGGCGCAAGCCATTGGTAGTGGGCAGGAGGAGGTTTTCCCCCTGCGCTCGCCACTCACCGGAGTGGTCGCCCAGGTTTGGAAGCGTGAGGGCGAGTATGTAACGGCTGGAGGCAGCGGACCGCAAGGGGACGGAGCATTAGTACGCATCGATGACGTAAGTAAATTAACGGTCACATCTAACGTCCCTGAGGTGGAGATCGGTAAATTAAAGGTAGGACTACCGGTTTTGATCCGAGCCGTTGCCGTTGCCGATCGCACCTACAATGGCAATATCAGTGAGATCGCCTTAGCGGCACGCGAGCAGTCCGGGGGAGACAGGGCACGCGTGGAGTTTCCTCTGAGTATTACGATCTCGGATCATGACGATAGAATTCGACCAGGGATGTCAGTGGTGGTCGACATCATAGTGAACGAAGTCAAAGGGGCTCTCATGCTGCCCCATGAGTTTGTCCAGCGCGGGCCTCAGGGCTATTTTGTGACTCTTGCAAGTGGGGAGCGCAAAAATATTCAGGTCGGGATCAGCAACGAGGAGTCCTTTGAGATCAAGGGCGGAGTTTCGCTCGGTGAGAAAGTTCAAATGGTCGACTTCCTCGCAGTTGGTGGTGAGCTGTGAGTGGGGACGAGTTGGGTTTGCCACTAATCAGCGTGGTAGATCTTGATTTCGCCTACGAAGTCGACGGGCGACAGATTGAAATTTTGCGACAAGTAAATCTCACGATAAACCGCGGGGAATTTGTTGCCATTCAGGGACCCTCAGGCTCAGGTAAGTCGACACTGTTTTATATCCTCGGCTGCCTATTACAGCCGACCCGGGGGCATGTGTATTTTGACGGTGCGGATATCACGGGACTCGATGGCCCCGAGGCGGCATACCTTAGGAATCGCAAGGTAGGGTTCGTATTTCAGCAGTTTCATTTACTGCCTAGAGCCACCGTACTTGATAACATCATGCTGCCTGCAAGATATCCTCAAGAATTGCCCCCTCAGGGCGAGGATTTGCGCGCTAAGGCCATCCGTCTAGCCGAGCGGCTTGGGCTTGGCGACAGGCTTTGGCATCATCCGAGCCAACTCTCTGGTGGGCAGCAGCAGCGTGTCGCGATTGCAAGGGCTCTTTTGACGGATGCACCCCTAATTCTAGCCGATGAACCCACAGGCAACCTAGACAGTCGCAGTGCTGGTGAGATCATGGAGATCCTCTCTGAGCTGCATGCTCAGGGGCGTACGATAGTCATGATCACCCATGATCATGAGGTTGCGCGGCGTGCTCAGCGGATTTTACACGTGCGTGACGGTATAGTCACAGAGGGTGAATCACCTCGTCACGATGGTAGAGAGATTAGTAAAGAGCGCCTGCAGCTGCCAAAGACTTGGAGCAATAATGCGGCAATGCTAGCGGGCAAAACCTTGCCCGGCGCTCTCAAAAATCTTGTGCGTAGCCGCACCAAATCGATCCTCACAATGCTTGGGATCATCATAGGTATTGCCGCCGTTCAGGCCATGATCTCGCTTGGTGAATTCACTAAAGACAGGATAATGGAGGGGTTTGAGGCACTCGGCGTCAATAAATTAGTGGTTCGGGGATATCCTAACTGGGAGCGGCGTGCCAGCGATGAGACTAGGCGCGAGTTTGCTGGATTTAGTGTCGACAGCGATTTGGCGGCTATTCGTCGCGTATTCTCCGAGATTCGGTACTTATCACCAGTGCTGTCATCCTGGCAAAACACCGCTACGGCGGGTGGTCGGTCGGTTTCCGAAAATGTCAGGCTGCGTGGTGTTAACCACGAGTATGCAGCAATCACCAATATCCACATGGCTGAGGGTAGGTGGCTAACTCCGTATCATGTGGAGCATAGGTCGTTAGTTTGTGTGTTAGGTAGCGAGCTAGCAACGCAGCTGTTTCCAAGTCAGTCTTCAATAGGGCAGATGATCACCGTTGTCGTTGATGCAGATAGGTCCGTGCCTTGCCGGGTGATAGGTGTGGCTAAGCCACAAAAATCCAACCAGGAATGGAATCGACCCAACTCACAGATAAGTATGCCCTACACAGTCTACGAGGCGGTTGGGAGTTATTTTTCAAGCCGCATGTACCAATTTGCCGTCCAGGTGCGGTCAGAATCGGATGTCGAATTAGTCGCGAGAAAGATCAAAGCCTACTTCAATTTACGCTACGGCAAGTCGGGTCGCTTTATGGTTGATACGGAGGGGACGCTTGTTGCTCAGACCAAGCGTTTTCTTACGATTTTTGCAGCCTTGTTGACAGCGATTGCTTTTTTGTCCCTCCTCGTTGGCGGGATTGGTATTCACAATATGATGCTGGTGTCGGTTACCGAGCGCATTAAGGAGATCGGGTTACGTAAGGCATTAGGAGCCACCAATCGCAGTATTCGTATGCAGGTCCTGATGGAATCTCTGGTTCTTTGTTCGGTGGCTGGCCTGATTGGCATTGGTGCTGGATTTGCTGCTACTGAGCTCATGATATTCGCGGCCACAAAATTTGTCCCCAAACTCAAATTTGAATGGGTGTTTGAACCCCTCGCTATATTAACGGCCGTCGGTAGTATAGTGGCCGTAGGGGTGTTTTCTGGGCTTTTCCCGGCGCGGCGCGCCGAGCGACTGCAGGTCATTGAAGCGCTGCGCGCTGAGTGAAAATCGGCTACCATGTGTGGGAGCTCGTTTAAAGTAAGGATGACAAAAAATGGCGCACGTCCTCATACTCGGAGCCACTGGACTAATCGGGCAGGCCTTAGGCCAAGCTTTGGTGAGACGTGGTGATCAGGTTTCCATCGTAAGTAGGGGGGTAAAGCCAGAGCAGTTATCGTTCCCCTGTAAAGTACTCCGGTGGGGTAGCGACTGTAGAGAATTGCCTGATGGCGCCCTTGACGGTATTGATGCAGTAGTGAATTTGGCAGGTGAGAGCATTGCCGAGGGGCGTTGGACCGAAGCTAAGAAGGCTAGGCTTACGGCTTCAAGACTTGGTCCAACTGAGGCGATGGTACAGGGTATCGCGCGGTCGACTCGCAAACCACGTGTGGTCGTGCAAGCATCGGCCATTGGTTACTATCCCGACGCAGGCGAGGATGTACTGACCGAAGACAGTCCAGCCAGTAAGCAGTTTACGGGCGAGCTTTGCTCAAAATGGGAGGCGGCCACCGAGCCGCTTAAGTCACTTGGTGTTCGTGTGGCACTGCTTCGCATTGGCGTCGTCTTAGCTCATGGTGGCGGCGCTTTGCCTAAATTAGCGAAGCTCTACCGGCTTGGTCTGGGTGCGGCCCCAGGGTCTGGTGACCAGTGGTTCAGCTGGATTCACTTGGACGACATGGTAGGACTCATACTCGCAGCGATAAGT
>Ga0078894_10004154_pt1 | contig 11042 bp, 7 predicted proteins | sample LauGreSu1BDMLBSD_2_FD_67506 | JGI IMG/M metagenome (GOLD analysis project Ga0078894, IMG submission 67506) | Freshwater lake microbial communities from Lake Michigan, USA - Su13.BD.MLB.SD (version 4) (version 4) | ecosystem: Environmental > Aquatic > Freshwater > Lake | place: Lake Michigan, USA... | reverse complement strand
TTTTTTTATTTATATAGTATATCACTTCAATTATATATAAACACAGTTTAGCGCGTTATAGGTATATTTATAATAAGATTACATTTTGGTCTTATCGTAACGCTGATATTATATAACCATTAAATGAAGACTTAAATCGCGTTCATAAGTCAATTTATATTGTTTATTATAATAGTATTGGTTATTATAGCTGTATTTAAACTTATTGATGGTCAAGGAGTTATGAGAAATTAAACAATAACATAAGATTTTACCGATATGTAATATAAACGAGCATCTTTAATATAAGCAATATCGTCTAACCTGATAAATCAGGACGCCTCCAATGTTAGGTGTCAATCTTTAGATTGTTAACCGTTATTAGTATAAGATTATTAGTTAACAGATATATCAGATAAAACGGTATTTAATGATAAATTAGCAACACCGCGCCCTATACACAGCTTAGTACCTTAAATATAAACTTAATCATCAATTAATAGCTTTAATGAGAATTGTTAGTAGGTAAGTCGAGACCGGTTGAACAAAGCGCAAGAGGATCTATTGTAGATAACCAATTTTAATCCTTGTGACAAGATTAGACAGTAATGTAATAGTATATAATAGAATGATAGTTGTCAAAGATATGGATTTTGTTTCCCGGCTGTACTCGATATGTTAGAAAATAATCAATATAATCATTACTGAAAATATTAAGGAAATCTACCTTTATTAATACGATATTGAAGCAATATCACTACAAGAAACATCTTTACTAACCTACTAAAGGACCAATCTTACCTTACCCTTCTATATTAATATGATAGTTTAACAAATAAGCTTTAGCTCCAATTAATATATCAACTAATTATCTTTAAGTCTACTAAAGTATAAACTAACTAATGGAAGTATTTGATACTAACGTATCCTAACTTGTTCCTTGTAACTCTAATATATAACTATTATTATAGAAAGTAGCAATATATGTTAATTAATCGTGATATAAAAAGAGAATTTGAAACGGGATCTAAGCTGTTTATTTGCGATATAATACATAGTTATATCTTGTATTGAAAACTATATTATAAATTAACAGAACATAGTAAAATGGAACAAACTAATTCAACACCTCAGATTGAACAATCCCAGTTACCTTAGAAATCAGTATTTAGTATCAAGAATATTGAGTTTACATTTAGTAATATTGGTAAATTCAAATAAGTTACATAAGAATAACAAGATGCTATTACGCAAACAATTTCACGCGAATACTCAAATCTAATTGTTAAATTCATCCCAAATACTACTTTAGTTCATATTTAATTCGGGTAGCCCCTTAATCAATTGGCACCTAAAGCTTGTGACTTAAATTTAAAGAATATTGATACTCATAAACCAGAAGTAAAGACTGTTATTGTTGATGTTTCATCTAGTAAAGTAGTTGGATGTTTTGATTTACAATTGCCCATTGTCCCATATGTTGGTAATTAGAAGTAACAAATCATTGAAGATATGTCTAAATACATTCAGTAGGAAATTGATAATAATAAGACAGATGAAATTTAATTTGATACTCAATGGATTCCTTATGGTATTACGTTTAAATGTATTTATTCTAATAATTCTTGGATTATGACTACCTAGTCTCTACATAAGATAAATGAAGCAACTTTTGGTGCGAATACTCAATTTCAGTCAGTTATTGAGAATATCATGTCTAAAAGTTATATTGAATTAGGAAAACTAAAACAAAACTTAGTATATACATTCCTAGTTGCAATTAAGAATTTAAGCTTTATTCCGGTAGAATCCGATAACTTGTACATCTTGAGTGTCTAATACAAGAATAATCTTAAGTTTAAAGCAGACGACTATTTGTATAAGAAATTACCTTATATCAGATATTCATATATTAAGACTAAACCAGTCAGTGATTGCGGATTTGTTCATAACTTGCTTCTAGGTAAATATAGTCAATTTGCCAGATTCTCTCAAAAATATGATGTTTCAGTCCCTTATCAGAGTTTACTTGTATATATTGGAAATAAGCAATATGAGTTAATGACTCCAGTTAAAGAATTAATTGTTAACTTTAATATATATAGAAATAAACAAGGAATTAGATCAGATACGCATGTACAATTTGATGAATATATCGCAGAATAATTGACTAATAACACTAAAAACTCTTATATCAAGTAATACTTATAACATAATTTAACAAACAACTCTCTGACCAAACCAAAGGAAACCGCGGAATGAATACTTATATTAAGTTTGTTTAGATATGTGATACCGCTTTAATTAATTAAAAAATGACATTCAGGTTTATCATTAAATGTATTAATAAATTTCAACTAAGATATAAGAGGAATATTCAATTCTTCTATAATATAATTAACAACAGACCGCTATGTCTATAAACTAGTTTTTTTTATCAATATAAGCTTGAATCCTTAATTTGCCTGTACAATACCTTCGATAGTCATTACAAAGACAGCTCCAATAATACTACAAAGAATAACGCTACAATATATATCAATTAATACTATATAACTAATGGAAAATAATAGTTACCAGCTAAATACTTTGAATTTGATATCTAGTTTTTTTGATTCTAAAAATTGAGCAAACAAGTATCAATGAAACATAATTAATAAGAGTAAATACAAACCAAATCAGATGATTGTTCATTAAAGGGACATTAAAGTAACCCGGAATTCAATATCTTAGATAAATATGACAATTAGTCTTTATATATAAAGAAAGCAAAGGGGGTTTAACCACTATAAACAGTATATGATAGAATCTTGCCCAACATGATAAATCAGGACGTCGCTTAAGGTAGGTGTCCATCTTTAGATTGTTAGCCGTTACCACAACTAAATAATTGTAATATGCAAATACTCGGCGGTAATATTAATAGGTTAACAAATGATATCGGTTAACTTAATGCGGTTTACTCAATAAATCAAGATGCTTAACTTTAGAAACGTTCTACTACAATAGATCAGACAATGTCACCAAATAAATAATATTAAAAGACATCCAATAACAAATCATAAGATAATGCTCCTATTCATTATATTATAGATATGAAGTAATAATAAGACAAATATAAGAAAATAGGATCTGGAGGATTCGGCTCTGTTTATTAATAAGATGTCAATACTGTATATAAAGTTGTTTAAATGACTGAAATACCGAATAAAGATCCCGAAGTAGCCGCGAAACTATTAAAACAATAAAAAGCAAATATCAAGTGTATTAACAATGAAATACTTATATATAGATATCTACAATAACGAAAATACGCACATATGTTGAGTCCTTAGTCTTATATATAGAATTAACAATTAACTGGTATATTACTAGAACGCGCTCACATTAATCTTCTAGACTACTTAAATTTTATTGAATTAGATAAAAGACTGATCAATTTCAACTCTAAAGTTTACTTATTTCTTCATGTTTTACAATAGATTCTTGTTTCTATTAAGGATTTACATGAAGCAGGAGTTGTTCATTGCGATATAAAACCACAAAATATAATGCTTAAATTCGATTAAATGGGGAAAATAAAGATTTTTTTAATAGACTTCGGACTTTCATATATATAAAATGAGCCGTTACCTGGTATTTAAGGTACAGAAACATATGTAGATCCTTAATTTATTTGGACTGGTACTCCAACCCCTTGGTGTGATTTATGGAGTGTTTGCTCTCTTATTCTACAATTATTTGCCGAAGATCATGATTTTAGAGTCATATAGATTAGTTGTCTTAAGAAGATGAAAGAAATACAAAATTACCAATAAGTACTTCAAAGAGTAATAGATAATAGAATAAATCAAATCAAATAACCCCATATCTAAAAAATACTTAAATTTGCTATGAAAGTACATATACTTGAACGAGCTGATATTAATTCTATTATATTGATGGTAAACTAGTAAATCAAAGAAGCCAATATCGATTTTAAGACTTAACTTGATTCAAAGTAATAGGAATGTGGTAATATTGGTAAAACCGCCGGATGTTAAATTAAACAATATAAAGATCATTAATAGTTAAAAAGAACATACAAACAACAATAATAATATTTACCTGGATATTATAGTTTAGCCTTCATTGATAAGGTATTTTAAGGCTTTAACTACTATAATAAACCGGTTCCGGTATTTAAATACTATAAACAAATCAAATAACTAATATCTAAAAAAGATAGTTAATACCCGGCTAATTGCAATATACTAGCAATATACATGATTTCAGATAATATTATAATTAAATAAACTATAAACACCAAATAACAATAATAACCTGATATCTAAGAAAATTAATCGGAGTTTACTAAATATAATACAAATATGTAATAATAATGCATAAAATCAGGTTATTTATAAGTAATACCGTCGCACTCATAAGTAAAGAAATATAATGATAAAAAACATAATATACTAGTTTCTAATTTAAAGGGAAATATATATTTCAATAATTCAGAATTCCTTACTATATACAAAGATACTTTGAAACTATACCACTTATAATACCTTAAATACCCGCAATGTTAAGACAGTCATTAGGGATTAATATAACATATGTAATCTAATATAGTGACAAAATAGGGGAAATATTCGCATTAACAAACTAATGATATCTAATAGTAAACTAACTTTAAATTCAAGTAAAAACATATGAGTTATTGGGATTGTATTAAAATAAAAAAACACTAAGTAGATAAGTAATAATCTAATATATATATGATTCTATAATTTGTAAATAGCAACCTTTTATAGGAAACATAAACCCAGTAATCGGTTCAAAGCAATCCTAAAGATGTGGTATTTTTGCTGTTTAATGATAAAACAAGAAGACATATTATTATTCGATTCACTGATATTCATAATCTATATTAACATTTAAACTTCAAATCAAGCAATACTTCTTAAATACAGGAAATATTAAGTAAATACAATTTTATCTTTACTACATATATATAACATAAACTAGTAACGACAAGCATCAATGGACTCTATAACACTCATATACAAGGTTAATTGTTAGATTTAGTATAATTCGCAACTTAGTATATAAACAAGAATCAGATGATTTTTGGTACATTTATTTCAAATGATACCGGGAAAACGTATTGATCGGCTTCAATTATACCAGGACCGTGTTTAAATAACTTATTTGTTTACATATCTCTAAGTAAATACCCAGTATAGAGACATTGAGGTGCGCTTAATTTCATAAGTTTTACAATAGATAATGGGATTTTCATAGGCATATTCTCGACAAATAAGTGCTATTAATCATCGGATTCCTATACATTACTTCTAAATTCTTATTCTGCTTTCTTTAGTTTACTTATACAATGATTTAAGTTGTCCGATGGTATTAAGTTAACTTTAGTATTGTCTTACTTGTCATAATTATCAAATATACACATAGAATCTTTAGTTAAACCGCGCTCTCTGTTCTATTATATATAACTCCATACTATTTATTTATATTTAATATCATTCTGTTTTTATGTAGAATTAACAATAAACTGATCCCATAATAGAGTATTTGGTACTTAATATCGCTTTGCAACTCCACCATGTTAATTATTCATATTTACAGACTCAATTACCTATAAATTATTATCTTTTGTATTATAAGTAGTATATATCTTATTATTATAAATTTTAGTCTATTCCGGTAGTATTGGGGTTTTATTTATCTAGTATCCGATTCCATTTAAAGATTTTGAATTTTTTCTAGGAATAATGTCTGTTAGGTCTACTAAGTCATATAATAGATCAACTTTCGGGATAAGTGGTTCTATTTTTGGATCCTCATGTGATGATTTTCTTGGTAAATTTTCCACTACTATATATTTAACTCCAAGATCTCCTTTGTGTTCTAGATATAATTTCACGAAATAAAGACGCTACTTCGTTTATTTTGATATATATCCCAGGGGTGGTTATGATTTTAATTTAATAGTTTTTAATATCATTTTTTCAATTAATGATGCCATAAATACATACTCATTTGTCTTTTCATCATCATTCGTTGGAGGGTCAACCATGAGTCTATTATTTAATAAGTCAAACTACTCTTTAAAATAAGAGTCTGGTTCAATCACTACATCAGGTTTGTTAAGAACTAAATAACACATATATTAGATTTGCATATTTAATGCATCATTGATATATAAATGATCATAGTAGTTTGAATTTGATAGATAGTAATTATACCCTAAGATACCCAATAAAGATGTATAATTATACTTTATATTGAGATACTTCTTAACATAGCACATATAATGTTTAATATCGATATGATTTCTGGAAAATTTTGATAAATCTCGCATTGATCTTGTTCTTATATATATTAATAAATATTTCATTATAAACTCGTCATTCAAGAAATTGATATGCGAATTAAATGCCAAATTATACAATATAACGTCACATAAGTTATCAACTTTTTGCTGTAAATTTGGTAATGGTATATGAGTAGTTATTATATTTCCTACGAGATTTGAATCCATACTTAGTGTAATATTTATTATTACTATAAATGTTTTTGAATGAAATATACAACTTCAATAAATATAATTAGATTATATCATAGATGAATCGGGCAGATAATCAATCTATCCAAACAAAAATGAATATTCCATAACATATTTATCAATTTATAACAGATAGTAATAATAAAGCTCAAAACATATTTTCCATATCTAATTAAGTTGATAACTAGTTAAATTCAATAGAAATTGATAATACTAATTATATATATTAAATTGCCAATTAACCAATATATTCAGATCCGCGTTTAATTTGTACCATGTAACGAGGAAAGCGTCTTTATCATACTTATGAATGTATTATTTTTAATATTAATAGTTAAGCTTGTTTTTGTAAAAGAACTAATAAGAATTATGAACCACCAACTGCATTTGAACAGTTAAAGAATCAGTACAATGATATATCAGATTAAGATATTTAAATGTATTCATTGATAACAGAAACAATAACGTTCCTGAATATTTACGCGGCCGAACAAATACATAAAGCTAATAATTATATTGTTACTTAAGATAAAACCCCGAATTATATTAATTTTCTAAAGTTAAACTAAACATAATTTGTAACCTCATTGAAAAACTATAATAATGATAAACACGAAATACGAAAATATATGAAAGAAATGATTAAAAATATAGAGTTTTTATTTTCTGTGATCCGTGAAATATCAAATGGCGATCCCACATTAGATTAGTTTAAGATGATGTTATTAATTTTAAAAGATTAAATAAAAAATCCCCAAAGCACAGCTATAAAAAATATGTATTAATTTGCTATTGAAAGCAGAAACATCGATCAGATATAACGCTGGATTAGACATATCCTTAGTATTGGTTATTAAGGTACTTTAATGGACAAGTAAGTGGACATCAAACTAAATGAATTAAATCAGATTTTAAAGGATAGAATAATATCATTTGTTGAGTTTAAATAATTTTTACAAATACATCCATAATAGAATATATATATATTAGATTCGCCTACTGGGACTGGGAAAACAATGAATTTTATATTTAGTTCATATTTAACAAGATGTTTATATCAGTTACAAGGAAATAAAGTTAAAGGACTATCTAGTTTAATTTTTGCAAATACCGATATAGTATCATCTTAAACTGCTAAAAGTATAACTGAACGGTGTACAAATCCTGGAAGTGTTAATATTAAATGTGGATTTGTTGAAGTAATTATAATGCCAAATTCTAATCAACCCACTCTTATTTTATCTATTTTTATTAAAGATACTGATGATCCTTCTATTATACAATAGTAAACGAAATTAGTACTTACTATGGATCCCGACTTTCAAACAAATAACGCACTAGGAGTTGTTAAATTTGACAAACATACAACAATACTTTTAATATAAGACCCTGAATATAAATGCAAATACATCGCAAATACTAGGTATTAGTATATAAATCAATTAATTGTAATGATAATTTAACGTGGAGTTGGGTTTGATGTGTTATAACAATTAGACATTCCTAACACTATACATTCGCTGTTTATTACAGATTATATTAATAATAATTATGATGTATTGACTCTTACTTTGTAAAATTACTAATTTTTAAATATGTTTGGCTTTATCGACGTGTAATCCGATATAAAAACAGTGGTATTCGATGAGGTAGACGTGTTTTACTCGACAAATACCCTAGACGAGTTTTATAGATTTTACTTTAGTTAACTATTCATGATAAGCGCTACAACTGTTATATTGGCCAGTGCTACTATTAATCCAGTATAAATTAGAAGATTTGATTGTTATATTTCTCCAGAATAACAAAACGAGCAAATAAATCAAATTAATCGTTAGATATCTAATATATGCATTTAAGATTATGTTACTTAAGTATTTACATCTACTAATATATTTACAGTAAATACATTACAAGATCTTGATGATATTATTAATTTATTATGGTAGTAGGGTAATGCATATTTCTATTTTGATATAGATTTGACTCCTAATAGAAAATTTAGCTCTTATTGTAAATTAACAAATAGTAAACTAACCGTAAAAACAAATGAATATTTCCAAGAGTATGAGTATGATTTTATGAAAAATCTTCTAAAACATATAAGTCCATTTAAACGAGTATTTGTTACTAATAAACCACTTAGGGCCGATTCTTTCAAATAATTTAATTAAATAAATACATTAAGAACAGATATTTCAGTTGTCAAAAACATAGATATGATTCGAAAATTACATGAAACAGACCCATTCATACTAAACAATATAGAACCGGACCAAATATTGAATCATATTCGTGATATTAGTATAAACGGCAAAACTCTTGTTGTTACAATAAATGATATATTATTTCCTAAATTATTTAAAAGTCATGGTTTAGGTATACAATTCACGAATCCCAAGTAGGGTATAGATATGACATTTTATGAGAATATATAAAAATTACAATATTATAAACTAAACGAGAAAACTCCATTTGATAGCTAACGAATGAATTAGTTGACTACCTAGCAATATCTTGAGCCAGTAGGAGATGCGCAATTGTTATATGATGATTTTAAAAATATAGGTAGAGGACTAGATATTGATGGCTTAATAAATATTGTTTTAATTATACCAATGCATTATGATTTAGATGTATGTTAGTTTACTTAAAGCGAATTTATTCAAATCCTTGGAAGAGTAGGTAGATTTGGCAAATCTGGCCATATACACATATTAAAAGTTAAACCAGAGCTTATATAAGCCGAATTTGATAGTTTGAACCTAGCAGACCCATATCAATAGGATTTCAGCGAATATATATAAGTAGGAATTTAAAGAGCATTACCTAACAGCTTGGATAGCTTAAATGAGTTAATTGAACAAAACAACCAAAAAAATATCATTAAACTAAATAAATGGCTCGTTGATATTCGTACAATAAGTAATAAAATTCAAAAAAGTTGGTTTGCTTGATATTTAAATAAAAAGAGTAATATATAATCCTGTTTATCGCACCGAAGGTATGTATTGCGGGAATAACATAAAAAATCGTACAATCAGTATTAAAATTCAAGATAGTTAGTTTGCTTGATATTTAAATAAAAAGATTAATATGTCTTAAGATGTTCAAATCATTTTTTTATCAAGCGAATGTCCTGTATTATTAAGAATTGGAATATGACTGTAACTCTCTACTCTATTTGAAGTCAAAAGATCATCTTCTCCAAGTGCAAGTCTTCTTTCTCTATAAATATTTAATTCTTCAGCAGTTAACCCGCCTTCTTTTGAAGATTGTCTAGTACTATTAGGCATTACATTTGATATATTAGCATCGTGTTTGCCGTGTTCTCGTTCATTCTCTTCCTTCTTTGTAGCCATCCGCTTCTATAACATCTTTTCACCAACAGATTTGTCTTCTTTCATCTTAGAAAGCATATTGTTAATTAAAGTATTCTAATCTCCTACAAATTCAACTTAATCAAGTGATTTATCTACATCTTCAAGAATAATCCATTTATTGGTACTTCCCATAATAATATCAAAACCAACTGATTTAGCGTGTTTATCAACAAATGCACGCGCTTCCTCTTCAGTATCAAATGTTCCATATACTTGAAGGGCAATTTGATGTTTATTCTTATATAGTAAATTACTATCAAGTGTTTCATTTAAATCCTTAGAATTCAATGTTTCATATCTCTTCCATTTAGAAATAAAGTCAATAGGCGGAATAGCTTGAGTATCTGCATTACTAGTCGGTAAAACATGTACATCTTTATCATATAACATGAAATGATCTTTAAACAAGCGCATATGAGCCTTAAACATATCCATTTGATCACCTAATTTATCTTTAAGTGCCTCGCTCCAGTCTTCGTGTTCATCAATAAGTTTAGTCAAGAATCTGTATAAAGAAAGCGATTTATAAGCATTCATCCTGTCTTCTTTAAAGTTAGTAAATGAGAATAAAGTAGTCTTAGTATTACTATTAACTACTGTAGCGTAAGGATTCATCTTATTTGCGATTTCACATAAAACTCCTTCATCTAAATCTTGAAGCATACTTGGGTTATTAATAATCATCTAAGAGAGTTAACTCATATTCATATTACTGAGGTCTTCCATTGCTAATTTATCTTTTATGTTAGTGTTTTCAATATAGCCGAGTTACATATAAAAATACTAATTTACCATTAAATATACACTTTAGCGCAAATAATAAATAGATAATGTATTACTGTTATATATATAGAACCTAATGACCATCTTTAGGTGGTATAAAGGTTAAACACCTAATATACTCTTTTATCCTAGTTAGTAAGTTAAACAAGAAGAAGATTTATTTCTAAGCCCCGGTTCTAATTTGATGTTTAGTTACTTAGATTTACTATAAATACACCTAAATTGTCTTGTTTGAAATCGCAGATTGTCTAATTTACGCTTATTATATATATTATTAAACATTGTTAATCTGTAATACATTGTAGTTAAATATCCGGGTTTATATA
>Ga0078894_10004151_pt1 | contig 11047 bp, 7 predicted proteins | sample LauGreSu1BDMLBSD_2_FD_67506 | JGI IMG/M metagenome (GOLD analysis project Ga0078894, IMG submission 67506) | Freshwater lake microbial communities from Lake Michigan, USA - Su13.BD.MLB.SD (version 4) (version 4) | ecosystem: Environmental > Aquatic > Freshwater > Lake | place: Lake Michigan, USA... | reverse complement strand
TCGCGCATGTTTGAACTTGAATTTGCTACCGCGGTGGAGGAAATCAGGTCTTGTACACGCTCAGATGCAACAGGATCCTGTTTAAACATTTGCTCAAACTGACCTTCTATCTTTTGAAGTTCTTTTGAAAAAGCAAGGCTTACTTGCTCTGGATTCATCAATGCTGTCAATGAGTTAATCATGATCCAGCTACTGGCAAACATGGTCAGATAACATAAAACCGTCAGTAATCTAGGCCGTGGCGCCGAGGATTTATCAAATGAGCTTGGAGAATCCATCATTCAGAAGAATTTATGTTTACTTGAAATAACACTACCTTTCTCACGAAATGTTAAGCGAACAAAAGTATCAAAGTTTGCATTAATAAACTTAAATGATCATGATATATAATTTAATGGTAGTTTAGAATTAAACGGAACAACTGAAAAGACATATTCACATCATTAGCAGTAATCCTCCAAAACCTTTTGAAAAAGCACAAGGGAGCGACCTTTATTGGCTGATAAAATCATTGCTTGAAGAAGGAATTCACCCAATACTGCATGTTTTTCAAACAGCACAAACCGAAACCCCTCTTTTTGATAATTCAGCGGTTAACATCAATTATTACCAACCAAAAACCGGTCATCGTGGATTCTCCTTCATGGCTCCTTTTTCGATCTCCTCTTACTATGACAAAAAACTAATCCATACATTAAACAAAGATCAATACCCGATATTGTTTCATGGTATTGAAACCACTTTTAATGTTAAAGACATTGAACGCAATGGAAGAAAAATATTCATTAGGTGTTTAGAAAACGATATTATTGAAGACTTTTCAAATAGCAATTTCAACATTCATGGCAACAGCAGATGGCATGATTTTTTTTCAATCACCAAGTCTAATTACGAAAATGAACTAATTAAACAGTTTCCATTGTTGGTCCCAAATCAAGAAACGTCAAACAGATTAACGGCCAAAAGCAAAAAAATAACCACCTATTTCATTCCTTACTTTATTGGAATTCCCACATATTTAGGAGAGAACGGAACAGGAAATTTTTGCCTTTTTCACGGAGACCTAGCAAATGATAAAATGGAAAAAGCAGCTCAATGGTTATTGGAAAATATTTTCAATGAAATAGATATTCCATTTGTCATTGCAGGATCTGAGCCATCAAAATCATTAGAGGAAGCCGCACATCGACAACTTAATACCTGCCTAGTTGCAAATCCGGCTGCAAATGAAAGATTGGAGCTTATTAAAAAAGCTCAACTAAATATATTACCGAGTTTTGGGGGCAATTCAAACACACATGAGTTGATACAGTCCCTGATATTTGGAAGACATATTTTGGCATTAGAAAAAAACAATACGACAGATGAACTGCACGATCTGATTCACTTGGAAAATGCGAAAGAAGAATTAAAAAATAAAATCAAGATCCTCTTTGAATCAACATTTACTGAAGAAGAGAAAAATAAAAGAGAAGCTTTCTTACAGAAATATTTAAACGACAAGATTGGTGCTGAAAAACTAATCAATATGTTATACTAGCATTGTCAATTACCTTACCCCCTTCGGTCTTGATCATTCTTGCAGGATATTTTTTTAACACGATATAATCATGTGTAGCCATCACAATGGCAGTACCCAGTTCTTTTCCAATTTGAATGAGTAAATTCATTATCTCTTCAGTTGTTTCTGGATCAAGATTTCCAGTTGGCTCATCTGCTAGTAATATTTTTGGAGAATTCAACAAGGCCCTTGCAATGTCAACTCGCTGTTGTTCACCCCCAGATAACTCATAGGGAAATTTGAACCCTTTGGTAGATAGACCAACTTTTCTTAACACATCATCGATCTTGGCTTCGATCTCCATTTTGCTTGTCCAGCCGGTCGCCTTTAAAACAAACTCTAAGTTGTCGTGTACATTACGATCAGTTAGCAATTGAAAATCTTGAAAAACGATTCCAATGTTTCTTCTCAAGTATGGAACAGTTTTCCAAGTTACTTCACTAAGGTCAAATCCAGCAACGATGCCATCTCCATCTAGTAGAGGGAGTTCACCGTAAAGCGTTTTTAATAAACTTGATTTACCAGTGCCTGTTTTACCAACGAGATACACAAATTCACTTTTATTGACACTGATATTCACTCCTGAAAGTATTAGTGAATCACCTTGGTAAATATTTGCATTTTTGAGCGCTAACACAACTTCGTTCATGATAAATTAATATATGTAAAGATATCAATTAGAACATTAGAATTAAAAAGACTATCCAAAAACATGGATTGAGCCATTCAACTGTATCTCTAATTCCTTTTTATCTGATTCAACCACCTTCCCTATTACCCTTGCTTCAATACCATATTTTTCTGCGATTGAAATCATCAAATCAGCCTTGTCAGGACTTGTATAGATCTCCATTCTACAACCCAAGTTAAAAACCTGAAGCATTTCCCTATCATCTGCACCACTGTTTTCTTTTATGAGCTTAAATACTGGGGGGATTTCAAAAAGATTGTCCTTTATAACTTTCATTGGCCCAGGCAGGTATTTAAGACATTTTGTTTGTCCCCCACCGCTACAATGTATCAGTCCATTGATATCACTAAAATGATTTTCCAACATTTCTTTTAAAATTGGAGCAAAAGTTCTTGTGGGAGAAAGCACAAGCTTGCCTGCATCGATGCTATCTGAACCAATACTGACCTGATCAGTCATTTCATATTTTCCAATGTATGTAACATCTTTTGATAGCACTGGATCAAAGGATTCTGGATAGTTGCTGGCATATTTTTTTGAAAACATGTCATGTCTTGCACTGGTAAGACCATTGCTACCTATTCCGCTGTTGTATGTTGACTCATAACTTGACTGACCAAAACTGGCTAGACCAATTATTACATTTCCAGGAGCAATTTTATCGTTTGTAACCAGTTTGTTTTTAGGCCACCTAGCGGTCATGGTGCCATTGACAGCAACTGTCCTGACAACATCACCAACATCAGCAGTCTCACCACCAAGATATTGAATATTCACTCCCATGGTTTTCAATAACTTGAAAAGGTCATTGGTACCATCGATAATTTCCTTCAGTACTTCAGCAGGAATCAGCATTTTATTTCTATCGATGGTAGAGTTAAAAACGATGTTATCATAAACGCCAATACATAGCAGATCATCCAGGTTCATTACCACTGCGTCTTGTGCGATACCCCTCCATACGGATAGGTCTCCTGTTTCCTTCCAATATAAATAGGCTAATACACTTTTGGTTCCTGCACCATCGGCATGCATTACATTGACATACTGCTCGTCACCTGCGATGAAATCTGGATATATTTTACAAAACGCGTTTGGAAATAAACCCTGATCTAGATTTTGAATTGCAGCGTGTACTTCTTCCTTTTGTGCTGATACGCCCCTTTGTTGGTATAAACTCATACTTTTTATTCACTACAAAGCTAAAATCTTGAAACGACATGGCAAGAATAAATTACCAGATCTTGTCAACACCATGTTGATTGATTTAATTGATTAATTTCACGTCCAAATATGAAAGTTCACTACGATATAGAACAGCTGCCTTCATTCAATAATGCAGTTCTAACCATTGGATCATTTGATGGCGTCCACTTAGGGCATAAGTCGATTTTGGAACAACTAAAAAATGAAGCCAAAAAAATAGATGGTGAAACAATCGTGATAACCTTTCACCCTCATCCAAGAAAGATCATTCAGCATGAGGAAACCCCTGCTCTACTCACGTCAATTGATGAAAGAATAACCCATTTTGAAACCTGCGGTATTGACCACCTCGTGATCGTACCTTTTGACCTTGGTTTTTCGGAACTCAATGCAAAAGATTATGTAGAGAAATTTCTTGTTTCTAATTTTCATCCAAAAATGATTGTCATTGGATTCGACCATCGATTTGGAAAGGACAGAAACGGCAATTATGAACTACTGCATGAATTGGGAGAAGAATTCAATTACAAGGTGATTGAAATTCCTGAAAAATTATTGAATGATTCAAAAATAAGCTCATCACAGATAAGACATTGTTTACTCGAAGGGAAGATCGATGAGTCGATAAAACTCTTGGGATATCCTTATCAACTGACTGGGATCGTTATAAAAGGTGACCAGCTAGGCAGAAAGATCGGATACCCTACAGCCAATCTTTTAATAATTGACACTGAAAAATTAATTCCCGCCGGTGGCGTATATGCAGTTTCTGTAAAAATTTACATTGATGAAAAGCCAATCAAGAAATTTGGTATGATGAATATTGGCTATAGGCCTACAGTTAATGGAAAAGAAAGGAGAATAGAAGTTCATATACTTGATTTCGATGATGAAATTTATGGTGTAAAAGTATCAGTTGAAATCAATCACTTTATCAGGAATGAAATAAAATTTTCAGGACTTGATTCCCTTAGGGAACAACTTGACAAAGACAAAAGAAATTGTCGTATGAAATTTCAATTAATTAATTAGCCAATTAATTTTACAACCAACTCTTTCATTAATTCACCATCATCAATGTCAGCCCTGTTGACTCCTACGCTTTTAAGATTGTAATGATGTAAAAGGAGTAAATTTTTTTCAACCTCAGAGAAGGTGAAAAGCTGCAATGCATTTATATAATCCCTAACAAAATAGAAATTAACCCCAATTAAAGATGCAATCAATTTTTCATCTCTTGAATTGCTCGATGCTGCAACATAAAGCTTACTGAAAAATGAATATAATGTTGGTAAAACAAGTTGAATTGGTCCAGCTTTGGGATTAGAAGCAAAATAATTAATGATTCGAAGCGACTTTGCCATATCGCGGCTTGTGATGGCTTTTTGCAATTCAAATACATTGAACTCCTTGCTAACGCCAACAAATGCCTCTATGTCATCTTCATTGATTAAGTTTCTGCCTTTGAGATTAAGCGAAACTTTTTCAACTTCATTTTCCATTCGTTGCAAATCATTTCCAATATGGTCTATCAAAATCTGAAGTGCTTTTGGATTGATCTCCATACCTTTTTGTTTAACCATGGAAGACACCCATTGAGGCAATTCATTATCATATAATTTTTTTGTCGTTAAAACGGTTGCTTTTTTATGTAGAGACTTCCCAAAAGTCTTTCTCTTGTCGAATGTTTTATCTTTATATGCAATCAATAGAACAGTAGATAAAAGAGGAGAATCAAGATATGTCTCAACTTTTTCAATATCGCGCATTTGTTGCGCCTCTTTTATGATCACAACTTGTTTATCTGAAAATGCGGGATATCGTTTGCAAGCATTCAACACCTCCTCCACCTTTGCATCTTTGCCATAAAAAATACTCAGATTGAAAGATTGCTGTTCCTCAGAAAGTATATTTTTCTCTGCAAAATCGGTCAGTTTATCAATGTAATAAGATTCATCACCTTCAAACCAATAAACAGGTTTGAAAATTTGCTTTTTCCAATCAGAAATTATTTGGTCAATTTCCATAATCAAATTGAAGTTGGACAATTATCATTAAATCGCTCTAATTTAATGCTTTATAATAATAAAGGTCACACTTTAATTCAAAATTCTAAAAGAAGTTTTATAAAAAACCGTTTATTTGCATTCAAATAATCAATAACAATCAATAATATAAAAAATGACTACCAATTATCCTTCAGCAGGGGGTTATAGCAATGAACCCAAAAAAGATAACCGCGGAACCATTATCATTGTTTTAGTATTTGCGCTAATTGCGTCTTGGGGTTATTTTCTATACTCCAATAACAAATCAAACAACTTGATCACTGAAAAAGATGCTCAATACACGTTGCTTGATTCAACAAAGAATGCTGTTCAGCAAGAATATGATGAGGCCATGAGCAGATTAACTGAAATGACCCAAACAAACTCAAGCCTGGATAGCTTGGTTAAAAGCAAGGACACTGAGCTTGAGTCAATCAAGGGTAAATTTAGAAGTCTTGTCAATAAACAAAATGCAACATCAAAAGACCTTGCTGAAGCCAAATTGCTTGTTACTGAATTAAACGGAAGGATCAATCAATATGTTCAGGAAATTGAAAGGTTGCAAGCAGAAAATCAACAACTAACAACCGATAAGGCAAATTTAACTACTGAGAAAAAAGCGCTTGAACAAGATCTTAGTACTACACAACAAGCTAAAAAAGATGCTGAAGACAAGGTAGATATTGGCTCTACATTACATGCATCAAGATTTTCAATAAGTCCTATCAACGAGAAAAATTCTGGAAAAGAAAAAACAACTGCAAGAGCAAAAAAAGTTGACAAGCTAAGAATATCATTTCTTATTGATGAAAACAGGATCTCAGTTAGCGGGAAAAAAATACTATACATTATAGCAAAAGACCCATCAGGAAAAATCATTTCCGAATCAGAACTTGGATCAGGGAAATTTGATACTAGGCAGGATGGAAATTTAAGTTTTACCAACCGGGTTGAAATTGATTATGAGCAAGGAAAAGAAAAATCAATCAGCTTTGATTTAAAACAGACTGAAAAATATGTTGCAGGCAACTATGGAATAATGGTTTACCAGAATGGATTTAAAATTGGTGAAGGCATAGCAATCCTAAAATAAATTTTTAAATCATAAATCATGAAACCGCCAGGAAAACCTGGCGGTTTTTTTATAGTATAGCCCTCACTTGAGCTCTTCCTAAATTTACCAAGCCACTTTCACCTGCTTTCCTGCCCTCATACTGTACACTCATCTCCAAAAACGAACTCAACCGTTTAGTAATTTCCAGTGTCCATAGAATATTTTTTCCTGGCATCAATCCATCAAGCATGACATAGGAAAGATTGGTATTGGAAATACCACTATACTTTATTTTGCCATAATTGAAAGATGATGAAACTGAAAGATTAGAAAGCAAATTATACTTAGCATCGAGATTAAAAATATTGATATCCGCTTTCTCTGATCCACTATTTGATTTCTCTTCAATTTTATATCCTACTGAAAGCCTAAATTTTGTTTGCATGGTATAAGTCAGCTTAGGCTCAATAGACAAGGCATTTATATCATAGTTTCGATTTGCAAAATTTGGAGTTGATAAATTAGTAATTGATTTCCTACCAAGCAAATCCAGTGTAATAACCCTGAACCAATTGGAACGCAATCGAAGCAAATTGCTTATGTTTTCCCTTGATTCATATCCAAAACTTAGGTAAGTCCTGTTCGCAGCCTGGAAACGATTGAAGTCAATTCCCCATACTTGACTCGTTTTATTAAATGAAAATGAATTACTAAAAATCATATCATATGCAATAAGAGAGGTATCTATGATCACATCAGAAAAAGGATTTAAATTTCTATTATCAGATGCAGTTTGTTTTTGATTGACCTGAAGGGATGAACTAAGATAAAAGCGTCTAAAAAAATCATACACAGCGCTCTTCTTTAAAGATGATAAAGCAACAGATGGATCTATATTAACATTATAGTTCAGTTGTAGATAATCCGCCTTTATATATTCACTTGTTGGTGTGGCAATCCTGAAATAATTAGCCTGATCCCTGAATTTTGCTGTCTCAAATTCATTCAATTGTTGAATACCATCATTATTAAAGTCTATCCAAGTGTATTCTCCTTGCCCAGCAGGGACTTGAATAAAACTGAAGTTTCTTCTTGGTTCTTGTGCATTACCCAATTCATATAAGACATCTCCATTGATCGCACCTTTCCAGATATCTGAAAAATACTGAATCCTTCCCAAAAGACTATTTTCAGATTTTTGATTGGAAATTGAATTATAAACCTTCAACGTTCTGTAAGTAGATGACATTTTTAATTGGTGATGTGAATTAGACATCAGTTCTGTATTGATAACATAATTATGACTTTGATCTGTTTTGATCATACTTTTTTGATTCGGCAATTCGTCTTTTCTGGTGAAATAAGCAACACCCCACTTGTTTTCACGCAATGGATCAGATTCGGTTTTAACTTGAAAAGTAGAAAAGGAAAAACTATATGGCGTTAAAAGATTCGAAGAAATTTCTCTTGAAATACTTTTTTCAAGTGTATACAATACACCAATGGTTCTATTGTTGAATTTTGAAAATTGTTTTGACATATCAATTACAGGTCTAATAAAATAACCTGATTTATCTCCATCTTGAAAGGATGTATAGCCATACTTGTTATAAATATTCCATGATTTCTTTGAATATTGATGCTCTAATAAAGTTTTATTGGCATTAAAATTATTATCCCGTTGATAGGCAGATGATTCAAGTTTTAAAGAATGACCTTGGTCGTCTGTCAATTTGAAATCTGCACCCATGATCTTTTCATCAGCCGGCTTATTTACCAATTCCAACCCCCAATCTCGTCCAAATTCAACACTGCGAAGACGCTCAATCGGTCTAAATGTTGCAGAAGCATACTCCCCTTTTAAAGTTGATATAAGTGAAATTGCTTTTGCAGAGGAAACAATGGTATTGTTTTTAAAGTAAAGCTTTGCCCCAAGCCCATCATCATTTTGTCGGTCTTTTGCACTAAATCTGTTCAGGTTATAATTGCTGAATGCAATGTCTGTTAAGAGACTTGAACGTTGATTAACATTCCATTCAGTAGCAATTGATAACAACTGCTGATTTTTAGGAGTCACTAATAAAACCGACGGATCAAATCGCCCTCGTTTTTTTCCTGTTATTGGATCGGGAGAAATCCATTTATATACCTGACCATTGGAACCACTTGTTTGGTCTAAAATGTAATCAGCCTGACCTTCACCTAAATCAATAAACGATAATGAATAAAGCCCATCCATTCGATTTCTTTCATAAACATAGACAGTATCCTTTCTGTTAAGTGCATCAAGCGTATCAACCGCCCTGTATAGAATTTTACCTATTTCAAAAGTATCGGCTACGGCTGAGTTATAATAGGCTTTGGAAATATTGTCACCAACAGAAGATAGAAACTGACGTTGATTGGGTGAAAGAACCTGACTGATCGGAGAATTTTTCGCATCACCATTATTAAAAAATCCAACTTTGATGTTTAGCTTGTTAGAAAGCTGAATTTCGTTTTTGAAATAAAGCTGAGAATTGAGATAATTACGATCTGCATATTCAAATTCAACCTGAATTCGTTTATCCTTTGTGATCATCCGATTAGGTGTGAATGTAATCTCCGCAGTATTGTAATTGATCACATAATCCTGGTCCTCTCCTCTTTGCATCAATACTCCATCAATGTAGATTCTTTCGGTGCCAGCAAGTACAATAAAGAATAATTCCTGGTTGGCTCCCTTTAATCTATAAGGCCCCTGATTCCCTTCTATACCCTGAAACACATTTCGAGTGAACTTTCCCTTTGCTATTGCCGCATTCAAATTGATTTTATTTTTCAATTGACTCGACAATGAATCTTCCGACATAAAAGAAACTCCTTGAAGACGTTTATAAAAATTCATAAAATACATGTCGTTTTGCCTCAAATCAAAATCGCCAAGATTTAGTTTCCATTTGTTTCGGGTAAACTGAATATGGACCTGATCAAACTCATTTAGGTTTTGGGTATTGCCATCAGGTTGAATTGGAATATTGTTATCAGAAATAGCGGCAGCAATGAGTATGCTATCTCCAATGTACCCATTCAACTGTAAATTCAAGCTGGAATTGAATACCGCATCCTGTTTGTTTCCAAATGACAATGACCTACCAAGACTTCCATTGGAATTTATTTTCCCAAAATCAAATGGTTTTTGATTTGATGGGCTAGTCGTTAATTGAGCCTGACCAATGCTAAATCTGTTGAGAACAGAATCGAATGACATTCTTTTAGTATCTGATGGAAGATAAATTGAAAGTACGCGGTACCTTATTTCAACTTGGTTAATAGTAGGTTTTCGAATCCATTTTAAAACAGCAGTGGCATAATCGATTATGTAATCAGAATCAGGAATTCCTATGATGGAAAAGGACATTGGCTCAATACTAAGAGAATCTAGTTTAATTTGAACTGACTTGGTCTCAATTAATTTTTGACGCAGATTGGAGAGGGACTGCGAAAAGACAGTCCTAACATTAAAAAGGAGCAATAACAAAAAAGTAACCCGAATAAACGGCAATTGTGTTGATTTCAATTTACAATGCCATAAAATTATTCATTCTTTATTGATATGGGTTAAATATCGCTAATATTAAAGATGAATTAAGTCTATTTTACCACTTTCATATTTACTGGGTCCCACTTAATAACCTTGCCTTTTTCGTAGCTTAAATTACTAGCCAATGCAGGACCCGCGGCTCTCAATCCAAAGGTAGGATCTTCGACAACAGTACCATTGGTGCGAATTGCCTGGAAAAAATTTGCAAAATGGTCAACGCGCTCGTCATATCCTTGAGGCGCAGCGTATTTTATTTCTTCTGGAGGAAATGTTTTACGATCGTCTGCTGAATATTTTTCGTTGTACCATTTCACATATTCATTTTTCTGTGATTCAGAAAAATTCATATAACTATCATACGATCCTAATGGCTCAGCCTTGGGTAGTTTTTGTTTTTTCAATGTGAATTTATTTCCACCCCACTCAATAACTCCTTCAGATCCAACAATTCTCGTTCTGTTACTTCCACCAGACCCATCTGCGAAATTCACCCTCAACTGCATTTGAAAAGCTGCATGGTTATCAGTTGTAGGATAGTCCATGATGGATGTCAATACATCAGGTACATCTCTACCATCCTTCCAATAGCTTAATTGTCCACTTGAAAATATGCGTGTTGGTCCATTTGAATCAATTGCGTGATGAACTGCAGAAATAAGGTGAATGAATAAATCTCCCGCCACACCAGTTCCATAATCCTTATAATTTCTCCATCTAAAAAATCTGGTTGGATCAAAAGGCCTTTTTGGTGCATCTCCAAGGAAGGTATCCCAATCAACAGTTTCAAGTGATGCATCTAATGGAATGGCATATTGCCAAGCGCCATTAGAACTGAATCGATCATTTACTGCCTCCACCAAATTGATTTCTCCTATATCGCCAGCCTTGATTCTTCTTTTAGCTT
>Ga0078894_10004150_pt1 | contig 11048 bp, 8 predicted proteins | sample LauGreSu1BDMLBSD_2_FD_67506 | JGI IMG/M metagenome (GOLD analysis project Ga0078894, IMG submission 67506) | Freshwater lake microbial communities from Lake Michigan, USA - Su13.BD.MLB.SD (version 4) (version 4) | ecosystem: Environmental > Aquatic > Freshwater > Lake | place: Lake Michigan, USA... | reverse complement strand
CGTCTTCAACGAGGCAGGCAAGGCGGTCACCGCGCTGAACTATGGCATCACCGCCAAAACCGCCAGCGACGGCAGCGCCATCCCTGTGGCCACAGCCTCAACCGGGGTGTCGGCAGCGGTTGCCGCCAGCCACGCTGGCGCCGCCTTCGGCGGCACGACTACCGCCTCGGCCGTGTGGGACGGTGTTTCAACCAGCGCGCCAGCTTACCGGCCGGCGGTTGTCGGCCAGCTCGGCGGCTTCTCGCAAGCTGCAACGGCAGCCAACATTGGCTCGCCAGGCCTGATTGCTGCGGCGCAGGCCACCGACACGACCGCACCCACCCTGGCCAGTGCCATGCCAGTGGCTGGCTCGTCTTCCGCTTTGGCGAGTTCTAACATCGTCCTGAGCTTAAGTGAATCGGTCAAGGCCGGCACGGGCAACATCTTGCTGGTCAATGCGGCCGATGCCAGCGACACTCGAACGATTGCGGTCACCGACGCAACCCAGGTCAGCTTTTCTTCCGGTACCGTCACGATCAACCCCAGCGCCGACTTGCGCGCCGGTGCGAGCTACTCGGTGCAGATGGCTGCAGGCGTGATCGACGACCTGGCTGGCAACGACTTTGCAGGCTTGATCGGCAACCAGGCCCTGAGCTTTTCTGTGGCGGCAGCAATCCCTCGTCTGCTGATCACCGAACTCAATTCGAACGCCGCACCGGCAGACTTTTTTGAACTGTATAACTTCGGCAGTTCGGCCATTTCGCTCAAGGGCTGGCGCTGGGACGACGACTCGGCGTCTTTCACAGAGGGCGTGACGTTTCCAGATGTCAGCATGCCGGCCGGCGGCAAATTGGTGGTTGCCTCGACCGCTGCGAGCACCTTGGCCACTTTCAAGTCCACCTGGGGGCTGGCCGACAGCGTCCAAGTGATCACCTCTGAGGGCCCAGGGCTGGGCGGCGGCGACATGGTGGTGATCTTCAATGATTCCGGGACGGCCATGACCTCCTTGAACTACTCATCGGCCAGCAGACTGGCCAGCGACGGCAGCACAGTGGCTGTGTCCAAGGCCAGCTCTGGCGCCACCCGCACGGGCAGCTTGCATGCAGGCCCTGCTTTTGGCGGAACGGCAGGCGCCAACAGCGTATCGGCCGTTTGGGACGGTGTCTCAAGCAGCGACCCGGCCTACCAGGCTGCAGTCGTTGGCACGCTGGACGCCTATGCACAGGCCAGCGCCGCAAGCAGCATTGGCTCTCCAGGTTTTGTGCCAGGGGTGTTCGGTTTTTGAATCGGGCACATTGCCATTGCTGTCATGGCAATGGCAATGAAAAAGCACTAAGCCGGTAGATCCTGTCTCGCATCCATTTAAGTTAGCCTCGGATGGATGTACCTTAGGTCTCCAGCCCCCTTTATCGAGGCATGCCAGATAGCTACAAATGCAAGCTCACTGTGACCAATGGGGCGGCCATTGGCCTGACGCTGCAACTTGGCGGCACCGGCACGCTCTATGAGCAACTGGCCTGGGCTGCGCCGTCCGCGGGCTCACAGGGCAGCATCACAACAGCTGCCACACCGTCCCGGCCCTGCCCAGCAGAACCGTGGGCTTGGGTGACATAGTTTTCCTGGGCGCCAACGGCGACGGGACCGATGCCTTCGCATTCGCGCTCCTCAAGGACGTCGCTAACGGAACCAACCCCGTGGCAGACAAGGGCACGACCCAAGGCGCTGGCGGTGGCCTGAGCACCACCAACGAGACGGTTTACGCCTTCCTCGGTGAGATCGCCTCTCTGGCCAATGGCTCGGCAGGCGCCGTGACCGTGGACCAGTTGCTCGCGTCCATCAACTTAGGTACCGCTGCAGGCGACATACCGGCCTCCATCAGCGCCACCTCGGTGAGCTTGAACATCGACAACGCGCGCTACAACGGCAGCTTTGACTACAACGACCTGCCCGCTTTCCTGCTTGCCGCCGACAACCCCGCCAACTGGCAGACCAGCGATACCGCGGCATTTACCCTGGCCTACAACAGCTTGTTCCCCGTCTAAAGAGGAGAGCGCCCCACCAGCTTGGCTGCGCTTGAGCGCAGCCAAGCTGGTAGAGGGTTGGCACGGGCGCACATGCTGGTGTGCGCGCAAGCCTTTGTGGCTGGGCCAGGCGGGTCGAGTCACCGGGATGGCCTGTGCTCGATTGTTTTTGCCGGTTCTTCCATGCCACACCACCTTTGCGTGGGCTTGGCCCTGTGCGGGGCCTTAGTGCGGCTTGAGGACAGTTCTTTGCAGTTTTAAAAAATTCACAGTCTTGTCATGGCTCCTCACTAAATTCAAATTTTATTTGGAGCACCCATGACTGAGCAAAAAAGCAGCCGACGCAGTTTCGTTTTTTACCTGGCCTCTATGTCTGGCACGCTGGCCACGGCGCCTCTGCTCTCGGCTTGCGGTGGCAGCGACAGTGCGGACATGGTCCAATTTAACTATGGGGTGGCTAGTGGCGACCCGCTTTCAGGCGCAGTGATTCTCTGGACCCATGCGAAACCGCAAAACAGCAACGACGCTGTTGAGCTAAGTTATGAGGTGGCCACCGATGTGAACTTTACCTCCGTGGTCAGCCGAGGCACGGCGGTGGCGACCGAAGCCACTTCACACACCGCTAAAGTCGACGCCACCGGTTTGTCGCCTGCCACCGAATACTTCTACAGATTTAAGTCGGGTGTCTGGATTTCGCCGATTGGCCGCACCCGCACTTTGCCGACCGGCACGGTGTCCGAAGTCAAGATGGCGGTGTTTTCTTGCTCCAGTTATGCCCACGGCCAATTTCACGTCTATGGCGAGGCCAGCAGAAGCGATGCCCAATACGCGATTCACTTGGGTGACTACATTTACGAGTACAAAGACGGCGAATACCCCACCACCCCCGTGGCTGGGCGCAAGGTCATGCCTGCCAATGAAATTGTGTCGCTGGCCGACTACCGCATGCGCCACGCGCTTCACAAGTCTGACGTGAACCTCAAGCTCTTGCACGCCCGCATGCCCATGATTGCGGTGTGGGACGACCATGAGTTCACCAACAACACCTACATGACGGGCGCGGAAAACCACACGGAGGGCGCTGAAGGCACTTTTGCTGCCCGCAAAGCCGCTGCACTGCAGGCCTACCACGAGTGGATGCCCATTCGCACGGGCACCAATAGAGAAGTCATCTACCGCAGTTTTGATTTTGGCAACTTGCTGTCACTGCACATGCTGGACACGCGTTTGATTGGACGTGCAAAGCAGCTTGATCAAATGGCAGCCTTGACCACGCAATCCGTCGAGTGGCAAAACAGAGACCGTCAACTGCTGGGACAGACCCAGCTGGCTTGGCTGCAAAACGCCATGACCAACTCGACGGCCAAGTGGCAAGTGCTGGGCCAGCAAGTCATCATGGCGGCCACTTGGCTGCCGCTCAGTGTGCAAACCAAATTTCAAGCCTACTTTGCAAGACCCGACGCATCCACGGTCGGCGGCATCGTCACAGAAGTCAATGCCTACCTGGCGTCCTTGCCTCTCAACAATTCCAACAACTACGTTAACGCTGGCAACCCTGTTGTTCCTTACAACTTTGACGCTTGGGATGGCTACCCAGCCGCACGCGAGGCGGTGCTGCAATCTTTTGTGGCGGCGTCAACGGCATCGGGCAACGTGAAAAAACTGGTGGCCTTGTCCGGCGACACGCACAACGCCTGGCACAACAATTTGAGGTTGATCAATGGCACCAAGGTCGGCGAAGAATTCGCCACTTCATCGGTCAGCTCGCCCGGTTGGGAGAGCTATTTCCCGACGCTGATTCCCACCATCAAAAGCCTGTTTCAGGACTCCACAGTCAACAGCAATGTGCGGTGGATGGACGCCTCGCGCCGTGGCTACTTGAAGATGACCTTCACGCCCACAAAAGCAACGGGCCAGTTTGTTTTCATAGACTCGGTGACCAACAGCACCTACACGGTGCAAACACCGGTGGCGGCTGAAACGATAGACTACATTCCGCCGGTCTGATTGACCGCTGCTCAAACGGGTTGAAACAGGGGCCGCTGCATGCGGCCCCTGACTTTTTGGGCGGCGCTAAACACATCAGCTTGACTGGGCTGGCCTTGTGCTCGCCCAAGCGAATGCGGCCCGCGTACACACGCTATCACCCAGGCACAGCGCGCCGAGCCTCGCCCGCGCCGCTGCCGGTCCGGGGTTTCTACAATTGGGGGATGAGCAGTCCCGCTGCGCTTGAAGGCGCATTTCCCATGGCCAGCCTTGCCTGGCCGGCCGCCTGTGTGCCGGTGCAAGCTTGGCCGGACGCTCCGGTGGTCGCTGCTGCGGTAGCCGTCAACCCCCTGCAAGCGCCTGCATGAGGGGACAGACCTCAGCCGGGCCGGTGGCAACCGGCGGCGCACGCCGGCTCAAATTGGCCTTGCGGCTGGCCGTGCCGGCGCTTTTGCTCGCTCTGGCCTGGCACTGGCTGCTGCGCCACGCCGACTTTGAGGCCTTAATGCGCCAGGCTCGCGGCCTGCCGGCCTGGGCCTGGCTGGCTGCCGGCGCGGCCCTGGTGTGCGGCCACAGCCTGCGCGCGCTGCGCCTGCAGCGCCAGTGGCAGCACCTGCGGCCCCTGGGCCTGGCGCACTGCCTGCGCTTGGTGCTCACCCACAACGCGGCGGTGATCTTGCTGCCCCTGCGATCGGGCGAGGCGGGTTATCTGTGGCTGGTCTACCGCCACTGGGGCGTGCCCTGGCGCGAATCGGGCGCAAGCCTGCTGGCCTGGCGGCTGCAAGACGCCACCGTGCTGATGCTGCTGGCGTTGGTGCTTCTGCTGCCCTGGAGCCCGGTGGCGCGCGGCCTGCTTTTGCTGTGTGCAGTGACCGTGCTGGTCTGCCTCTACAGGCCCGGCCAGCTTTGGTTAGCTCGTCGTTGGCCCGCTCTGGTGCCGGGGCCCCAGCCAGGCGGCGGCCATTGGCTGCGCAGCGGCTGGCTGGCCAGCGCCGGCAATTGGAGCCTGAAGGTGCTGGCTTTGGGCGGCCTGCTCTGGGGCTTATCGGGTCTGGACTTGGCCAGCAGTCTGAGCGCCGCTCTGGGGGGCGAGTTGGCCGGGGTGCAGCCCCTGCAAGGCCCGGCCGGCCTGGGCAGCTACGAGGCCGGTGTCTGGCTGGCGGCTCGCGCATCGGATACGCTACAGGCCACGGTGGTGGCTGCAGCCTTGGCCGTCCACGCTTTTGCCCTGGCCATTGCCCTGGGGGCAGCCGCCCTGGCCCAACTGATACACGCACCACCCCTGATAACCGATTCAGCCTCTGACCAGGCTCGCGCCGCATGAACCGCCCCACTGACCACAGCCCGAGCACCGCAACGGCCCTGCCGCCCCACCGCCTGTCGCTGGTGGTGCCGATGTACAACGAGGTCGACAACGCAGCGCCGATGATCGACGAGGTACAGCAGGCCCTGGCCAACTACGGCCAGCCCTGGGAGCTGATCGTGGTGGACGACGGCAGCAGCGACGGCACCGGCCGGCGTCTGCGCGAGCATGCGCGCAGCGTTGGCCCGCATGTGCGGGTGATCGAGTTGGCCCGCAACTTCAAGCAGACCGCAGCCATGCAGGCGGGCATTGATGCGGCGCGCGGCGACGTGATCGTCACCATGGACGGCGACCTGCAAAACGACCCGCGCGACATCCCACGCATGGTGGCGCGCCTGCTGGCCGAAGACCTGGACCTGGTGGCCGGCTGGCGCCACCAGCGCCAGGACGGCTTCATCTTGCGCAAGCTGCCCTCGCGCATCGCCAACCGCCTGATACGCAAAGTCAGCGGTCTGAACTTCCAGGACCTGGGCTGCAGCCTGAAGGTGTTTCGCGGCGATGTGCTGCGCCGCATCCGGCTTTACGGCGAGATGCATCGCTTCATCCCAGCCTGGCTGGCCACCGTCACCAGCCCCTCGCGCATGGCCGAAGAAAAGGTCAATCACCGCGCACGGCAAGCGGGCGTCTCCAAATACGGCATCAGCCGCACCTTTCGGGTGATCGTCGATTTGCTGGCGGTGCATTTTTTCCTGCGCTTTGGCAGCCGGCCCGGGCATTTTTTTGGTGGCCTGGGCCTGAGCGTGTTTGCCATCGGCAGCCTGATGCTGATGTACCTGGCAGTGCTCAAGCTGCTGGGTGAATCGGTGGGTGGACGGCCCTTGCTGGCCCTGGGCTTTTTCCTGGTGATGGGCGGCGTGCAACTGATCAGCACCGGCGTGCTGGCCGAATTGCTGATGCGGGTCTACTACGACGGCGGACATGCGCGGCCCTATCACGCCCGGCAGGAAACCGCACCGGCCACCGATGACGGCTGGCATGCTTGAGCGTAGCCGCGCACCGGGTGAGCGCCTGCTGCCCGCATTGATGGTCCTGCTGGGCCTAGCCTTGCTGCTGCGCGGCCTGGTGCTGGTGGCCACTGCTGCGGGGCTGCAGGTCGATGAGGCTCAGTACTGGGACTGGTCGCGCCACCTGCAGTGGGGCTACTGGTCCAAGCCACCGGGCATCGCGGCAGTGATCGCCGCCTCCACCGCGATCTTTGGCGATGGCCTGCTGGGCGTCAAGCTGCTGAGCATGGCCTTGTGGCCCCTGGCCGCAGGGGTGCTGGCCGCTCTGGCCTGGGACATGGCCGGGCGCGGCCAGGCCGGCGCGCAGGCCGGGCTGTGGACCGCAGCCCTGCTGCTGGGCACCCCGGCGGCCGGGATTTTGGGCATGGCTGCCACCACCGACGCGCCGCTGCTGCTGATGTGGGCCCTGTGCATGGCCTTGACCTGGCGCGCGCTGCAAACGCCCACAAGAGCCCTGCCCTGGTGGGCCCTGGCGGGGCTGGCGCTGGGCCTGGGCATGCTGAGCAAATACACCATGGCGGCCATCACCGCCTCCTGGGCGCTGCTCTTGCTCAAGCACTGGCGACGGCACGGCCTGGGCATGGTGATGGCTGGCGCACTGGCGCTGGCGGTGTTTGCACCCAATATCTTCTGGAACGCCAGCAATGGCTGGCCCACCCTGGGCCATACCGCCGAGATCACGGTAGCGGCGCAGACCCCGGCCAGCGGACGGGCGCTGGCGGTGCTGGAATTCATCGTCGGGCAGGCTCTCTTGCTCGGGCCGGTGGGGCTGGTCACCGCGCTGCTGGCTCGGCGAGCGCGCAGGGCCGGGGCGACCGGGGCGGCCGGGATCGCCCCAGGGTCTGTCGATGCTGGCCGCTTTGCCTTGATCTTCGCGCTGCCTTTGCTGGCGGTGGCTCTAGCGCAGTCGGTGCATTCGCGCGCCAATATCAACTGGACCGTGCCCGCGTTGCTGGGCCTGTGCCTGTGGCTGGGCCTGTACATCGCACCCCGCTTGGGCCGACGGGCCTGGTGGATCAGCACCGCACTGGCTTTTGCGCTGCCGGCCGGCGCCTCGCTGCTGGGCGCGCTGCCCAGCGTACAGCAGGGCGCGATGCGGCCCGGCCCGCACCTGGACCTGTGGGCCCGCATGCGCGGCTGGCAGCCTGTGCTGCAGCAGTTTGAAGCCGGGCTCCAAGCCCACCCCGGGCTGCCGGTGGCCGCCACAAGCCGTGAGCTGGTGGCCCATGCCCGCTATGTCTGGCGCGCGCTCGATCGCCCGGTCAAGGCCTGGCCCGGCAGCGGCAAGCCCCGGCACCACTACGAGCAATTCGAGGCGCTGTGGACGCCAGGCCAGCGTGCGCCCGAGCGCCTCTTGCTGCTGACCAACGCGCCGCTGAGCGATCACTACAAAAAGCAGTACCCGCATTGGCAGCGCCTGGACACGGCGCAGTGGGGCAAGCTGAACCTTGAACTCTGGCTGGCCAGCGAACAACCATGAGCAGCCCCGCACCGCAGTCCCACCTGAAGACCCGCCAGCAAGAATGGCTGGTGCTGGCCGTACTGACGGCCCTGGCCACCGCCACCTATGAGCTGTGGCCCGAGCTCGACCTGAGCGCCAGCGGTCTGTTTTTTGAGCAGGGCCGCTTCAAGGGCGGCCAGTGGGCCTGGCCCGACTGGCTCTACCACGGCATGCCCATCGTCGGCGGCCTGCTGTCAGCACTCGCCGCGCTGACCATCGCAGCGGCCCTGCTGGGCCGGTGGCTGGGCAAGCCATGGGTGAGGCCGGCACACCTGCGCCGCGCGGTGTTTGGCCTGCTGGTGGTGGTGCTGGGCGTGGGGCTGCTGGTGCACAACGGCTTCAAAGACAACTGGGGCCGGGCCCGGCCGGCCGATGTACAGGCTTTTGGCGGCAGCAAGACTTACCACGCGCCGCTGCGGCCGACCGACCAATGCGCACGCAACTGCTCCTTCGTGAGCGGGCACGCGGCCGGCGGCTTTGCCCTGATGGCCATCGGCATGCTGGGCAGCCGGCGCAGCCGCTGGCGCTGGTGGAGCGCAGGCATGGCCGCAGGCGGCCTGGTCGGCCTGGCCCGCATGGTCGAGGGCCGGCATTTTCTGGGCGACGTCGTCTTCGGTGGCCTGATCATCTGGGCGGTCTGCCTGCTGCTGCGCGAAGCCTGGCTCCGGCTGGCACTGCTTCAGCGCCGAAAGACCAAGCGCTAAATCGCGCTGGGGTCACGCTGAACCCAAGGCCGCATCGCGCCGAGGGCGGCGCTCCCACAAAGACAGCGCAGCCTCAGATGGGGCGTGGGAGCTGCGCCCTCGCGGCAATGCAGCGCCAGATCGACAGCCTCCTCGCGCCGGGGCGGCGCTCCCACAAAAATCATCCAGCTCTTACAGGGGAAGGTGTGGGAGCTGCGCCCTCGCAGCGATGCGGCGACAAATCGACAGCCGCATCGCGCCGAGGTGCGGCCACCCTCCATCACAGCAGCAGCTACTTGATCAGCGCCTGCACCGCCTTGAAGGCCGGGTGGCTGGCTGTGCGCAGCCATTCAAATGCAACCATTTCGGTGCTCACCAACTCGCAGCCCGCGCCGGCGAGCCTATCGAAAGCTGCATCACGGTTGCGCTCGGTGCGCGAGCCGCAGGCGTCGGTCACCACCCAGACCTCAAAGTCCTCCTGCAGCAGCTCCAGCGCGGTCTGCAGCAGGCAGACATGGGCTTCACAGCCGGCCAGCACCACTGCGCCGCGCCCCTCCTGCGGCTCGGCCGGTTTTTGCAGATGGCGGGGCAGGCTGCGGGCATTGCCTGCGCTTTTGCGCTGGGGCGGGCGCAGCAGCTCGCCCAGGCCCTCGGGCACCGCGCTGAAATGCATCTTGGCCAGATGGCGGGCGCCAGCCTGGTCGAGCACCGCCTGCAGCTCGGGCAACTGAGGGCCGAGCTTGTCGGGGTTTTGCGCGGTCGCAATGACCGGCACCTGCAGCACCTGGGCCATCTGCGCCAGGCGCACTGCATTGGCCAGCACAGCCGGGCCCTCGTGAATGGCGGGCATCAACCTCACCTGGTAATCGACCAGCACCAGCTGGCTATCGTCAGCGTCCAACAGCATTGATAAGCTCCTGCGTCTTCCTGGCGCAGCCGCTGAGCTGCGCTTGAGGGGGTGGACAACTATAAGCGCTGCATCGGCGGCAGCCCTTGGCGCTTCCTACAATGGCCGACAACCTGGAGACATACATGATCGTCGAACGCATCTGGACCGGTAACAGCCTGCGCAACTACAACTACCTGGTGGCCTGCCCCGACAGCGGCGAGGCCCTGGCCATAGACCCGCTAGACGCGGAAAAATGCCTGAACACTGCCCGCGTCAAGGGCTGGCAGATCACCCAGGTGCTCAACACCCATGAGCACCACGACCACACCGGCGGCAATGCGGCGGTGATCGAGGCCACCGGTGCCAAGCTGATCGCCCACCACAAGGCGGCCGGCAAGATTGCCGGGGTGGACCGTGGCGTCGGCGCCGGTGACGTGATCAAGGTAGGCCGCCACATCGAGCTGCAATGCCTGGACACGCCCGGCCACACGATGTGCCACATCTGCCTGTTCGCCCATGCCGAGGAGCCGGCGCTGTTTTCAGGCGACACCATGTTCAACGCCGGCGCCGGCAATGTGCACAACGGCGGCAGCGTCGATGCGCTGTTTGACACCTTCGAGCAGCAACTTCTGCAACTGCCAGGCCAAACTCGGCTGTTCCCGGGCCACGACTACCTGGAAAACAACCTGCGCTTTACCCTGGACCGCGAGCCCGACAACGCCGCCGCCCAAGCACGGCTGAGCAGCGCTGCCGACCACGACCCCGCCCAGGCCCAGGTCACCACGCTGGCCCAGGAGCGCGAGTTCAACAGCTTCATGCGCCTGGACAACCCCAGCCTGATCGCCATCTTGCGCAAGAACTTCCCCGACCTGCCCGAACACCCCGACCGCCGCACCGTCTTCACCCGCCTGCGCGAGTTGCGCAATCGGTGGTGAAGCTGGCGGGCAGGCCCGCTTACTGCAAGGGCCGCCTTGGTGGGAGCACCGCCTTGGTGGGAGCACCGCCTTTGTGGGAGCACCGCCTTGGTGGGAGCACCGCCTTTGTGGGAGCGCCGCCCTCGGCGCGATAGGGCCCTCGATCCAACGCCGCATCTCCGCGAGGGCGCGGCTCCCACGCCACTGAACCATCGCCTCCTCGCGCCGTGCCCGTTGAGCCGCCGCGACCCGGTCTGGAACTACTGAGGGCGCTTACTGCGTAGGCTTGACGCCGTTGGTACTGACCTGCACCCGAGCAGCGGTCAGCTTATCGCCCGCGCCGATGCGGGCGACGATGAAGATCGTCTCGCCGGGCTTGATGTCGGCACGGCTGCCCGGCGCGGATTGAGACATCGGCGTGCCGGGCGGCACGAGGACCTTGACCACCCCGGACTTGTAGTTCAGGGCAAGCTCAGAGCCGTTGGCGAGCACCGCCTGCCCTTCCAAAGCAGCGTTGGTCATGGTCGAGCCCACTGCGAGATCGAATGGCGTGAGGCCCAGCGGTGCCGTCGGTGGGATGGGCCGCACATCGATGGCCACTGTTTCGCCGTCCGCGCGCTTGACGGTGGTTACCCCCAACACCATGCCAGGCTTTACATCGGACAGGCTGAAAGCCTTGGTGCCCGACACGTTGACCGTATCGGGCAG
>Ga0078894_10004149_pt1 | contig 11049 bp, 10 predicted proteins | sample LauGreSu1BDMLBSD_2_FD_67506 | JGI IMG/M metagenome (GOLD analysis project Ga0078894, IMG submission 67506) | Freshwater lake microbial communities from Lake Michigan, USA - Su13.BD.MLB.SD (version 4) (version 4) | ecosystem: Environmental > Aquatic > Freshwater > Lake | place: Lake Michigan... | reverse complement strand
GCTGCATAAGTTCAGGGTTCTGTCGCATAATATCATCCATACCAGGAAGCGCCGACTTGAACATCGTGTTCGTCATATGAAGCATAATCGCGCTTCCACCCAACTGGAAAAGAAGTTTCAACTCGGGTGACATCTTCGCCTTCGACTTATATTTCTCATGAAGCTCGCCGAAGATCTCGTCGTATTCTGTCAAGTTCTCATTTACTTGTTCAGACCAGCCATCCAACTTTAAATCAAATGGGTCGAATTTATTATTCAGAAACTCCAAACCGGTAATACAAGCAAGCAACATCTTCCCCTGAAACTTCACACTATTCTGTCTCTCGCGCTCTTCCATTTGTGTATCATATTCGCCCTTCATCTCTTGATACGACGAATCCATCGAGTAACGTTTCGTGAGTTGAACACCTTTTTGTTCAAGCTCTTCCAATTTACGAAGGAGCTTGAATTTCTCCTTCAACATTTCCTCTTTTGATAGCTGCGGCGTTGGATCGACGTTCGCATCAGGATCGAGAGGGATATTATTGAATTTACCATATCCGTCCCATGTGCGATTTTCTGCGTCAGTATTTGATGTAGATTGTCCTAAATGAATCCCGCCACCGCCACCGCCGCTGCCTCCATCGCCACCACCGCTTCCTCCGTCGCCATCAGACTTACTTAGGTTGAATATTCCGCTCAAAAACCCGCTGCCACCACCGCTACCGCCACCACTCCCGCTTCCCGAATCATGATTCGAGTTGCCGACATTACTGAGGTCATTCAATTCATTTTCAAGAGCCGTCAATTCACTCAAATCAATATCTCCGCCGCTGCCTCCACCGCCACCACTTTTACGGTCACTATCCTTAAATTTATTGTTCATAAGTAGCTCGATTCCGCCACCAAAATTGCCGCCGCCGCCAGATGATTTACTGCCACCGCCACTACCACCAAACGTAAATGTTGGCATCGTATCCAACGCTCCTAAATCGATTTCTTCCGCCATCTGATTTTTATGATATAGAAACTACGACAACAATCTTTATACTGAAATTGTATGAATAACATATATACTTTTATATTTCATTCATACCGCGCTATATTTTGAATACATGACAGTAGATATCCATATAATAAAAGCGATCCAAAATACTTGATTTCTATATTTTATTACACTTCCTATATAATAACCTGTGAGGTTGGCGACAATATCGGTTATTTTGTTAGCAATACCTTCATTCCAATATTTTTCAGGAATAAACCAGTATTTTTGTAGCAATGGATATACAAATTGATGTTGGGCCGCATATCCTTCCACGATTTCCCATAACAAAGATACTCCCACCGCAATACCAAACCGATTTGGAAATAAAATACCAATCATAACGTATAATACAAAATGAACAACCGTGAATAAATTTACATATTCATGATTCATGTCCGTATAAACTAATTGGAATTTAACTATTTCAATCAGTGGTGTGTAATAAATGAACCCGCCATAATCCTTGTAAAAAACAATCCGCAAGATCATCCTTCTTTTTATGTGTTTCAAATAAAGGCATCCATTTTGCGTATTCTGTTTTGTGTTTTCTAGAGATTTCGCCAAGCCATCTACACACAGCGATGCCTGATTTCTTGCGGTCGGCGTATGTGGCTGCGTGAATACAAATACATCCTCCGCCATCTGCGCCGGCATCTGCGCCACCATCGAGTGAATGAGAGATTGGTGTGTCTGTGAAAAGTTTCAACTTACATGATGCGGATATGAACTCAATCAAAGGAATATGTTTCATAATGAAATATTGCGTAATCATGCCTTGAAGTGTCTTCATTCGAGAGGCAAGCGTACTGATTTGATTTTCGATAATCATCATGTTAATCGGACCGCTACATTCGGATAATATTACATCAAGGTGTTTCATCATATTGCGGCCGTATGTGATTAAATCGAGATCATGAGCATAAGTATAGTTGGCTTTTTTTGGTTTGGTGGCAGCGGCGCTGGGAGTCAGGGCCGTTCCAGAGATATAATTCGAATACTTTTGCTCATCAAAGGGTTCCATGAAATCTCTCGATATCTTTGTTTTGATTTCTTCGATAAGGTCGGATTTCCGAAGTTTCAGGTTCGCTGGGGTCGCTATTTCGAGAGATTGCGATGACCCGGCGGAGCATAATTTCGCCTTAATATCCATGAGTTCCCCTAGTTTCTTTTTCAATAATAGTTCGGGCTTGCGTTTGATGGGTAAAATCTCTCGGGATGGTATTTTATATTTGGATCTCTCAGCACATTTCGTACAATACATTACCGTGGGGGATGTAACAGGCGATACAGGAAGGAACATCCACTTTGCCAACTTGTTGTCATGAATACACGTTCGTTTCGGCGCAGGAGGCGGCGCAACTTCTGATGATGTGGATGCCGAGAGATTAGGCTCGAAACGTAAATCAATTACATCCCATCTCTCGATCTGAATATGATGAATAAGATCGGTAGCGGAAGCGCCAGTAAATGCGATTGTATCTGATATGCTAAATATACAATATGCGAGATTCTTCATACCAACATCAAAACTGATGAGTCGCATCGCTTGTTGTATTCTCTCACTCCACTGAGAATATAACAAACATTACAAATAAGGGTTTATTATAGTTTCACACTATGACAAACGTTACTGATTTTGTTTTTGCTGACGTTGAAACGCGAGAACCTGTTCTTGTGTGATTTCTGGCGCAACCATGCGCGATTGAAGCGCTTCTCTTGTGAGATAGATGTCCTTCAAGTCACTCTGGACATAACCAAACGGTTCTCTCGTATCCATAACGGACGAATACATAAATGGAATATTACGATGATGTTCTTGTTCATATGAATTCACCTCGAATGAGCCATGACCGCTCGCATTAACTGCGTCAATCCGATTGATGTTCATAATTTGGTCCGCATTCGTAGTTAAATAACGGCGATAATCCCAATTTGTGGTGATACCCTCGGTGCGGCGAAGCGATTCATTTACAGCGTTGCCTGGTTGCCAGCCGGAGAAATTGCGACCGTCATTCATAAGTGGTGGGAAATCGAAATAAACATTATGACTCGAACTGTAATTCTTAGCCCAGTGTGGTTGTGCGTGCGACATTATTATGTATATTATGAGAATAAAAAACTACTGTTGTAATTGTTTTATAGCATAGATTAATTCCGGTTTTTTGAGTTTTTGGATTTCGGCGTGCCTTTCCGGTTGATTTTTACATAATTCTTTAAGAAGCTGTTTGAGATCGGGAACTGACATCGCCGAAAGAGGAATATGAACGGGGGCAGAAGATGTAGTAGTTTGTGTATTCGATGAAACCGAAACCGTAGGATTTACCGATGATGTTGTGGCGTCTTGTTCTACGTGCGTGGTAGCCGAAACGATATCATTCATAGCTGTAATACTCGATATTGTGATATCTTGAACTTCGACAACATTGGTGGAAGGATCCGCGTCTAAATCACTATCATCAGGTAATGGAGTTAGTTGTGCTTGTTTATATAACATCGAAAGAACATTAGTTTCTGGGTGTTTAGGTGTCACCACCGGTTCTTGTAATGTTCCTAAATCCACGGTTACGGTTTTTACTTCACTAATATGCGACTCTTCATTCACTAGCGTTACTTTTTCGTATTGTATATCGTTGACGTTGAATACAGTTTCAGACTCAATTGCGATGCTACTGTTGTCACTTCCGCCCTCATTTTCACTATCGGTGCTTTCATTTCCGTCGTTATCGCTATTGCTACTGCTGTCACTTCCGGTGTCACTTCCGGTGTCACTTCCGGTGTCAGTGGTGTTTTCGCTATCAGTGGTGTTTTCGCTATCAGACGATATTTCTATGAGATTGTTATTTCTTTTATTTTGAAAAAGAGCCGTATCTAAATGAATAGTATGTCGTTCATTATATGCTACTGGCTTTTCGTTGGTTGTTTGTTGTTCGTTTAGAATGTCATTCGCATATTCTAATATAATACTTCCTGGTTGTGCTTTATCTGGGCCATTATAACGCGTTGTAGATAATTGATATAATCGGTGAATATCCGTTGACGATTCTTCTATATATTGCTGTAAAATCATGGCTTGTTCTCGATGGGATTGTTCTAAAACCGTCAAACGAACCTTCATATATTGAAATATACCATAGACCAACAAAGAACAAACGGCTAAACTAACAATGATCGTCAAAAAGCTTAATTCGCCCATGATAATCTCTCGAAATCTTCGATTTATAATACTTGGCGATGTTATATTCTATAAACAAACGATTATATTATATTGATTTATCCCAAAAGTCCATGGTTGGAAGGACCGAAGGTCCGTGTTCGGACACTTTTCAGCCAAAAATATTCCGTTTGAAATTCAGATATTTTCATTCATTTCAATAAATCCCAAAAGTCCATGGTTGGAAGGACCGAAGGTCCGTGTTCGGACACTTTTCAGCCAAAAATATTCCGTTTGAAATCAGAAAAAAGTAAAACCATATATCGTCAGAAATCATGTATATACGTCAGAATTACTGACCTGCGAAAAACGTTGCGTAAATACGCAACAAATGGCAACATGTCCAAAAATGTCCTTTTACGCATTTCGCGTAGAACTTTTAAAACACGATTTTTTCATGATTTGTGACTGACCAGTCACAACTTTTTTCAATCCAACGAAAAAAATGTGACGATAATTTTTTCGACATTTCGGCCGACCCCCCCGGATTGGTCCATCGGCGTTATTTTGTCTTCCATTTATATAGCCCTTGCGTTTTAGGCATCATTTTACGCAAGACTGAAAACCCGTTTATGTTTTACTGTGATACCTGTGACATCAAAACCAATAACAAATTTGATTACAACCGTCATCTTTTATCCACAAAGCATCAAAGGTTATGTTCCGAGAACGCCAAATGTAAAAATTACATTCACAGTCTCATTTCGGGGGGTGGGAGCGGAACGGTCGTAGAAAGCATCCCCCAAAAACCGTCACCGAATATTTCAGAATTTTCGACCCCCCAAAAAACACCCATCAAAAAAGTGGTTCAAATTAACCTCCATGAAGAGGACGAACAAAAAAACGTGGTATATGACGCCGATTCTGATATTGATACTGGTCTAGATGCCGATCACAGCGCCGAATACGGGGACGAAACAGTAGATCACGTGACCAACTCTATCGGTTCTGTGGCGGCGGCGGCGGCGTATGAATGTAAGTATTGCCGTCGTCCTTATATGAATCGAACCGGTTTATGGCGACATAATAAAAAATATGGCGTGTCATGTATTACGAAATCGAAGGATCTCTCGAAAATAGAAAGCACCGCTGAACTAAAAAATGTAATTCATACGATGATGAATATGAATAATGAATTTAAAACACAGATGATGGAGATGTATAAAGCGAATATGACAACGGCTTCAACCGCGAATATTACCAATAATAATAATATGACGAACTGTTACAATCAAACGTTTAATATGCAGTTTTTCTTGAATGAGAAGTGTAAAGACGCGATGAATATGAAGGATTTCGTGAATTCGATTCAACTGAATACGGATGATCTTGAAAATGTTGGCAAGCTGGGTTATGTTGAAGGAATGTCAAATATACTGATTACAAATCTGAATAAAACCGAATTACATAAACGTCCGGTTCATTGCAGTGACATAAAGCGAGATACATTATACGTGAAAGACGCGGATAAATGGGAGTGTGATGGACCAGACCATGCGAAAATGACAAATGCGGTGCTAGCGGTGGAGCATAAGAATGTGAGTTTGATGGGAGAATGGGCGGCGCAACATCCGAAATGTATGACAAGCCATACAAAAGATAATGACGAGTATTTCAAATTATCCAAAATTATAACTGATGGTGCTCAGGATGGAAATATATCGAAAGTCATAAAAAGAGTTGCGAAAAGTGTAGCAATAGATAAATCCACGATTATGTTTGGTAATACAGCATAAAAATAAATTATCTTTATGATGTATCAAAATGACCGAAATGAATGAAATTGTTACTCTTTTTGCTAATTTCATTAATTATTTAAATGTCTCATATTATGAATACCACTTCACTCAAACTCATCAACAAGCTCGTTTGAACTTGGATGCGTTGTTATGTGAAGTATCAAAAACACCCGAAAAATCTCCAACATTAGAGCAATGTATTTCATTCTATAATGACGTACGAACTCTTAAAAATGTTACTGAAACAGACGATCCAGATTATCATAATTATAAGCGGTTATTACGAACACACATCGCTATGCTTAGCACTAGCTCTACCCCTGAATAATGAGTTTTGCGCTTTCGACAATTTCATTTGGATAGTTGAGTTCGCGGAGAACTTTTAGACCACCTTTAATTGTAGATATTCCATCAGCGATCTTATATAAATACGCACCAGTATCAGGGCATACCGACATATGAAGGTTTGTAATAGCACCCGCATTTTTCTTTTCAAGAAGTTGGCATAGCTCAATATAATGTGTGGTAAGAATGAGATCAACCTTTGGGTTTTTCGATATATAATCAATATATCCATATGCTGCTGCTACCGCCTCATACGGATTTGTTCCTGAGTAAAGTTCATCAAAAATACAGAAATGCCGTTTTGTTGGATTGTCCATGATACAATGTAATATTTCCATACATCGGCGTGATTCAGCTTGGAATAGACTATCGCGTCCGGATGTATCTGGAATGTTCAGGTAACAATGGAGATAATCATATGGATTTATTTCGGCCCGTTGGTAGAATCCATAACCAAGTTGCTGAGAGATTATGATATTGAATAATGTGGATTTGATTACGGTTGTTTTGCCGGCTGCGTTTGGACCAGTTATAATCAGCTGTTTGTCGAGTGTAACATCGTTCGCAACCACGTTTCCGGGGTTATGTGCGTTGAGGGGTGCGTAGGTTTGTCCGAATAGTTTGGTGATACCATTACGCGTTTTTGTTGCTACAACAGGCTCCGGAGGCGGGGGCGGGGGCAGCAGCACAGTTGTTTCGTTGTTGGTTTCATTAGATTTATCGGTATCAGTATCGGCATTAGGTGTCGGTTTATCTTCATCTTCATGTTCAGTTTCATGTTCATCTTCATGTTCTGGTTTCGGTTCAGGTGCCGATTTTGATACCTCCACTTCTCTCGCATCGTCATCATGGAGAGATTGAACAAACGAACATTTATGAATTACGCCGTCGATAACAAATGAACGACATGCTGTTAGATGTTCCATATATGCGTTAAATCCAAAACTGTATTCAAGAAGTTCATTTAGGTCAGTTTGTGAAAAGAGTGAATAATAATTCTTCATGACGTATCCGATCTGAAAGAATTTGCTTACACTCACAGAAAACGGTGATATATCAGATAATGCTTTGCTGACTTCATCTAACAACCGATATCTCTCGGAAAGTTCCTCTCTAAATGGTTCATACGTCGAGAGATGACATGTTTGAATAAGTTGAATCATGTAATTCATGTTTACACCTGTCGCAGTTAAATACCCATTTATTGTATGAATATGTGTATGAACCAACTTGATATTATTGTAAAATCGAACACATGCCATAATATTCTGGTAAATCTGAATGAAGTAAAAAATGACCGACATCAATATATACATCTTTTGTTCGACATTTACGGTTTCGAATTGCGTAAAGAATTTACCGACAGAATGCTGGCTAATGATCTGCTTCAATATTTCCACATATTCAGCGATTGAAACACCTAAGCCACGAATTAAAAGAACGAAAAATGGTATGATAAGAACGATCAAAGGTGTAAGAAGAGCGATGACTGGCGATGATATATTGTAAAGGCTTAGAAATTGGAGAAAGGACGAAGAGTTATTGAGTTTTGCGAGGAATGGTGTTTCGACATAACTGAATTTCTCTTTGAAATCATGAAGCTTTCCAGTTCCGCGGAACTCCTTCCACGTATCTTTCATATTTAAAAATGCTTCGACATATCCTTTGTGTTCCGTGTTTTGTTCGATATTCCGTTCAAGTAGTTCGTTGTCAAACATTTCGAGTAATGTTTGGGTTTGTTTTAAGTATTCGATATCAGTTGTATAATACTTACTCCAAATCGGCAAATGTTCGGTTCCATAAACAGACTTCGGAGAGAATATGTAATGGTAAAGACCTTTTACGAGTTCCGTATTATCGTCGGTTTCACCTGTCACATCATCACATTTATTTACAGTAGAACCTGTGTTCGTAAAGGTTGGTTTAAGTTGTAACATTTCTAGATCTTCTATAATGGATGAAGGCAACTCGTGTAATTTGTCCGGGGTTGTATAAGCGATCGGTGGGCGAAATACAGAAGTAACCTCAGGGGATTTTGGGGTTCCATCGGGTTGAGCACATTTGCTTGAATCCTTATTTCCAATCCCTAAATGTTCGAATAATAATGACTTTACTTCATCTGGATCACGCGGAATATCAGTTACAGATTCACGAACATCTGTTAGTAGCGAACACACACTAAATGAACAACTCATTATTGTATTGTTATCATGTAACAATATAATATACAGATTCAAACCCACTCAATTATACTAAACAGTTTTTATTGATTAGGTTCATAACATTTTCTGGCGTGTAAAACATATAACCATTTTCGCTGACATCATATTTGTCTTTTGTGAAACTTCGTAAGATTTGATCGATTTCGGCAGGCGTATTATATACAACAGCCTTATCTTTCAATATGATGAGATGTTCTCTTTCGAGTGACAAACCATATGTAATAACAGGTTTTCGGCATATTGAAAATTCGCCACACGTTAAACCGAATGTTTCACCCCGTTCTCTTGCGTGTAATAATGCGTCACATGTGTTTATGAATTGACGTTTAAACATCATATCTGCGTTACCTGGCAAATAAATTATATTTTTATGCTGATAAAATGGTTGCGTGTTCATGAATAGAAAGTAAATATCATCCCTGGTTTGTAAAATATCTCGTATTGCGTGGTGAACAAAGCGAATATCGAACGATTCTCTTCCGCCGTACCTTCCAAAAACGATTGCGGTCTCAGGGATCGACAATTCAGAGCGTAAGTTATCGCTTGATTCAGGCATGGTTACGATATGCGGTGTAACCGGATAATTTTTACCATATCGCTGATTAATAGTTTCTCCAATCGGCGTATATACTTGCCCATGTGGTTGTGAAATATCAAATACACATTGATTGATTGTAACACAGTGGTTTGAATATAATCCATCATATCCACCAGACTTGATAATAAAAAGATGCGTTATATGGTTGTTGATTACAATCTGGTCAATTTCAGCTTGTGAAGAATAATAAAAGATATCAAACCTCTGTTTGAATTTGTCATATGCTTGATTATCGACGTCGTATTCATGCTTAATTCGATTATAATCACGCGTAATAATAATACTTTTATTTCCTAAGAGTGTCTCGTTGTAATGAGCGTAGTCATAAATGGCGACTTCGGTGCCTCGTAATGTCAATTTATTCGATAAAAATGCGACGGTTTTCATGGAATGAACTACAATATAATACATTATGCCTTTATATTCGATAATGTATTATACGGCGTGTGCGTGTGTGTGTGTGTGTGTGCGTGTGCGTGTGCGTGTGTCTTAAATCCCCTCCATGAAATTCACAGGCAACTCAGTAATCGACGTCTCATAATACGCCTCGATCTCCTTCTTGATGCGCATATCACGGCGAGTAATGAAATTGATCGCAACACCTTTGCGACCCCATCGTCCCGAACGACCAATACGATGAAGATAAATATGGACATCTTGCGGCATGTCAAAGTTGATAACTGTGCTCACCTGTTGAATATCGATACCACGAGCAGTAACGTTAGATGAAATAAGCACGCGATGAACACCTGCTTTGAATTCCTGATACGCTTTTTCACGCTCACGATTGTCACCCTTCTCCATTCCACTGTGAATACAGCATACAGGAAACCCGTCAAAAAGCATTGCTTCATGAAGATCTGCCACGCGTTTGGTCGAATTACAGAAAATAATACACTGGGACACAGAAATCGTCTTGAAGAGGTCTTTCAAAGTGAGATATTTTTGAACATCATCGTCAAGTGCGACATAATGTTGTTGAATACCTTCCAACGTCAATTGTTCCGCTTTCACTTGGATATTCACCGGATTTCGCATGAATTTCTCAGTCAAGTTATACAACTCAGGAGGCATCGTAGCACTAAACAGGACGACTTGAATATCCGACGGCATGTATTGAAAAATGTTGTAGATTTGGTCATTAAAACCCGCAGAAAGCATCTCGTCTGCTTCATCAAGCACCAACATATGAACCTGCGAGCTTTGAATATGATTGCGTCGAATCATGTCAAATACACGACCCGGACAACCGACGATAATATGTGGAACTGATTTTCGAAGCTCCGCCGCATCTTCCGCGGTTGAAGTTCCGCCGACAAGAAGGCGCATATGAAGCCCGGTCATCATCGCGGAGAGACCTTGAATCACATCATAGATTTGACGAGCAAGCTCACGAGTAGGAGCAAGAATAAGCACTTGGGTTGTTGATTTACTGATATCAACACTTTGTAATGCTGCCACGGTGAATGCGCCGGTCTTTCCAGTTCCGGATTGTGCTTGCGCAATTACATCACGACGGTTGATAATCGACATGATTGATTTTTGTTGAATATTACTGGGTTTTTCGAAACCGTATGCGTATATACCTCGAAGAAGGTCGGGTGAAATTTCGGCAACGTCTTCCCAAACTTTAAATTCGGGGTAAGAATCGGATGCGGACGTGGACATAGAACCATTATCGGCGCCAGGAGAACTTGATGTATCATCGTTGTTGTTTGACATTGTAATAACGAATGTGTCTAATAATCATAGTAAAATATATTTAAGTGGGTTAAATTGGCAAGATACATATATTCATTCAATCTTAACACATAAGTAATTATTATATAAACACATGAAATAGAATTGTATTTATAACTAGAAATGAAATATATAGTTTTATGCGGAGGTATCGGGAAAAGAAATAA